>Ga0194059_1000615_pt1 | contig 16493 bp, 11 predicted proteins | sample SepL6211m_MetaG_FD_163426 | JGI IMG/M metagenome (GOLD analysis project Ga0194059, IMG submission 163426) | Anoxic zone freshwater microbial communities from boreal shield lake in IISD Experimental Lakes Area, Ontario, Canada - Sep2016-L626-11m | ecosystem: Environmental > Aquatic > Freshwater >... | reverse complement strand
CATTTGAATACCTCACCAAACCGTTTGATGTAGAAAAAGCTGTTGAGTTAATCCACCGTGCGGTAGAGCAGGGGATACGCAATGAATCTGGCACTAGGGACCCTGCCGGTTGGAGACAAGAATCGACAGAGATAATTGGCCAGGCTCCAGCAATGCAGGAAATCTTTCGGGCAATTGGTCGTTTAGCCCAATCCCATGCAACCGTATTGATTACTGGCGAATCCGGAACTGGGAAAGAGTTAGTTGCCCATGCGCTTCATAAGCATAGCCCAAGATCTAAAGGCCCATTTGTATCTTTAAGCACCTCAGCTGTTCCTAAAGACCTACTCGAATCTGAATTGTTCGGTCATGAGCGTGGGGCGTTCCCAGGGGCGCAGACTTTACGTCGTGGTCGTTTTGAGCAGGCGGATGGCGGTACATTATTCTTAGGTGAAATCGGTGACCTACCATTTGATTTGCAGACACGCCTCCTACGCGTATTGTCAGATGGTCATTTTTACCGCCTAGGTGGACAAGATCCAATCAAGACCAATGTTCGTATCATCGCTTCTACACATCAAAACCTGGAAACCAGAGTAGCAGCAGGATTTTTCCGTGAAGACTTACTGCATCGCTTGAATGTGATTCGTCTGCGGATGCCTGCATTACGCGAGCGTAGTGAGGATATTCCGATGTTAGCAAGACACTTCATGCTCAGTTGCGCTAAATCATTAGGAGTTGATCCTAAAAAGCTTTCTGACGAGGTGCTTAAAGAAATTGCTGCACTGCCATTCCCGGGTAATGTTCGTCAATTAGAGAACTTATGCCATTGGCTCACTGTGATGACGCCAGCTAACGTTATTGGCGTTAGCGATCTGCCTGCCGATATCGTTGCAGAGGCTAGTGAGCAGCCAGTCATTTTGCATGGTGACTCATCTCCAAGTAACCCAGCTGCTGCAAAGGTTCTAGCTGGAGATTGGGAGAGCGGTCTTGGACGTTTGGCTGTGAAAATGCTGCAGGATGGCGATAAAGAGGTTTACGATGCGCTATGCTCACGTTTTGAGAAAGCGGTATTGCAAGCGGCGCTTGAGGTAACTCGGGGTCGTCGAGTAGAGGCAGCGCAACGCCTGGGCATCGGTCGCAATACGATTACCCGTAAATTGCAGGAACTGGGGATAGATGACTGATTCAATTCGAATTGCGGCGTGGAATGTTAATTCCTTAAAGGTACGCCTTCCACACGTGCTTCGTTGGTTACAAGATCAAGAGAGAAAAAACCAGCCAATTGATGCTTTGTGCTTGCAAGAGCTCAAGCTCACGGATGATAAGTATCCCCACCAAGATCTAGAGGCAGCAGGTTACCTCAGCCTCGCTGCTGGGCAAAAGACCTATAACGGTGTTGCTATCATTGTCCGCAAAGCAGCCTTAGCCCCAATTGCATCAGATATAGCAACAACTTTTCTGAAGCCCAGTAGAAATATTCCTAACTACCAAGATGAGCAGCAGCGCATCTTAGCGGCAACCATTCCATTTGCAGGAATGCAACCCATTAGACTCATTTCCGCTTACTTTCCAAATGGACAATCACCCGATAGCGATAAGTTCATTTATAAACTGAATTGGTTAAGCGCGTTACAAAATTGGTTAGAGCAAGAGCTTCAACAAAACCAACGCTTAGCCTTACTAGGTGACTTCAATATTGCACCAGCAGATGCAGATGTCCATGATCCTAAAGCTTGGGAAGGGCAGAACTTGGTATCTCCACCAGAGAGAAACGCTTTCCAAGAATTAATCAAGCTCGGATTGTCTGATTCCTTCCGAATGTTTGAGCAAGCACCCAAAACCTTTAGTTGGTGGGACTACCGTATGATGGGGTTCAGAAGAAATGCCGGTATGCGTATTGATCACGTTCTGCTTAGTAAGGCATTGCAAGAAAAATGCAGTTCCAGTATTGTTGATAAAGAGCCTAGAGCCTGGGAGCAACCATCAGATCACGCTCCCATAATTGCCACTATTCAGAAGTAATTCGCAATCTCATAAAAAGTGAAATGATGATGAAATCAATTAAGCCTTTATTTGCAATAGCCTTAGCTATCCTTGCCACGAATGCATTAGCGCTTACCCATCTCGATGGCAAAGTGCCCTACGAAGATATCGATGCGACGCTGATTACTATTGTGGGAGCCCCCAAGACAACACTAGGACAGGATTTTAAATATCCAACAGGGCAACCACTCATTAAGGCTTTTCTGATCGATATTCCAGTAGGTAAGCAAACCGAGCTTCATAAACATTATGTTCCTCTTTATATTTATGTAGTGTCTGGGGATTTGGAAGTAGATTATGGAAGCAAGGGTAAGAAAATCTATAAACCAGGCACGTCTTTTGTAGAGGCCATGGATTGGTGTCACCTAGGTAAGGTATCAGGCAAAACACCTGTAAAAGTGATTGGTGTTTACTTAGGCGAAACCAACCCAGACCAAATTAAACCCACAAGCTGTACCGAGCCAAATTAAATTAGTAGCGCTTGTAGGCTAGTTTTAACTTTAGAAATCGTCGGGCTGCAGGCCATGATGGCTACCTAAAAGAAAGAAAAGGTTTTATGAATCAAGAAAAAAATAGTAATGAAAAAAGGATTGATAATTCAGGAGCCATTGAAAAAGGCTTGGAAAAATTTATATTCAATAGTAGATGGATCTTAACCATCTTCTATGTTTTTTTGGTTTTAGCTTTAGCTATCCTCGCTATTAAGTTTTTACAGGAATTTGCGCATTTCAGCTTATCTTTCTGGGATGCTTCCGAGGCTGAGCTTTTATCCGGCATATTGGGCCTGGTTGATAAGACACTCCTTGCTAATTTATTAATATTAGTAATCTTTTCTGGATATGAAAACTTTGTTTCAATTATTGGTGCCGCAAAAGATAGCGATGATCGGCCAAGCTGGATGGGTGAGGTGGATTTTGCAGGACTTAAACTGAAATTAATTGGATCTATTGTTGCTCTATCCGGGATTAATCTTTTAGCGGCCTTTTTGGAAATTTCCACTACAAACAAAGAGAACTTAGGTTGGATGATTGGAATTCATCTTGTATTCGTTATTACCGCTGTATTATTCGCACTCTCTGAACGCATCATGATTCATTACAAAAAATAATCTAGCATTTTAGTCAGCGTCTGCCAGCAATAAAATCAACGGCTTAGGAATATCCCCCTAAGCCGTTTTAATTTGCGTGAGACACAGTGGGTGGCCAAGATGCCTAGATTTTCCACAGCAACTGCCCAAGATATGTGGGTTAACCCTAAGTTGCTTATTGTGTCAGTATTGTCATTTGATTGATATCAACCTTAAGTAGTATCAATGTAGCTAATTGCAATTGTGTAATAGCTTTCACGATGAAGGAAAACGAAATGGCACATGTTGGACATAGTTGGTTAAAAACTAATCCTGGAAGTTACCAGAAAGTATGTGATCGTTACCATCAATTTGCTTCAGAGGTTTTGGCTCATAATGCAGATCTTCATGATGTCATTATTGTTGGCAATCAAGCACAAAATACCATTGAAGGTTTTGGTATATGGGAAAACGCAGCTCATGCTGCATCCTTAGAAGATACTCAAGATTTTGCAGCATTTATGGCAGATGTTGCTAATGATTTAGCTGAACCATATCATCGCAATGATTTGGTTTTACTGTATCGCATGAATCCTAAGTCTTAAAATATTTTTTACTTTATTAAGTGCAGACCCGCTTTCGAGCGGGTTTTGTCTTTACGGTTTTTATTTAAGCCAGTCCACCATGTCTTAGCAGAGCATCAATACTAGGCTCTCTTCCACGGAAGGCTTTGAAGGACTCCGCTGCAGGACGACTGCCTCCGACTTCTAGAATCTCTTCACGGTAACGGGTTCCCGTTTTGGCATCTAGCACGCTACCAGTCAGCTTTGCGGCCTCTTCAAATGCGGAGTAAGCATCAGCAGAGAGAACCTCTGCCCATTTGTAACTGTAATAACCAGCTGCATAGCCACCAGCAAAGATATGGCTAAAGGTATTAATCCAACGAGAGATCTCAGGCTGGTGGATAACATTAAATTCATCCGCAATTTCTCGGGAAACATCCAATACGGCATGACCCTTGGCATTGTTTGCATCAAAGTTGGAGTGCAATCTCCAATCTGTTAATGACATCACAATTTGGCGTAATGTCATGTAGCCATTTTGGAAATTCTTGGCAGCAAGAATTTTTTCAAATAACTCACGCGGTAAAGGTTTCCCTGTTTCCACATGGTCAGTCATTTTCTCGAGTACCTCCCATTCCCAACAGAAGTTTTCCATAAATTGACTTGGCAATTCCACGGCGTCCCATTCAACACCATTGATGCCTGAGACACCTAAAGCGCCTACTTGTGTGAGGAGGTGATGTAAGCCATGACCACTTTCATGGAAGAGGGTGATCACATCATCATGAGTAATGGTGGGTTGACGCAATACGCCATCTACTTTTACTGGCGGCGCAAAGTTGCAAACCAGATAGGCCACTGGCACCTGGATCTCACCATTGGAAAGCACTCTACGACCGCGGGCATCATCCATCCAAGCCCCACCACGCTTACCAGGGCGGGCATAAGGGTCTAAATAAAAATACGCCACGATATTCCCTTTGGCATTACTGACTGAAAATGATTGCACATCAGCATGCCAGGTTGGCAAATCGGCAGCTGCAATCTTGACACCAAACAGTGTCTGAATCACTTGAAATAAGCCATCCAATACTTTGGGTAAAGGAAAGTACTGCTTGAGTTCATTTTCTGAAAATGAATAGCGCTCTTGTTTGAGTCTTTCAGAGACAAACGGAACATCCCAGGGTTCTAAGCCATCTGCAAGTCCTAGATTAGATTTTCCAAACGCGCAGAGCTCTATCCAATCCTTTTTAGCAAATGGTTTCGCTTTAATTGCAAAATGACTCAAGAAGCCATCTACCTCCTCTACGTTATCAGCCATTTTGGGAGCTAAGCTTAAGGCTGCAAAATTAGCAAAGCCCAGCATGCGTGCCTCTTCGTCGCGTAGTCGTAATTGATCCAACATATTTTGGGTGTTATCCCAGGCAATATTTCCTTTGGCGTATTGTGGTGCTAATTCTGAAGAGCGCGTGACGTAGGCTTCATACATCAAGCGGCGCAAGGCGCGATTTTCAGAATATTGCATTACTGGGTAGTAAGAGGGGAAGTGCAGGGTAAATGCCCAACCTTCTAGGCCTTTCTGCTTGGCAGTGTCTGCCGCTGCAGCTAAAGCATCTTCTGGCAAGCCCACTAGCTCAGATTCATTCGTAATTGAGTGAACAAATCCATCGGTAGCATCTAAGACATGATCTGAAAATGCCTTACCCAATGTCGCTTGCTCATCCTGAATTTGTGCAAAGCGAGGCTTGTCAGCGTCACTTAATTCGGCGCCACCCAGACGAAAATCTCGTAGGGAGTTTTCAATGACTTTTTGCTGTGCACGATTCAACTTTCCAAACTCAGCACTATTCTTCAGTTCTTTAAACTTTTGATAGAGCGCTAAGTTTTGCCCAAGTCCGGAAAAGAACGCAGTGACTCCAGGAAGCATCTCTCCATAGGCAGCACGCAACTCTGGCGTATCTGCTACGCTATTGAGGTGAGAGATGACACCCCAAGATCTACCAAGGGACTCGGTTACATCTTCTAAAGGTTCAGCAAGCTTATCCCAGCTTGAAGGAGTGTTGGGACTGGTGGCAATATCCACAGCGTCTTGTGCGTGCTTTAGTAAGAACTCAATCGCAGGAGAGATATGCTCCGGCTTCACTTCTGAGTAAGCAGCAATGCCACGACCAAAAGTCAGGAGAGGGTTATTTTGAAGTGCAGGGGGTAAGACAAAGAGGGATGTAGTCATACCCTCTAGCTTAATGGATCTAAGGCTTAGCTGCTTTTTCCGCGGCCTCTAAAGTATTCATGAGCAGCATGGTTATTGTCATGGGGCCTACGCCACCAGGGACAGGGGTAATCCAGCCGGCAATATATTTGGCGGCATCAAAATCCACATCACCACAAAGCTTGCCGTCAGGCATGCGATTGATACCAACGTCAATGACTACTGCGCCATTTTTTACCATGTCGCCAGAAATCATCTTGGGTTTGCCAGTGGCCACTACCAAAATGTCCGCATCTTTGGTGTGATGGGCTAAATCACGGGTCTTACTATTACATATAGTGACCGTTGCGCCTGCCTGTAGCAGAAGCATCGCCATTGGCTTGCCCACAATATTAGAGGCACCAACAATCACTGCGCGTGCACCTCGAATGGGGTAATCAATACTTTCCAGAATCTTCATGCAGCCATAAGGCGTACAAGGCTTGAATTCGGGTTGGCCAACCATCAAGGCACCAGCATTGGCAACGTGGAAGCCATCAACATCTTTTTCAGGAGCGATGGCTTCAAGCACGCGCTCAGAGGCAATATGTTCTGGCAACGGGAGTTGTACCAAAATGCCATGGATCGATGGATCGGCATTGAGGGTGGCAATACGGGCCAGCAACTCTTCTTCGCCCAGTTCAGCAGAGTAGCGCTCTAGTACAGAATGAAAACCAACCTCTTCACACGCTTTTACTTTATTGCGGACATACACTTGACTAGCAGGATTTTCACCAACCACGATGACTGCTAGACCAGGCCTCACTCCCTTGGCAGTAACAATCGCACCTCGGGCTGCTATTTCAGCGCGAAGTTTTTTTGAGAGCGCGTTACCGTCAAGTAGTTGGGCAGGCATTGCAAGTGTATTGATTGGATTAACTGCGGGTTAATTAGGCTGAGGATCTGATAAGGCCAGGCGGAGCAGATCAGCTACGGTATTGACGTTGAGCTTTTCCATAATGTTGGCACGGTGGGCTTCAACTGTCTTAATAGAAATACCAAGATCGTCAGCAATTTGCTTATTCAGACGACCGGCAACAATTCTTTCCAATACTTGACGCTCACGACCAGTGAGTTTGCTCAGCAAACTTTGGGTAATTTTTCTTTGGCTAGCTTGTGAGTAATCAACACGCGCTTTAGCAAACATGCGATCGACTAAGCTGCACAGGTCATTTTCTTTAAAAGGCTTCTCAATAAAATCGACTGCGCCACGTTTCATTGTGGAGACTGCCATGGAGACATCACCATGACCAGTAATGAATGCCACTGGCATAGGAAAGTTTTCACTAATTAAGCGCTCTTGTAATTCTAGACCTGACATACCTGGCATACGGACATCCAAGATCGCGCAAGAGATAGTTGTTTTATCTGTGCTCTGTAAAGATTGTAAGAAGCGTTCCGCGCTTGCATGGCAGCGAACAACGTAGCCATTGCTTTCTAAAAGCCAAGTGAGGGAATCACGAACCGCCTCGTCGTCATCAACGACGTAAATAACTTCGGCTTGATTAGGTTTTGCAGCAGGGCTTAAGCTCATATTCAATCTCATTAGGTGATCCAAAAATACCGCTATTCAACTCTTGCCTTGGAATCCGGGGATTCTAGGGGTAAGAGTATTGTAAAGGTGCAGCCAGTCAGTTTGGTCTGTTCTGAGTCCATGATATTGGAAGCCCATAGTCTGCCATGGTGGGATTCGATTACGGAACGGCAAATATTGAGGCCCATGCCCATGCCATCGGATTTGGTGCTGAAAAACGGCTCAAACATACGCTCAATTACGGCAACTGGAATACCTCCCCCAGCATCCGTCACCCGAATCCGGAGCATGGCCGGAAAGGTGCTCGTATCCAGATCTGCACTAATTTTGACGGGAGGGGCCGACCAACGTGAAGAAAGGGGGTAGGCTTCTCGCACACTATCGAGGGCATTTTTCAGTAAATTGACCAAAACTTGCAAAATAAGAACAGGGTCTATGTTGATCTCAGGAAGATTTTCCGCGAGATCGGAAGTGATACTTAAGCGATGACGATGGGCCTCAATTTCAACAAGACCTACGGCATCGTTAATGATTTCAGTGATGCTCACAGACTTGCGTTGCGGCTCACTCCGTTTCACAAATCCCCTAATCCGTTGAATAATGGTGGCAGCTCGATGGGCTTGCTCAGATGCTTTTTCCAGGGCTGGGAGAATTTCTTTATTGAGAGCGGGATCAATATGACCATCTAGGCGTTTAGCAACCCCCATGCAGTAATTGGAGATTGCCGAGAGAGGCTGATTTAATTCATGCGCGAGCGACGATGCCATTTCACCCATCGTCGTTAAGCGACTCGTAAATTGCATGCGCTCTTCTTGTTGGCGGGACAATTCATCAGCCTCTTTACGCATGGTGATATCGGTTGCAATTAACAATTGCGCCAGATGGCCATCAACCCAGGGTATGAATCGACGTCGCACCTCATACCACTTATTACCGTCTTCTAATTGGATTTCTTCAGATTCAGACTCTTGATACAAGAACGGAGTAGGGATGCCAGGTGGCGAATCCTGTAGGTCTTCGGCGAGATCGTGCAGGGTCTCGAGGTTATTGCTGTCCCCAGCTAATTTGAAATGGCCTTTTGAATCGTCACCAAAATTCTCGCGATAAAAACGGTTGGCAAACAATAGCGCATCAGTTTCAAGGTCGACCACGGATACTGCGGCATCCAATCCTTCGAGCACAGTAATAAAGCGTTCTTGGGAGGCAGCTAATTCCTCCCGAATTTTTTTCGGTTCTGAGATATCAATTAATGAGGTAACCCAACCAGTTTGCTTACCTTTTTCATTAATGAGTGGGGCAATGAAGGTACGAGTTTGAATCTGTGAGCCATCGCGGCGCAGGATGACCCCTTCAATTCCCGTTTTAGATATCACTTCTGACTTCAAGGCTCGATTCATTTTCTCAGCTAGCTCCTCGCGCCTGGCATCGGGCCAGAACGGGAAAGGAGGTGTTAGGCCAACCAGCTCTTTTGCTGACCAGCCGGTCATCTCGCAAAATGCCCGGTTCACATAAGTAATGCGTTTTTGCATGTCATGTGCCCGAATCCCAATAGGCGTGGAATTCTCCATGGCACTTCTAAAGCTGGTTTCGGTACGCAGATTGGCCTCTGCTTCTTGACGCACTTGCATTTGTTTTAAAACAGACCACAAGCTCCAGATGACGAAAGCACATAAACCAATCACCACCCCAATTAACATGCGGAATGTGAGGTTAGTTGGGGGCGGGTATGTATCAATACGTAATGTGAGGTTTGGGCTAAGTACACCAATATCTAGGCTAGTTTGATTACTAAAGGCGCGTTTAGGTATGCCACGATCCGAAGACATGGCCAGCACCTTTTCATTGTCAGCTAATAACGTGAAGCGGTAATGGGCTTTGAGCTCTGCTGGCACAACCTCCAAAACTCCTTGGGCGGTATACAAGGCAGCCAAATAACCCACGATTTCTCCCCCAACGAAATTGGGTACTACTTGCCAAAAGACGACCTTTCTTTCATTCGCTAGCGGATCATCATCTAAGGAATTTAAGGAAATGAACTGACTAAATGCTGCACGACTTGTAACACGACTTAATTCAACAGTGCTCGCAAGCCCTTCATTGGTGAGTTGATCATTTGGATTTTTCCGACTGGAGTCTGCTTTGGCGTTACTTAGTGGCACTGTCCACAGGTATTGGATTTTTTCATTTAACGAAATAATTTTGATAATTTCATGATTATTCCGAACGAGGTCATTAGCCTGTTCATATGCGATTTGTTTTAGCTTGACTTGATCTTCACTCGCAGCGATTTCACGGTTAATCGTTGTAAGCGCATCTAGATTATTAGCAAAGCGCAATTGAATGCGCTGCTTTGCAAAAGACAACTCTCTAAATAGAGCAGACTCCTGTTGGGTCTTTTCCTGCAAATGGAGTGTGCCTAAGATGACCCCCATCACGGATGTGAAAAGAACGATTGCTAACAGGGGCGTGTATACGAGTCTAAATCCCCGTATTTTTCGGAGCCATTTAAATGGACTGAGGAGTAAGCTAAATAAAGCCGAAAATTTCATGAATGAGGGTCATTTTGCCTTATTAAAGCGTAGAAATCCCATTTTAGGCGCCCATCCTCAGTAAATCTTGCATCGCAATAAAATACCACATTATGAGAAATACTATCATTATGTGGAAAATTGCTTGTTTACACCCATATACCTTCCTAGAATATTACCTATAGAGTTAATTACTAATAATGATTTACATATTGGAGACAAGTTATGGCGGCGGTTCCAGAGCAAATTTTAGGTAAACAGAATCCCCTTGATGCAGATCCTGGTGAGACCCAAGAGTGGTTGCAAGCCCTAGATGGTGTCATTCGTAATGAGGGTGCTGAAAGAGCTGCCTACTTAATCGATCAACAAATTTCTCATGCACGGGTAAATGGAGTAGTCCAACCTTTCCACGCAGAGACTCCTTACATTAATACGATTCCAGTTGAGAACCAAGCGCGTTTACCTGGTGATCAAAATGTAGAGCATCGTATTCGTTCTTACACGCGTTGGAATGCAATGGCCATGGTATTGCGTGCCAATAAAGACACCAACGTTGGTGGACATATATCTTCATTCCAGTCTGCCGCAACTTTGTATGACGTCGGCTTCAATCACTTCTGGCATGCACCGTCACCAGAGCATGGTGGTGACCTAATTTTTGTTCAAGGTCACTCTGCTCCAGGAGTATATGCACGTGCTTACATGCTGGGTCGCTTATCAGGTGATCAACTAGATAACTTCCGCCAAGAGGTTGGTGGTAAAGGGATATCAAGCTATCCACACCCATGGCTGATGCCAGATTTCTGGCAGTTTCCAACCGTATCCATGGGCTTAGGGCCGATCATGGCGATTTATCAGGCGCGCTTTATGCGTTACATGCAAGACCGCGGCTTTATTAAAAATGAAGGTCGTAAAGTCTGGGCATTCTTGGGTGACGGTGAAACTGATGAGCCTGAGTCTTTGGGTGCCATTGGTATGGCTGGCCGTGAAAAATTAGATAACCTGATTTTCGTAGTGAACTGTAACTTGCAGCGCTTAGATGGTCCGGTGCGTGGTAACGGAAAAATTATTCAAGAGTTAGAGAGTGAGTTCCGTGGTGCTGGTTGGAATGTCATCAAAGTAGTGTGGGGCGGTCAGTGGGATGCTTTATTTGCTCGCGACAAAAAAGGCATCTTGATGCAACGTCTTGGTGAAATCGTGGACGGGCAATATCAAACCATGAAGTCGAAGAATGGTGCTTATGTTCGCGAAATCGTATTTAATACACCAGAGCTCAGAGCATTAGTGAATGACTGGAGCGACGATGAGATCTGGCAGCTGAATCGTGGTGGTCATGATCCCCATAAGGTGTATGCCGCATTCCATGCAGCCGTAAACCATCAAGAGCAGCCAACTGTGATTCTGGCCCACACTATTAAAGGTTATGGGATGGGCGGATCTGGTGAGGCGATGAATATTGCTCACCAAGCGAAGAAGATGAATGATGATGATGTGCGTCGCTTCCGGGATCGCTTTGAGATTCCTGTCAAAGATGAACAGCTAGATGACATGCCTTTAGTGAAGTTTGCTGATGGCAGCCCTGAGCTGGAATACATGAAGGCACGACGTCAGGAGTTGGGTGGTTATTTGCCTCAACGCCGCACGAAGGCAGAAAGCTTGCCGGTTCCTGCCTTGGATGTATTCACTCCCTTGCTAGAAGCAACTGCTGAAGGGCGTGAGATTTCTACTACGATGGCTTTTGTACGCATACTCAACACCGTTGTACGTGACAAGGTCTTAGGTAAGCGCGTTGTGCCGATTGTTCCGGATGAGTCCCGTACCTTTGGTATGGAGGGTATGTTCCGTCAATTAGGTATCTGGAATCAACTGGGTCAGCTCTATACCCCTGAAGATCATGATCAATTGATGTTCTATAAAGAAGATAAAACAGGCCAGATTCTGCAGGAGGGCATTAACGAAGCTGGTGGTATGTGCGATTGGATCGCGGCTGCTACTTCTTACTCTACGCATGGCGTTCCCATGTTGCCTTTCTATATCTTCTACTCGATGTTCGGCTTCCAGCGTATTGGCGACTTAGCTTGGGCAGCAGGAGATATGCGTAGCCGCGGCTTCCTATTGGGTGGTACAGCTGGTAGAACAACCTTGAACGGTGAAGGTCTACAACACGAAGATGGCCATAGTCATCTGTGGAGTGGCGCGGTTCCAAACTGCATCAGCTATGACCCGACATTCTCATTTGAATTGGCAGTAGTGATTCAGGATGGTATGCGTCGTATGTTAGAAGTGCAAGAAGATGTGTATTACTACGTCACATTAATGAATGAGAACTATGCTCATCCTGCAATGCCAAAGGGCGCAGAAAAAGACATCATCAAGGGTATGTACAAGCTGAAGTCAGTAGGTGATGCGAATGCGAAGTTGCGTGTGCAACTTTTAGGTTCTGGAACCATCTTCCGCGAAGTCATTGAAGCAGCAGAAATCTTGCATAAAGATTGGGGTGTCGCCTCTGATTTATGGGGTTGCCCAAGTTTCACTGAGCTAGGCCGTGACTGGACTGCGGTTCACCGTAGCAATCTGTTGAACCCAAGTGCAACGCCAGCTTTATCTCATGTAGAGAAATGCTTAAAAGATACCTCTGGCCCGGTAATTGCTGCTACTGACTATGTCCGCCTGTTTGCTGAGCAGATTCGTCCTGCTATTCAGCATATGGGTCGCCGCTATGAGGTATTGGGTACCGATGGTTTTGGTCGCTCTGATACTCGTGAAAAGCTCCGTGACTTCTTCGAAGTAGATCGCCGCTGGGTTGTCCTCACTGCCTTGAGATCTTTGGTTGATGCAGGTCAGCTTGATCGCCAAAAGCTCGCTGAAGCAATCAAGAAATACAACATTGATACCACTAAACCAAACCCAATGACGGTTTGATAAGAGATAAATAATATGAGTCAAATAATCGAAATCAAAGTCCCAGATATTGGTGATTACAAAGATGTACCAGTGATCGAAGTCTTGGTGAAAGCTGGTGATCAGGTTGAGAAAGAACAATCTATTGTTGTTCTCGAATCGGATAAAGCTACTATGGACGTTCCTTCATCACACTCCGGGGTTGTAAAGGAAGTCAAAGTGAAAATTGGAGACAGCCTTTCTGAGGGTTCTGTCGTAATTACCTTGGAAGAGAGCGCTGCTAGTGCAGTTGCCCCTGCCCAGGCAAGTCCTCCTGCAGTAGTGGCTCCAGCGGCACCTGCTAGTGCAGGCGCTCCGATTGAAATCAAAGTCCCTGATATTGGTGATTACAAAGATGTACCGGTAATTGAAGTGTTAGTGAAAGTTGGCGACAAAGTAGAAAAAGAACAATCTATTGTTGTTCTCGAATCGGATAAAGCCACTATGGACGTTCCTTCATCACACTCCGGTGTTGTGAAGGAAGTTAAAGTGAAAATTGGCGATAGTCTTTCCGAAGGTTCTGTGGTGGTGATTCTAGAAGGGGGCTCCTCTGCATCCACTCCAGCTCCTGCGGCAGTGGCCGCTCCTGCTGCAGCCAAGCCTGCCGCTGTTGAGCCTCCGATTGCGCGTGCACCAGCACCACCCCCCATTAGTAATACACCACCACCAGTAGATTCTGCAGTAAGTCATGCAAGTCCATCCGTGCGTAAATTTGCTCGTGAGCTTGGCGTAACCATTACGCAAGTGAAGGGGTCTGGACATAAAGGCCGCATTACTCAAGAAGATGTTCAAGCGTTTGTGAAAGCGGCTATGAGTGGAGGCGCAGGAAATCCTGCCAATGCATCCAGCGGTGGAAGCTTGGGTGGCCTGAATTTGATTCCTTGGCCGAAAGTGGATTTCACGAAATTTGGTGAAATTGAGCGTCAGCCATTAAATCGGATTAAGAAACTCACTGCAGCCAACTTGGGTCGTAACTGGGTCATGATCCCAGCAGTGACGTATCACGAAGATGCAGACATTACGGATTTAGAAGCCTTCCGTGTATTGACTAATAAAGAAAATGAAAAGAAGGGTGTCAAGATTACGATGCTCGCTTTCTTAATGAAGGCGGCGGTAGCTGCTCTGAAAAAATACCCCGAGTTCAACAGCTCACTTGATGGTGATGATTTAATTCTTAAGAAGTACTTCAATATTGGTTTTGCAGCTGACACTCCGACAGGTTTAGTAGTGCCAGTTATTAAAGATGTAGATAAGAAAGGCATCTTTGAGCTTGCTAAAGAAACTTCCGATTTGGCAGCGCTTGCACGTGATGGCAAATTAAAGCCAGACCAAATGCAAGGCGCTAGCTTTACGATTTCTTCTTTAGGTGGCATCGGCGGTACGTATTTCTCACCGATCGTTAATGCCCCAGAGGTAGCCATATTGGGTGTAAGCAAGGCTGCGATGAAACCTGTGTGGGATGGCAAGCAATTTGTTCCGCGCCTCCTGTGCCCGCTATCACTATCCGCAGATCATCGCGTCATTGATGGTGCATTAGCTACGCGTTTCAATGTCTACATTGCCCAACTCTTAGCCGACTTCCGTCGCGCTAGTCTGTAAGGAGGGTCTATGGTTAAGCAAACGATCCTCGTTCCAGATATTGGCGATTACTCCGACGTACCGGTGATTGAAGTTCTAGTCAAAGTCGGAGATTTGATTGAAAAAGAGCAAGCCTTATTGGTGCTCGAGTCTGATAAAGCAACAATGGAAATTCCCTCAGATGCGGCAGGAACTGTGACTAGTATTGCCGTCAAGTTAGGCGATAAGGTGAGCAAGGGCACTTTGATTGCTGAGATAGAAGCCAGTACTGCATCTACATCAACGGCTACAACAGCATCAGCTCCAACTGCAGCTCCAACTGCAGCTCCAGCAGCACAGGTACCAGCTGCACCTGCCCCAATTGCAGGACAGTACAGCGGTAAAGTAGATCACGAGTGCGAAGTATTGGTACTTGGTGCGGGCCCTGGGGGTTATAGCGCAGCTTTCCGTAGTGCGGATTTAGGTATGAATACCATATTAGTGGAGAGATACCCCACTTTGGGGGGTGTCTGCTTGAACGTAGGCTGTATTCCATCAAAAGCGTTGCTACATACCACTTCAGTAATGGATGAAGTAAAGACGATGGCTAAACATGGCATCACTTTTGGCGCGCCAAAGATTGAGATTGATCAATTGCGTGGCTATAAAGAGTCTGTGATTGCGAAGCTCACTGGTGGATTAGCTGGTATGGCAAAAGCACGCAAGGTAAAAGTCGTTCGTGGCTTAGGTCGCTTCTTGGATGCTAACCATGTAGAAGTAGAGATGACGAATGGCTCTGGCCAAGATCTCACTGGACAAAAAGAAGTAGTACGCTTTCAGAAAGCCATCATTGCGGCTGGCAGCCAGCCAGTGAAATTACCTTTCTTGCCTGAAGACCCACGAATTGTGGATAGTACTGGCGCCTTATTACTCAAGAGTATTCCTAAAAGAATGCTGGTGATTGGCGGCGGCATTATTGGCTTAGAAATGGCTACGGTTTACAGTACGCTCGGTTCACGGATTGATATTGCTGAGATGATGGATGGCCTGATGGCAGGTGCTGATCGTGATTTAGAAAAAGTCTGGGAGAAGTTCAACGCCGGACGTTTCGAAAAAGTGATGCTCAAAACACGGGCTGCCAAAGCGGAAGTCAAAACCGATGGAATACAGGTTACCTTTGAGGGTGAGAATGCGCCAGCTGAGCCGCAAACATACGACTTGGTATTGGTCGCTGTTGGCCGTACTCCGAACGGTAAGAAGATTGATGCTGGTAAAGCAGGTGTGCAGGTAGATGAACGGGGCTTTATCCCGGTTGATAAGCAAATGCGCACCAACGTCCAAAACATCTTTGCAATTGGTGATCTAGTTGGTCAACCGATGTTGGCTCATAAGGCAGTGCATGAGGGCCATGTAGCAGCTGAAGCAGCGGCAGGGCAGAAGTCCTACTTTGACGCGAAGCAAATTCCTTCTGTTGCCTATACCGATCCTGAAGTGGCTTGGGCTGGTTTAACTGAAGAGCAATGTAAGGCTCAAGGAATTGCTTACGAAAAAGGTTTATTCCCATGGGCCGCTAGCGGTCGCGCGATTGCCAATGGTCGTGATGAAGGTTTTACAAAGCTCATCTTTGATGCAAGCACCCATCGCATTATTGGTGGCGGAATTGTGGGTACCCATGCCGGTGATTTAATCGGCGAAGTTTGCCTAGCAATTGAAATGGGTGCAGATGCTGTGGATATTGGTAAGACTATTCATCCACATCCAACTCTAGGTGAATCTGTTGGCTTAGCTGCAGAGGCTGCACATGGCCATTGCACTGATTTACCGCCAGTAAAGAAGAAGTCTTAAATTCTTTTTATCTTCGTAGTAAAGCTACAAAAGAAAAAGCCCCGAGAGATCGGGGCTTTTTGATTACTGGGCCCACTAGTGAAGTAAACGATTATTTAGATGTTTTCTTCTTAGTCGCTTGGCTTGCTGTTTCAGCAGCCTTCATTGCAGTATCTGTAGCACTGTTCAGGTTGGTCTGTGCAACGGA
>Ga0194059_1000614_pt1 | contig 16516 bp, 15 predicted proteins | sample SepL6211m_MetaG_FD_163426 | JGI IMG/M metagenome (GOLD analysis project Ga0194059, IMG submission 163426) | Anoxic zone freshwater microbial communities from boreal shield lake in IISD Experimental Lakes Area, Ontario, Canada - Sep2016-L626-11m | ecosystem: Environmental > Aquatic > Freshwater >... | reverse complement strand
GGCCGAGAACAAGGGAATCTCAGGACTTGCGTGCCCCAGTCTCGGTGGAACCATGGGACTGTGCGTTTCACTTGCTCACGAAACGTCACGAATCAATTATTGGACCTCGATTCAACCGATCTACTACAGCCACCCTGTTGAGATGGCAAACACTGCCTCTCACATCAATGAAATGTCAGATGGCCGCTTTCGCCTTGGACTCGGCGTCAGCCACGGTCCAGTAACCGATCGTCTTGGCGTTGAACCAGGCAAGCCGCTTGCTGACACTGCTGCGTATGTTGCAGCAATGCGCGCAAACGAACGCTTCGGTGGGCAATTACCTCCGATTTATCTCGCTACCCTTCGCAACAAAATGTTGCAATTGGCGACCGAAATTTCTGAAGGCGCCATTTGGGCGAACGCGTCACTGAGTCACATGTCGAAACAACTTTCAGAAGTACCGAACGCTGTACGAGATGATTTCTTCTTAGCGAACATGATTCCGACTGTTATTGATGACGACGTTGAAGCAGCTCGTGCCGTTAACCGCCGCACGCTCACTGGATATGTTTCTCTTCCCAACTACCGCAACTATTGGCGCGCCGCTGGATACGCAGAAGAAATGGATGCAATTGAAGCCGCAATCGAAGCGGGCAATAAAGACATCATCCCTTCACTCATGAGTGACAAGTGGCTTGATGACAACACAATCAGTGGATCTGCATCCCATGTTCGCGCACGCTTTGAGGAATGGGCCCATGCTGGTGTCACCCCAATTGCTGTGATGTCGTCGACAACTGGTGGACAAGTAAAGGCCATTAATCAGTTGTTTGACCTTTACAACTGAGCGAGTAACTCAGTGACGTGAGTCTTGATTTCGTCACGAATGCGCCGCACTTCGTCTATGGGCTTCCCCTTTGGATCATCAAGCGGCCAGTCGATATATCGTTTTCCGGGTATGTACGGACACGTGTCACCACAACCCATGGTGACAACAACATCAACTGAGTTCAATAAGTCATCGTTGTACTTCTGAGGAACAAACGTCGAGATATCTATTCCGACCTCGTTCATCACATCAACGGCGACTGCATTAATAGAGTCAGCTGGTTCTGAACCACCCGACAGGATCAGTACGTCGCCAGCGAAAAGTTCACGTGCGAATCCGGCAGCCATTTGAGAACGGCCTGCATTATGAATGCACAGGAACAAAATGCCACTCATGCCGCGGCCCGATTACCAGACCACAGCATTTTGATGATCAGAAACCCAACTACGCCACCAACAATCTGCATTAATGCAAACATCGGCATTGACGCAGGCGCAATGCCCGCAAAAGAGTCAGAGAACATTCGACCAATGCCAACGGCTGGGTTCGCAACACTTGTCGAAGATGTAAACCAGTAGGCGCCTGTTATCCACGCTGCAACCAGTGCTGCGACATTGGCACCTGCCTTTTTGCCACCCCAAATGACAAGTAGCAAACCGACAGTGGCTACTACTTCGGAGAACCATGTTGGACCACCCGTGCGTACCTTTGTGGATTTCTCAACGAAGTGGTGAGCAAACATGATGTTGGCAATTATGCAACCGACAATTGCACCAGCTACTTGAGCAATCAGATCCGTCACAAGCGAAACAACCGTGGAGCCTCGATCAATAAAAAAACTAACGACAGATACGACCGGGTTAAACGAGGCACCCGAAATAGGACCAAAGATTGTTATAAGCCCAAGCAATGCACCACCTGTAGCGATGGCATTTGCCAACAACTGCAATGCAACATCTTTGGTGAGATTCTGGGCCATGATGCCCGATCCGACAACCGCCATTACTAATAAAGCAGTACCGAGAAATTCAGCAAGAGTGCGCCGTGACATCAGCAACCGTCTGGTCCGCAGCAGCTGCCTGTTGACGGAACACCAAGCATGATTGGCATTGCTTTCAAGGATGTGTCCTGAGGAGCATCAGCAAGCACGGTGTACCACTCCCATGGCAACTCGCCGCCGTTGATCCACACTTTGTCTTGGACTGCGAAACAGCATGTTTCGCTTTCTTGAATTTCAATCGGCATTCCCATTGCTGTAGCAGATTCAATCTTTGCTGCCACTTGGTCTGTGTCTTCGACTTCCACGCCAAGATGGTTCAACGTTCCAGCTTCTCCGTGTCCTTCGATGAGAACAAGCTTCAACGGCGGTTCAGCAATAGCGAAGTTCGCATACCCTTCGCGAACCTTTGCAGGCCCTACGCCAAACATCTTGGTGTAAAAGACGATTGCATCATTCAGATTGCCTACATTTAGCGCTAGTTGTACTCGTGACATTCTTCCCTCTCATCAAAAGTTTTCATATGGATACTTTGATACTCGTCAATATACATCACATTGATGAGTATCGATGTACCATCAAGGTATGACGAATGCCAAACAGGTGCAACTAGGTAAAGGACCACTCGCTGACAGCGCGGCCGCCTCGCTTGCGCCCATGTTTGCAGCACTCTCAGACCCTATTCGCCTAAGGCTTTTTGACTTAGTCCGTCGAGCAGGACGAGATGGCATTTGTTCATGTGATCTAACGGAGCCACTCGACCGAAGTCAACCGACGATTAGCCACCACTTAAAAGTGCTGCGAGAAGCTGGCCTCGTTGAATCTCGGCGAGACGGAACATGGATTTGGTACTCCATTGCCCCTCACGCGTTAGACGCAGTGTCTCAGTTCATTCAACGGTAGTGCGTGCACGCATCTCTGCGTACCCAGGATCACTTGGCCAATTAGGTTGAAACAGGTGCCACTGTTCAGGTGCTCGCCGAATCAGATTTTCTAACTCAATAGCTAGAGCCTGGGTACCTGCAGCAACCTGCTCTCGTAGTCCGCCAACCTTTTCGAAAATCAACGGCGGACGAATCACGCAGTGATGTCCATCAATAGCCGATGTGAAATACACAGCGCCTGGCACAACAGCTGCTCCCGACCGAATACCCAACATCGCTGGCCCTGCAGGAAGAGTTGTTCGTTCGCCAAAGAATTCCACTTCGACCCCGTTGCCTTGAATATCTCGGTCAGATAACAAACACACCACTTCATTTCGACGTAGTGCGGCGAGGACTGCCGGAGCAGCACCTGGGCCAAGTGGCACGACATTCATGCCAAGGTCACTGCGTAATTTCGTAAACCAATCAAAAAGTTCAGGAGGTTCAAGAGGCTCAACGATGACTGTCATTCGATGACCCATCTCGGCCATCCATCGCCCTGCCCATTCCCAGCCACCTAGGTGAGGAAGAGCAACGATGGCACCTTTGCCGCGCTCAAGTGCAGATTCAATGTAATGAAATCCGTCATTCGACAATGACCGCAATACATGTTTAGAAGACAGCGTAGGAAGACGGAAGCTCTCGGTGTAATACCGCATGTAACTATCAAACGCTTGCTGTGAAGCTCGATGTAATGCAAAACCGGTGAGCGATGGGTCGACACGTTGTAAATGACGTTCGATGATGACGCGACGTTTACGCAACGACAACGCAACTCCAGGTGCCAACAGAGACACTGCTCCTTGTGAAATTGGCGCTGGCGTGAGCCGAGCGATGACAGATCCCAATCGATATCCGCCGACGGTAAATGCGTCGGATAATTCCTCGAACGGACTAGCCATTGCGGGTGCGGCGACGTTGGCGCGACTCGACAGATAATTGACGGCGAGATGTGCGCGCACTGTGGCGTGTCATTCGTCGACCCTGTCGAACATCACGTTTCTTCTGGGTAGTAGATGACACTTCTGCTTGGCGCCACACCTGAACGAACCGTTGAATCGCTGTGACGACAGTGAGCACAAGCATGATCCACATAATTGGAACCAACAGAGAATCAAACAAGAGTGCAATGCATAGAACCACGATGCGTTCAGCGCGCTCCATTAGCCCTCCTTTGGCATTCAGCCCCAGCGACTCAGCTTTGGCGCGTTCATAAGAAATCAGCGAAGACACACCCATAATGGCCATGGGCAACAGAGCTAAGTGCGCACTCTTTTCCGACGCGAAATACCATGCAACACCACCGAACAGGACGGAGTCTGTGACTCGATCAACCACGGAGTCAAAAAAGGCACCTCGTTGGCTTGATGTCCCCGACGCTTTTGCTAAGGCACCATCGAGCATGTCTGGGACTGCTGCCAAGATGACAAGAATCAGTCCGCCACGAAGTGCGCCAGAGCCAATTGCAAATGCTGCAATGACAGCAAAAGCGATACCAAGAATAGTGAGATGATCAGGAGACATTCCGGTACGGCGCAATAACTGCCCAACAGGTCGTACCACCTTCTCAATTGGTGCGCGAAAACTCCCATCTAACATGTGGTGACGCTATCTCTCTGAGGTCACTTCAGTTGACATATCAGCTTCTGGGTTCTTTTCAACCAAGCATTCAACAACACGCCCATCAACAGCATCAATAAGAACGAGTGCTTGTTGCACTGGCGGATCTTCGGTGCTGTAGCAGAAAATTCGCCAGGTTGGTTTGCTGCGAATTCCACGCCACACCTGTTGCGCCGATGCGTGACCAACCGCGAAACCGGCACTACGCGTTGCGATTACAAGCGCTTCGGACTCATTGATAGTCATTCGCCAACCACTTGTAATGGTGATGATTGCCATCACCGCCAACAACACTGCGGCAAAGAGAAGACCCTTGTTTATCAGTGCTGAATTATTGTTGTCAGCAATTTTCCAAACGACAAGACAGAACAATGCCAAGAATGCATACAACGCGCCTGGGATTCTGCGGCGGCTATTATCGGGAAAATCATAAGCACCAACATGATCAACAGCGTTGAGATCATCTGGTAATTGGTCGCGGAGTTCGTCGGTCATTGTGTTGCTTTCGGCCATGCATTACGAATTTTCGATGCGGTGAGAGGAAGTGGTTCTGGAATCGTACGGGTTGACGCTACTGAAGTCATAAAGTTTGAATCACCATTCCAACGCGGAACAATATGAACGTGTAAATGCTGCGAAATACTTCCGCCGGCAGCTGCGCCCAAGTTAATTCCCACATTGAGTGCATCGGGGGAATGAGATGCGCGTAGTGCCACTGTTGCATCAGTGACAAGCGACCATAAATCGTCAGCTTCTTCAGGCGTCAAATCTTCAAGATTGGCTACTTCTCGATACGGAAGCACCAAGATATGGCCGGAGGCATACGGGTAGGAATTCAAGATTGCGAAGCACACCTTCGAGCGATGAATGATGAACGTCTCTTCATCGGGTAATTCCGAATTCAAAATCGAAGTAAACACTGACTGAGACGGATTTGTCGAATTCGAATTAGCCGTGCCGATGTATTCGGCTCTCCACCCGTTCCAGAGTTGCTCAAGAGACATCAATGTCGCCCAATTGTCCTTCTGCGACTTCTGCTGCAAGACGAGAAATAAAGTCTGTGACCGAAACGTCACGCTCTACTTCCCCACCACGTGGGTTAACACCGACTGATTGATGAGCAACGTCATCATCACCAACGACCAACACATACGGCACCTTACTGGTCTTTGCATTTCTGATTCGTTTGCCCAATTGTTCATCAGCATGGTCGATATCTACACGGAATCCGGCTTTCTTCAATTGAGCCACTACTGATGTTGCATACTCATCGTGGGCCAGTGCGACAGGGAGAACTCGAACTTGTTCTGGCGACAGCCATGTTGGGAACGCACCTGCATAATGCTCAATAAGAACACCAAAGAACCGTTCAATCGAGCCGAACAATGCACGGTGCAACATGATGGGGCGATGACGTGCTCCGTCAGAACCCACATACTCCAATTCGAAACGCTCTGGCAGGTTGAAGTCGCACTGGATAGTGCTTAATTGCCACTTCCGCCCAATGGCATCACGAACATCGATGTCAATTTTGGGACCATAGAAGGCAGCGTCCCCTTCTTTGATTTTGTATTCAACACCATGGCGGTCCAATGCTTCGCGCAGTGCCTCTGTTGCCTTGCCCCATATTTCATCGGACCCCACTGATTTTTCAGGATCGCGGGTCGACAAATTAAATTCAAAATCATTAAACCCGAATCGGCGCAGCACAGACATGATGAAGTCAAGAAGCGATGAAATCTCGTCAGCCATCTGTTCTTCTGTGCAATAGATGTGACTGTCATCTTGAGTAAAACCACGGATACGGAGCAATCCGTGGAGAGTTCCGGCGCGTTCGTATCGATACACATTTCCTAACTCAAATAAACGCAATGGAAGTTCACGGTAACTGCGCTGGCGACTGTCGAAAATGAGACAGTGCATCGGACAGTTCATCGGCTTCATGTAGTACGTGCCGTTATCCATCTCCATCGGTGGGTACATACCGTCGGCATAGAAATCAAGATGCCCTGACTTAGCAAACAGATTCGCGTTCGCAAGATGCGGTGTGTAGACAAACTGGTAATCGCCATCTTGATGTCGTTGACGGCTGTAATCCTCCATCAACTTTCGAACGATGGCACCCTTCGGATGCCATACCGCAAGTCCGCCACCAAGTTCTGCCGGGAACGACAAGAGGTCGAGTTCATTTGCCAAACGGCGATGGTCACGCTTTGTTGCTTCTTCAAGACGATGAAGGTGTTCTTTCAACGCCGAATCTGATTCCCAAGCAGTGCCGTAGATGCGCTGCAGCATTGGTCCTTTTTCATTTCCTCGCCAATATGCGCCGGCAACTTTCATCAAACTGAAATGCCCAAGGCGCGACGTAGACGGAACGTGCGGTCCGCGACATAAGTCAACAAATGAATCAGAGTTGCGGTACAGACTGACCGAGTCAGAACTTCCTACCTCAGCAACGTCACTGCCGTCTGCTGCACCCGATGTAACGCGTTCAATAATTTCGCACTTATAGGGCTGCGTCGAAAAAACCTCAAGCGCTTCTTTCACTGTGACTTCGGACCGAGTGAACGGCTGATTGGCCTTCATAATTTCACGCATACGCGCTTCTATGGCTGCGAGATCATCATCAGAGAATGTCTTGTTGTTCGGCAATGCAAAGTCGTAATAGAAACCATCTTCAATTGCTGGACCAATTGTGAAATGGGCACCTTCGAACAACTGCACCACAGCTTGAGCCAGCACATGAGCCGTGGAATGACGCAACACATGGCGCCCAGCGTCTGAGTCGGCAGTAATGATTGATACAGCGGCTCCATTAACCAATGGGACTGAAAGGTCAACCTCGGCGCCGTTCAACGTGCCGGCAACGGCAGCCTTAGCAAGGCGTGATCCGATAGCTGCTGCTAAATCGCCAAGCGAAGAGCCATCTGGCAGCGCACGCGATGACCCGTCGGGAAGAAGTACTGATATCTCTGACATGAGATGACCATTCTACGGTCGGGGCGACTGTCGCTCGGGTCTATTTAGGAGTGATTCATGACGGCTTGTTCTGTCGGAATGCTTTCTGCACGCTTTGTGGCATAGACATTGCGGTATTCCTGGCCGGTGAGCGCTTGGATTTCATACATCAACTCATCGGTGATTTCACGCAGCACCATGTGATCGTCAGTTCGATCACCGTAGCGAGCGACGTCAATTGGCTTGCCAATCTTGATGGTGCAGTCGAGACCGATGCGTGGCCTGACCGTGTCGGGCGGTTGAATTTCTCGCGTGCCGATAATGCCAACAGGCAAAATGGGACAACCCACCTTCAATGCCAGACGTGCAGCACCGGTATGTCCTTTGTACAACATGCCATCTCTACTACGAGTTCCTTCAGGAAAAATTCCGAATAATTCACCACGGCGAAGTACTGCTTCTGCTGCAAGCAACGCGCCTTCGCTCTTCGAGCCACCCGAGCGATCGATAGGAATCATTCCGAGAGCAGGAAATAAATACTTGGTTTTCCACGAATCCATGTATTCGGCTTTGCCGACAAAACTGATCTGACGTCCTGCATGAACCATGGTGAATACAGAGTCGAGAAAACTGATGTGGTTCGGACACAAAATTGCTGGCCCTCGTTCCGGCAAGTTTTCAAATCCCTCGAAATGAAATTTCCATAATTTGGTTGTCAATGGACGCAGTACAGCACGAGCTCGCGGTTGAGCGCGACTAGTGCTACGAGACACTGGGAAATCTGCCGTCGTGTGAGAGTCCGGTCCTGGTGCCATACAAGGCACAATAGTCCCGTTTTCTTGGCGCCGATACGCGCAATTGTGACAGTCAGCGCGGACTAACGGGCGTATGAAGCTCAACGCCCAACAACGCCGCTGACGCACTGACATCAATTCCAGATGAAGCCGCTTCATCAATGAGAGCCAGCGCCCCAGGAGTATCGAGATCGTTATCGAGGCAGTCCCGTACTTTGTCGAGCAGATCTGAAGGTGACCCACCGACCGATGCAACCCATGACGTGAGACGACCTTCACTGCGTGGCATCAAGGTGTCATCCCATTCCCATTCAGTGCGGTAGTGATGTTCAATGATGGCGATACGAATCGAACGCGGGTCCCACATTGTGCGCAGTTGGTCGACGAACACTAGGTTGCCCAGACTCTTTGACATTTTCTCGCCATCTTTGAACACCATCGCTACGTGCATCCAGTGCTTGACAAACGTCTCCCCTGTGGCTGCCTCAGACTGAGCACGTTCACATTCATGATGCGGGAAAATCAAATCGCTTCCACCGCCATGCAAGTCAATTGTGGTGCCCAAATCTCGCAGTGCCAAAGCGGAACATTCAATATGCCAACCGGGACGACCAGCACCCCATGTTGCATCCCACGCAGGTTCATCTTCTGCGGACGGATGCCACAACACGAAGTCCAGCTGATTTCGTTTCTGAGGATCATCGACGTTGCCTCCACGCTGACGCGCGAACTCAAGCATTTGATCGTGGCTGTAATGAGACACTTCTCCAAATGATGGAACCTTGGTGACGTCGAAATAAACGGAACCGCCGACTGCATATGCAAATCCACGTTCCAACACGAGCCCAATGAACTTACGAATATCTGTGATTGCAGATGACGCACGAGGAGTGCTGTACGCAGGGAGCATCTCAAGTGCTTCCATATCCCGGTTAAAACGGGCTTCTTCACCTGCTGCAAGATCAAGATAATGCACACCTAATTCGCGAGCCTTTGCAAACAGTGGGTCATCAACGTCTGTGACATTTCGAACACACTTAATAGTGTGACCAAGATCAATTAAGCGACGTTGCAAAATGTCGTAAAAAAGAAACGTTGATGCGTGCCCTAAGTGCGTTGCATCGTACGGGGTAATTCCGCACGTGTACATCAACACTTCCTTGTTCGGGGTAAATGCGACGATGTCTCGCCTGGCAGTGTCGTAAAGCCGCATAGACATTGTGACTACGCCTTAACCCGAGGATCTCTCGTGATGCCCGTGAGCTTCGGTGCCACTCGTGTCTTGTAGCGGACATTCAATTGCAAGAGAACAGCTGTAAAGGCTTCGATTGCCGTGGCATTTGATAATTCTCCGGCATCAAGCGGACGACATCCAGGAATATGAGCAGTGATGTCCATGACAATTGTTCGAGCCTCTGCACTGTCTGAACAAATCAATACGTCGGAATCGATGGGGTCACCGAGATGTCCAAGTTCTGTTGCAGGCAAATGGTGAAATGCCGCAACGACGCGACATTCAGGGACGGCTGCCTGCACATGAGCAGCAACACTTCCACGCGGCGGCAACAGCGGTTGAAATTCGTGGCCCACGCGCACGAGCGCATTGGCCATACTGATGATTACTTTGCCGCGTAGTAGGTCTATGTGGTCACGAGCCGTCGTTGCAGCCGAGTCCCATGGAGTCGCAAGCACAACCACCTCACACGCGGAAGCATCATCATTGTCGCCGCCATTCAAACTCAGAGTGAGATTTGGCCATTTGGCTTTCAGCGCATCGCAGACTTCCGAAGCACGCTCTTTTGACCGAGAGCCAATAATCACGTCATATCCCACCGAAGCAAGGCGTGCCCCAAGGGCACTTCCGGCGGGTCCGGTACCGCCCAATATTCCAATACGCATTCCTTAGAGCCTTACACATAGACCCCTTGCGAACTACGGTCATATGAATGGGACTTCTTGAAGGCAAAAAAATCGTTGTGACAGGTGTCCTAACAGACGCCTCTCTGGCATTCAGCGTGGCACAACTCGCCCAACGCGAGGGCGCTCAAGTAGTGCTGACGGGTGCAGGTCGTGCGCTATCGCTAACACAACGATCAGCACGACGACTTGACTCACCTGTTGATGTCTTTGAATTTGATGTCACAGTGCCTGAACACATCGAATCTGTTCGTGAACAAGTGCGTGCCTCGCTCGGACATGTTGACGGAGTGCTTCACGCCATCGGGTTTGCCCCTGAGATATGTCTCGGCGATGACTTCTTGGCGGCGCAGTGGAGCGATGTCGCAATTGCCATGCAAATTTCGGCTTATTCACTCAAGACATTGGTGGATGCATTTCTTCCACTGATGTCCCCAGGCGGATCAATAGTTGGTCTTGACTTTGACAACACTGTTGCATGGCCCGCATACAACTGGATGGGCGTTGCTAAGTCTGCTTTCGAATCAACAAGTCGCTACTTGGCAAAAGAACTTGGACCTCGTGGAATTCGATGCAACTTGGTGGCAGCTGGCCCCATCAAAACGATGGCGGCAAAATCGATTCCAGGTTTTTCAAAGTTTGAAGATATTTGGAGCGATCGCGCTCCCCTTGGCTGGGATGTCACTGACCCGATTCCTGTTGCAAAGACCGTCCTTGCACTGATGTCGGACTGGTTTCCAGCAACAACAGGTGAAGTCATTCATGTTGACGGCGGTTTTCACGCCATGGGCGCGTGACAAACAGGCTCTCAGAGGCGTCATCGCCTTACCTGCGACAACATCGCGATAATCCGGTTGATTGGTATCAATGGGGCGACGACGCATTCGCTGAAGCAGCAAAGACGGGTAAACCAATTCTCTTATCTGTTGGGTATTCAGCATGTCATTGGTGTCATGTCATGGCCCATGAAAGTTTTGAAGACCCCGCAACTGCAGCAGTCATGAATCAATTATTTGTGAATATCAAAGTTGACCGCGAAGAGCGACCTGACGTTGACGCAATTTACATGGATGCAGTGCAGGCACTTACCGGCAGAGGTGGATGGCCGATGACTGTTTTTTGCACTCCAACCGGAGAGCCCTTTTATGGAGGCACGTATTACCCGCAAGAATCGTTCGTGAAATTAATGCACGCCGTCGACGATGCATGGCGAACAAAACGTAATGAACTTCAGCAGAACATCGACGCACTTGTTGAAGCCGTCGGACGCACAGCCCACATCACTCCCGTCGACACCTTTGACGCACGCGGTCTCGCAGACACTGCCCGGCAATTATTTAGTCAGAGTTTTGATGCGCGTTGGGGTGGCTTTGGTACTGCACCAAAATTTCCGTCGACGTTTGCACTCGATTTAGCGATGCGCTTGTATCAAAAATCTCATGATGCTCAACTTCTTGACATGGTCTACACATCTCTTGATGCCATGGCAGCTGGCGGAATGTATGACCACATTGGTGGAGGCTTCTCCCGTTACAGCGTGGATGAAAAATGGTTGGTCCCGCATTTTGAAAAAATGTTGTACGACCAAGCACTTCTTCTTCGTGTGTACGTCCATGCTTGGCTTATTGGCGGCAATGACAGGCACCGTCAGACCGCTGAAGAAATCATTACGTATGTCGTAACCGAACTCCGTCATTCTGATGGTGGCTTTTTTAGTGCTGAAGATGCCGACTCGCTCGATGAGCATGGACATTCAGAAGAAGGGGCTTTCTATACCTGGTCACCTCAAGAAGTTCGTTCAGTTCTCGGCGCGGCTGCTACCGACGCCCTTGAGTGGTGGAACATTACAGAACCTGGAAATTTTGAAGGACTGTCGATTCCTCATCGCATTCCACAACGCGGTGATCTGAATCGTCCTGCGCATATCGAACACGCTCGGCAGCAATTATTCGAACACCGTGCAACGCGCTCGCGCCCTGGTCTCGACAATAAAATTCTCACAGAATGGAACGCCATGATGCTGTCTTCACTGTGTGAAGCAGCCGCAGCATTTGATCGCCCCGACCTTGTTGTCATCGCAGAAAACAATGCTCGTTTTCTTTCCACTCAGTTGCGGTCTTCATCTGGGGCTTGGTCACGCAGTTGGCAAGAGGATGCAACCCCCCACGCACAACATGCCGCGTTGGCTCATGACCTTGCCCATGTGGTTGATGCAATGACCCGCATGTATGAACTCACTTCAGAGCATGAGTGGCTGCAATTAGCGACCGAAACAGCGCATCAACTGATCGACCACTACTGGGATTCAGAAAATGGTGGACTATTTACTGTTGCCGCTACGTCCGATCAGTTGATCGTGCGCCAAAAAGATCTCATGGACAATGCAACACCTTCAGCGAACTCTGTTGCCGCAAACGCCTTCTTGCGTCTGTCAGCGCTAACAGGAGACGAACGACTCGTCGAACATGCTCGCAAGATTCTTGCCCTACTTGCACGCGTGGCGCCATCTGCTGCCACTGGGTTCTGCTATGCAATCTCCACTTCTCTTCTAGCTCAGGAAGGTGTGATTGAAATTGTGATTCCGGGCAACAACCCAACCATGCTTGCAACGGTACGAGCCCAATGGATTCCGAACTCAGTACTGGCATGGGGCGATCCAATTGATTCACCACTGTGGGAAGGAAGAGACGAAGGCAAAGCCTATGTGTGTCGCAACCATGCATGTCTTCTACCTGCCAACAATGCAGAAGAACTGCTGGAACGAATAGCTACCAGTTCTTCTGGTGCATAACCGAATCAACTGATCGACGGACGCGACGGGCACTACGGCCTGGGCGAGCACTTTCACTATCTGGATACCCAATCGCGATTGTTCCGAGAATCTGAATGTGATCAGGGATATTGAACTCGTGGCGCAACGCCGACTCATTGGAGTGAGCAAAAAATAGCGCGCCTATTTGTGCATCTTCTAGTGCAAGCAACAAAGTCATCGTGGCAAACGAAGCATCGATGGTCCAATATGGAGCGGGCCATTTTTCTAACTCCTCACCAAGACCGGTTGCCTTCTTATCTGATTCCGAATAACGCTCTAAATACGCAGTGGGATCACACATACTGAGGGCAATCACCGGTGCATGTAGTAGCCGTGGAAAAGCAAACGAGACTCGACGTTCAACCGGCAATGCAACATCCCAATAGCGATGCGTTGCATCTTTTTCAAGAATGAGCAGATGCCAGCCTTGAGTTTTCCCAGCACTTGGTGAACGAGTTGCTAATTCAACGCAGGATGCGATAACTGCGCTGTCGACCGCCGTGTCGGAAAATGATCTCGACATCCGACGAGAACGGACGATGTCGGAAAAGTTCACTGTCTTAGACGCGAGCGCCGAGCTTGACGAGACTTTCAGCCATGGTCCAACCATGCACAATCAGTACGCCACCCTTTTTAGGGTTGACGCCTTCAAACAATGAAGTGATTTCGGAAGAGATTTTCTCAGGCTTTAAAGATTCATGATCAAGGAATCCACTTTGACCGCCCGATGCAACAATAAAAGTTTTTTCGTCATAGGTCGAATCAACTCCGAACCGACGCGCAAGACGACGACCCCATGCTCGTTCTTCACCAACGGCGCGGTGGCCAAATGTAGGAATCATGTCCGTGACAGCCTTCAAGGCTTCCATGCCGTCTGGACGTGCAAAACGACTACCGACCACAACGTCTTCATCGGGAAACGCCATCAAAGCACGATGATACGCCTCGGTCATTAAACCTTTGAGAACTGAGTCACGTTTTGCAGTACGCTTGATAGTCATCAGACCGAGCAAGACACACGGCGTTCCGCCGATGCGCTCGAGAGTTGAGAATGTCACACCATGTAACTTGCCGTCAATACGAGCAAGGGTGCACAACACCCAATCTGATCCGGCCTTCGCAAATTGTTCAGCTGTGAATGACCCCTCAATGGTGAGGAACTCTTCAAACTGGGCCTCTGTGAGTGCGCTGCAGTCTTGTGTGGCAACTTCCAACGACATTGACTGGGTGACTCCCTATGACACTCGGGCGGCACTAGTGCCGACAACAACCCTTCTATTCTGCCATTGCCGGAAGCCAATTCCTGAAATCAGGGGTTATTTAGATGATTTTCACTGCATTAGAGCCAAACGTGACACGCAAAGGTGCCAGAGCCTTCTCAAAGTCGACAAGACCAGAGGGGCCAAGATCAAACACCTTGCCTCCAGCCAACTTCACTCTGCAGGGAGACGTGCCGGGAAATTCCGCAATGATTGATTTAAGACGTTCGAGTTTGTCTGCTGTGAAACCTGAAGGAAGTGAGAGTTCCACTTCAGGAATTTTGTCGCCAAGATTTTCGGGAACGGAAATTCGTTGAGCAGCAAAGCTTGGCGGCGCATCATCACGTTGATTGAGACGACCAGTAATGGTGACAACCAGATCATCTGACAACAGATGACCATATTCAGCCAAAACTTTTGCAAAGACTGTTACCTCGATAGCGGCGTCCATGTCTTCAAGTACAAACGTTGCCATTTGATCGCCCTTTTTTGTGAAGCGACGATTCAAGCTCGACATCACGCCGCCAATTGTCACCATGCCAGATTCGCGAGACTCAAGTTCTTGAATTGAACTAGTCACCAAACGCCGCAACGCGTGCTCTATCCCACGCAATGGATGATCAGAAATATAGAGACCAAGCATTTCTTTCTCGTGGCGCAATTGATCAGGCTTTGTAAATTGCATATCAGGAATGACCACTTCTGAGCTCCACCCAGTTGTCGATGCATCTTCCATTTCACCAAAGAGCGACATGACGCCCTTTTCTTCTTCACGACGCGCAACAACTGCAGAATCAATGATTGATTCAAAGACCATCAATAACCCGCGACGTGGATGCCCGAACGAATCAAAGGCGCCAGCTTTGATCAGCGATTCAACAGCACGCTTATTGAGGGCCTGCTCAGGTGCACGATTCGCAAAATCATGGAATGACTCATAGGGACCATTTCGATCGCGTTCTTCCAAAATCTGAAGAACAATTCCTTCACCGACATTTCTCACGCCAGACAATGCAAACACGATTCGCTTTTGGCCGTCAGCAGTAATAGCTGCGAAGTCTGAACGGCCTTCATTGATGTCAGGGTTTGAAACAGTGATGCCGATAGAGCGGGCGTCTGCAAGATGTACCGCGGCCTTTTCATAGTTGCCTTTTACTGACGATAAGAGGCAGGCAGAGTACTCAACAGGAAAGTGCGCCTTGAGATACGCGGTTTGATACGCAATGAGCCCGTAGCCATATGCGTGGCTCTTGTTAAACGCATAATCGGCAAAGCCACGGATGATGTCAAACAGTTTTTCGCCCAAAGGACGGCCGTATCCGGTTTTTTCACAACCATCAACAAATGAACCTTCTTCGGCAGCCATTGCCTTTGGATCTTTCTTGCCGCACGCCTTGCGAAGGTTGTCAGCTTGAGCCAATGAGTACCCCGCAAATTTCTGCGCGACACGCATCATGCTTTCCTGATACACCATCAACCCATACGTATCGTGCAGAACTTCGCGCGCGTCTTCATGGAAGTATTCAGGCTCTTCAATGTTGTTCTTAATTTTTGCGTAGGTGGTGTGCATCTTGGTGCTCATCGGACCAGGGCGATATAGCGCAATGACTGCACAGACATCTTCAAAAGCTGTGGGGCGCATGAGCCGAAGCAAACTCTGCATCGGCAGGGACTCAAGCTGGAATACACCAATGGTGTCTCCCCTGCCCAGTAATTCAAATGTCTCAATATCCTCAAGCGAAATAACGTCGATATCGAAATCAGGATCAGTTTGTTCTCTGATCATTTCCACTGCATCTGCAATAACGTCCAGGTTGCGCAAACCGAGGAAGTCCATTTTGAGTAGACCTAAGGATTCAACGGCGTGCATCTCATATTGCGTCACAATCGGCGCATCATTTCCTTTGCGTTGAATTGGTAGATAATCCATTAGTGGCTTGCCTGTGATCACTACCGCAGCCGCATGGATTCCGTCGGAACGCTTCAAGCCTTCTAACCCACGAGCAACTTCTACGACCTTTGCCGCAATTTCATCCGCCAGAACTAAATCACGTAGTCCTTGTGCTTCGCGATACCCCGCTGCATGTTCGTCGCTGTATTCAAAGCAGGCAGCAAGTGGCGTGTCGCGGCCTTGCTGAAGTGCTGGCATCAGTTTGGCAATGCGGTCACCAACTCCGTATTCGTGACCCAATACTCGAGCCGCGTCTCGGACAGCGTTACGAGCCTTAATGGTTGCAAATGTGATGATCTGAGCGACATGATCACGACCATATTTGTCGGCCGCATACTGAATCATGTGATCGCGATACCGCGAGTCGAAGTCCATATCAATATCGGGCATGCTGATTCGCGATGGATTTAAGAACCGCTCAAACAAAAGGTCGTACTTCAACGGGTCGAGGTCTGTGATGCGCAGGCAATATGCGAC
>Ga0194059_1000613_pt1 | contig 16527 bp, 14 predicted proteins | sample SepL6211m_MetaG_FD_163426 | JGI IMG/M metagenome (GOLD analysis project Ga0194059, IMG submission 163426) | Anoxic zone freshwater microbial communities from boreal shield lake in IISD Experimental Lakes Area, Ontario, Canada - Sep2016-L626-11m | ecosystem: Environmental > Aquatic > Freshwater >... | reverse complement strand
AGGTGCAGGCGCCCGAAGAAGTGCTGATCGGCTCCACCGGTGTGATCGGCGTGCCGATCGCGATGGACATCCTGGTGACGGGTCTGGATCCGCTGGTGGCGTCCCTGGCCCCCGATGGCGGTGCCGCGGCGGCCAGGGCGATCCTCACCACCGACCTGGTGGATAAGCAAATCGCCCTAGAGGCCGACCTGGGCGGCCGCCGCGTGCGCATCGGCGGCATGGCGAAGGGTTCAGGGATGATTCACCCCAACATGGCCACAATGTTGGCCTACCTCAGCTGTGATGCCGGCGTGCCGGCGGCCATTTGGAAGGCCATGGTGCAGCGAGCGGTGGATCGCTCCTTTAATGCGATCACGGTGGACGGCGACACCAGCACCAATGACATGTTCCTGGCCTTTGCCGCCGGTGAGCCCCTGGGCCCCGAGCACTTTGATGCCCTGGAGGCCGGCCTGACGGCGGTGTCGCAACACCTGGCCCGTGCCATTGCCCGTGATGGCGAAGGCGCCACCTGCCTGATTGAGGTGCGGGTGGAGGGGGCCGCCGATGGGGCCGGCGCCCGCGCCATCGCCCGCACCATCTGCGGCTCGTCCCTGGTGAAGTGCGCCATCCATGGCCGCGACCCCAACTGGGGCCGCATCGTGGCCGCCGCAGGGCGGGCCGGGGTGCCCCTGGACCCTGCCTCCCTGGCCCTATGGCTGGGTCCCCACCAGCTGATGGCCGCCGGCCAGCCCCTGGTCTTCGACCGCCCGGCGGCCTCCCAATACCTGCACGCCCGCGCCGCCGGTGCCTATCTCCAGGACGACACGGTGGCCATCCGCCTCCAGCTGGGGGATGGGAGCGGTGAGGGGGTCGCCTGGGGCTGCGATCTATCGGATCAATATGTGCGCATCAACGCCGATTACACGACGTAGTGTTAAATCAACCAAGCACTCCATAAGCAGTTATGATGAACTCCCCCTTTAAGGGCATGGCAGAAGTTTTAGGTTCGCCGCAGACATTGAATAGACTTAGCAAGGCAAAAAGTAGATATCGACCGGAAATCGATGGTCTAAGGGCATTTGCTATTATCGCGGTCATAATCAATCACTTCAACAAGGATTTGCTGCCGAGCGGATATCTTGGAGTTGATATTTTCTTTGTGATTTCAGGGTATGTGATTACATCATCGCTATCAGGCAGAGAGAGCAATAACTTTGGCGATTTCTTGAGTGGTTTTTACGAGCGCAGGATCAAACGACTTGTGCCTGCACTAGTCGTCTTCGTGCTGGTAACGAGTGTTTTGATCTGCTTGTTTAATCCAGATCCAGGAACAGCGCTTAAGACGGGCACAACGTCACTTTTTGGGTTGTCGAATCTCTATCTCTTCAAGCAATCAACTGATTATTTCGCTCAATCCACCGAACTCAACCCTTTCACCCATACGTGGTCTCTCGGGGTTGAAGAGCAGTTTTACCTGCTTTTCCCGTTCCTGATCTGGTTCTCGGGTTTTGGGAGACAGGCGCAGAATGGTGCCAGGAATCTCTTCTTGTGGATCGGCGCACTGTCAGTCGCTTCCCTTACAGGTTTCATCTATCTCTATCAAACGAACCAACCCGCCGCCTATTTCTTGATGCCTCCCCGATTCTGGGAAATGGCAGCAGGCTGCTTGGTATTTATCGGTTTTCAGAAGCGGGCGAAGATTGAGCAAGCACTTGAGAAGGCGCCACCACTAATGGTGGTCGCAGTGATGGTGGGAGTGATGTTTCTTCCCATCCATTCAGCGGTGCCTGCAACGATTGCAATTGTAGTTCTATCTTCGGTTTTGATTGCTTGTCTCAAGAATGAAACAGCAGCATTTACAATTTTCACCCAGAAGAAAGTCGTTTATATTGGAAAGATTTCCTATTCGCTATATCTCTGGCATTGGGGTGTTTTATCTATTAGTCGCTGGTCTACTGGTATTCATCTTTGGATTGCGCCTTTCCAGGTGGTGCTTATCTTGCTTCTTGCAATGGCATCATACAGATGGGTCGAAACACCTTTTCGATCTTCTTCTCACCGTTTTTCTCGAACAAAAACCATGCAACTTGGTATAGGATTGGCCTTTTTAGCAGCGGTTATTACGTATAATACCAAGCAAATCGTTTATCAACTGCCCTATGTCGGCAGGTATTGGAGTAATCACAAATATCTTGTCGATACATGGTGGCTCAAGGGTGGCAATCACGTTGATTCATGCCATGCTGAAGGGGCGTTCGGCTCAACTCTAATCAAAAAATGCTTAGACGATGATGGAAAATATCAACAAGAAGTAGGTGCTTATCTGATAGGAGATAGCCATGCAAGAAACTATCTTATGGCGATTAAGCATGCCGTCGCCCCAAGAAAAGTTAAATATTTGACAATGGGCAGACATTGTGCTTATCTCCCATCCTCGCTAATCCCAAGTGACATTGAAAAGAGATCTAACTGCACGGCATACAACAAGCAAGTAAACACCTTTTTGATGTCAAGAACGTCAAGAGGTAATATTATTTTCGTAGGTCAAGCGCTATTTAATAAATACAGGCATACCAACAGAATGACTCATGAATATATAGATTATGTAGGGCAACTCGCCCAAAAAGTGCGAGGCAAAGGAGTCAATGTCATCTTGCTTGACGGAACATCTCCCCCGGAGATAGAACCCGTTCTATGCGTTGAGGCACCATGGCGCCCTTTCGTGGATCCACAATGCATTCTTACGAAGGAATATGTTCATTCTCGCTACGCCAAGTTTGACAGCATCGCTCAGGAATCTTCAACAAAGAACTTTCATTATGCACCATTGCGCGAATATCTTTGCGTGTTAAAGTATTGCGGCCAGCGTACCAAGTCTGGGTTGCCCATTTGGCATGACAAAGGGCACATTACAGAAGAAGTATCCTGGGAACTGGGGATTCCCCTGAGGCAAAAGTTACAAGAACTCCATGTTTTGCCAAGTTCGTTGTGACCCGATGCGAATTCCTGGCTCCATGGAGGTCTGCATTGCCAGGCAGGTATCGCTTGGTGCTGATGTGCTCGATGGTCAGGTGTCAGCTCAGGGTTCGGACCTGCTCGCCTTGCCCGCTCTTGGTCTTGAACTCGATGTATTTCGCCTGACTCTTGCGCTCTGCCTCCAGCACATCTGTGGGGGCGATCCGACCCAGCGAGTGGCAATGCCTCGACTGCCGCTCCTGGCCATAGAAATAGACATCCCAGCGCCCCTGCCCCGATCTCCGTATTGGAAGACGTAACAGTGGGGGGCGTGGGCGATGGGGTGCTTGTTGAGCACCTTCCGACTCCGTGATCGCTCGATCCCCGTGCGCTTTCTCCGAGCAGCTGCCTGTTTGATCCAGCCAAACGCCTGCTCGACCCGCTCCCTGGCATTAATCAACTGGGCATATCTAGAAACGCGATTGCGCGGCATTGCCAAAAATTGGTCCAAAGTGCACCTGTATGCGGTCCTGATCCCTCTGACTTGAGAGCTGGCGTCATCGATTGACGTTACGCTGCCTTTGAAACAGGCTCAGTATTTTGACGCTGATTCACTTACAAAATTAACGTGATTATTGGCTTTAGTTTTATCTTTTAGGTTCATTCGGAGCCAACTTGTTTAGGGCCCAATTTAGGAGTACTGATAGGTGTTGGGATGGATTTGAAGACTTCAATCAGACCTTCTACTTTCCCCGGCAAGCCTGGATATAGGCCCGAGATTGACGGCCTGCGGGCCTTTGCGATTCTTGCTGTCATCATCAATCACTTCAATAAGGATATCCTGCCAAGTGGTTATTTGGGTGTAGATATCTTTTTCGTCGTTTCGGGATATGTGATCACAGCCTCCCTGTCAGGCAGGGAAAGTAAGAACTTTGGGGATTTCTTGAGCGGTTTCTATGAGAGAAGAATCAAGCGACTGGTGCCCGCCTTGGTCCTATTTATAGTAATAATTAATGCTTTATCCTGGCTCTTGATGGCGCCAGATGGAGTTGGGGGCGCTATCTCGACCAGATCATCTTTAACGGCCCTTATTGGCCTATCCAACTTGTATATTTACAAGCAGGCTACTGATTATTTTTCCGTAACCGCTGAACTCAATCCCTTTCTTCACACATGGTCTCTAGGTGTTGAAGAGCAATTCTATCTCCTTTTCCCCCTCATTATTTGGTTTTCAGGCTTTGGAAGACAGGAGCAAAAGGGTGCAAGAAATTTATTTATTTGGATGGGCGCACTTGCCCTTGCATCGTTAACTGGATTTATCTATCTGTATCAAACGAACCAGCCTGCAGCTTATTTCTTGATGCCCACGCGATTTTGGGAGATGGCAGCTGGTTGCTTGGTGTTTATTGGTTTCCAAAGGCGAGTCAGGATTGAGCATGCTCTGGAAAAATTGCCACCATTCCTTGTTGTGACAGCAATGTTGGCAGTGATGTTCCTGCCCATTGATGCGGCAGTAACTGCGACGATTTTAATGGTGGTGCTTTCAGCAGTCTTGATAGCCTGTCTTAAGAAGAAGACGGCAGCATTTTGTGTCTTCACCAATAAAATAGTTGTCTATACGGGTCTGATTTCCTATTCACTTTATCTCTGGCATGGTTCTATTTTAGCGTTGAGCCGTTGGTCGATTGGGATTCACTGGTGGTCTGTGCCCTTACAGTTATTTCTGATGATAGCAGTGGCAGTTGGCTCCTATCAATGGATCGAAACACCATTTAGAAGATGGGAATGGTTTGGGAAGCGGAAATATACTATTTTAGCCAGTTTCATCCTAATTGCAGTTGCCGCTGCCATCGCTCTGTTGGGCGGTAGTAGGACGGCCCAGGCAGGTTCGCGTAGTCAAGGCAAAATGATCAACGACAACAATAAGGGCGCAGCACCCTGCAAAAAGCAATCGTTCAAACTGCTTTTTATGGGCGATAGTCATGCGAGTCACTACCTACAAAAACCCATCAAATCTTGTCAGGAGCTAAATTATGAGACGGGCTATATTGGAGCCAACGGAACCATCTATCCTTTGATTAATTATACTAATAGTGTTAGCGGTAGGACTCGAGAGAGAAACAATCAAAATAACGAGTTCATTGTCAGGCAACTCGATACAGTCGCTCTGCCGGGGCATAGCCAAGGGATTGTTATTATTTCGATTAGGCCATCTTTGTATTTTTATACTAATATAGGCGCCTATAGGTATGACATCGCTAATCACTTCGATCCTCTTAGCGATGAATATATACCGAAGCAAAAGGCGATGGCCAATTGGTTGCATATGCTTGAGCTTTATATCTCTCTCCATGCTGACACACGTTTTGCACTTTTTATTCCAAATCCAGAGTTTAATTCTCTATATCCACAAGAAGTTTGTTTGAAGAAGTGGTTCCGCCCTTTTCTTAGTAGTCAATGCCAAGCCTTTGTGGAGCGTAAAAAGGAGCTAGAACGTCATGAACAATTTATTGCCGGCTTGCGTAATATCGAAAAGCGGTATTCAAATGCAAAAGTATTCGATGCATTTTCTGTTCTTTGCCCTCAAAAATCCTTAAGATGTAGAACAAGTGTCAATAGAATACGTTTGTATGATGACGATAATCACCTTAACCCCGAAGGGGCCCACTATGTTTTAAGCCGTTTTGAGCGTTGGATTAAAGATTTTCGGAATGATAGGATGCCCTCTTGATGCTATGAATTTTTGTTCGGCATCTTGGTGATTTACTTTTATGTCTTCAGGACCATCTGGGGCTCGGGAGGGCAGAGGCGAATTTCAGAATACCGGTTGGCCCAGGGTTTCAAGCGCTCGTGGAGCGCGTTCCTTAAGTTTTGGCACATGGGATGGTTCGCAAACTCTCTTTTGACGACCAGAACGTCGCCGAACTCTTTGTATAATTGGAAGGGCAAGATTTTTTGGGGCGGATCAAAGAAGTCTAGGCCAAAAATGGAGGCGAAAGAGGTGGTTAGTTCTGTAGCGTTTCTGCCTTCCCACTTGTTAATATCATAGCGATAAATACTTGAAGGTGAATTCCAAAGGCCTAGGCTTTTTGCATAGTCTTCAAAAATGGGGAAAGCCCCTTCTGGTAGGGCTAGTGAGGGGTAATCCGTTAGGTCTTCTAGTGTTAGTTCACGGGTGATTGAAAAGAGTGGATGGGATTCAATCGCGATCAGATGACAGGGGAAGTAGGCAAGGGGAAAGCTGGCTAATTCACTGTCATCTGCCGCTGGGCAGTCTGGATAAGGCGCGATCCAGGCATCCAGCATGCCAGTGCGGAGCATGGCGAGTGGTTGGGCCACATGCATGTAGTCGTGGTTGCCAAAGACAAAACCATCAATTGGTGTGGCCAAATAGGTTCTCCCAGACCAGAACATCCCCTCGACTCTTAATGGGCGATAACTTTTCCAGCGATGATACTGGTGAACATATCTCTCGAGATTGATTAAGGTGTCGTCGCCGGTGATGACGTACTCGTTGTTTATTTTTTTACATTTAAAAAGAATGTTTCACAGCATTTGTGGAGATTACGGCTAATTGTTGATTGGTTCAGGCCCGTGCGCTTGGAGACGGCATCGCCCGTCCGGAGCCAAATTAAGTAATCGAGACAGGCAAGGGTGTCGATTTCGACCACAGTGTAATTGTTATTTACGCCAATAAACGCAATATAGCACGAAAAAAGACATATTGTGCAATTTTTGCACCCCAACATGCGCCATTATTTTATGCAATAACTGCATAAAGGCAGGGATTGCTGATGTTTCTTTCCGTGCCCTTGCGGCCGCCCGGCTGCAAGGGCACGGGTTTGCCTTCAAGCCCTGATCTGGACCAGGTCCCCATCATCAAAACGGGTGGCCGTGCGTTCCAGCTTCTGGCGCTCTTCATCGGTTCGGGTGCAGGCAAAGCCGTAGCGAGCCCGCACCCGCTCGGAGGCCTCCGCCAGGGCGGCGAACCCCTGGGCCTTGAGGTCGGCCACGGCCAGGCTCTGGCCCGGTTGCAGCCGTTTCAGAATCACCGTCGAGGGGGAATAGAGCTCGCTAAGGCTGCCGTCCGGCCATTCCAGGGTGAGGTGCACTTCGGGCATGGAAGAACGTCAAGTGGGCAGACGTTAACCCTGGGGGCCCCCTGGCCTGGCTTTACGGGGAAAAGCCCGTCAACGGCGCGTCCCCTGGCCACAGGGTGGAGCGGGCCCCGGCTTGGATCAACTCCACCGACGCCGGGCCGGCCCCAAGGCGGCCAATGGGTCTGCACCAGAGATCGGGGTGGGGCGCCACGGCGGCCGCTAGATCGGCGACGGCGCCCGGGTCCACCACCAGCAGGAAGCCATAGCTGGGGAAACAGGCCAGCCAGGCTTCTAGCTCCACCCCAGGAGGCGGTTCGATGGCCTCCAGATCCAGCTCTAGCCGGCAACCGGACGCCTCCGCCAACATCACCGCCGTGCCGGCGATGCCGCCCATGCTCACGTCCTTGGCGGCCAGGGCCACCCCCGTACAGGCCAGTTGCACCAGCAATTCGAGGTGGGCCCGCAGGCGCCCCGGATCGCCTTGGGTGGCCGCATCCCAGAAGGGGTAGGGGCGGTGGAACGCTCCGCCATGGTTGGCCAGCAGACAGCAAAGTTGCCCCGGCCGTGCCAGCCGGGCCGAAAGCACCGGCCCCGGCGCCGTGCCCAGCACCGCCACCGCCAGCGCCGCGTAGGGGCTCTGCAGGTTGGTATGGCCGCCCACCATCGGCACCCCGAATTTGTCGCAGGCGAAGGCCATCCCCTCCAGCAAGGCCTGCGCCGGTGCTGGCCCCTGGCTCCAGAGGCTGTTGACCAGGGCCAGGGGCCGGCCGCCCATGGCGGCGATGTCGTTGAGGTTCACCAGCACGGCGCTCCAGCCGGCGAACCAGGGGTCTTCGGCCACCAGTTGGGGGTGCAACCCTTCGCAGGCCAGCAGCAGGGGACCCGGGGCTGCCGGGATCAGGGCGGCGTCATCCCCCAGGGCCGCCGCCGCCCCAAGCGCGGGGAAGGGGTGGTGGGCAAAGAGGCGCGCCGGGGCCTGGATGTCCCGCTTGCCCAGCAACCCTTCCAGTTGGCCCAGGCGCTGGGTCAGGGCGGCGAGGTCGGACTCCGCCCGACTCTGGTCCCCCTGGTTCGGCTGCGGTCCGCCGCTGGCTTGGGCCTCCAAGCCGTCTGCTTCGCCATCCAGGCCGTCTGCTTGTGCCCTCATGCCGCCATCAGGCCGGGGCGTCGTTCGCGCGATGGTTGGTAATAGGCCAGATCGGCTTCCATCAGATGGTGGGGGACGCCGCGGATATCCATGGCCTCCAGGGATTGCCAGTGAAGCCGCTCAAAATACCGCACGTTCTGGAGCTGCACCGTCGCCAGGAAGCGTTGGGCGCCCCAGCCGTGGGCCGTGGTCACGGCCTTCCAGATCAGCCCCTTGCCGATCTGGTTGTGGCGGCGGTAGCGACCCTTCACCCCCAGCCGCCCGCCATACCAGATTCCCGGTTGTTCTTCCAGGATCCGCACCACCCCCACCACCCCGAAGTGCTGGGCGGAGCCGGGATAGATGGCGGCGATGGGGTAGGCGTGATCATCCCATTCGTCGCGGTCGTGTGCTTCGAAGAGGTGCTGCTCCTGGCAGAAGATGGCGCTGCGCAGTTGCCAGTAGCCCGTGATGAGCGGCGAAGTGGGTTGGAGCAGGTGAAAGGAGAACAGGCCGGAACTGGTTGTCGGTGAGATGCGGAAATCCTCCGCATCAACGCCGATGCCCAGGCGCACCGAAGGGGTGAAGGCCGCCGGAGCGGAACTGGGACTGGCGTCGGTCTTGATGCTGCTGCCGTCCAGGAAGGGCATGGTCAGGCCCCCTGTTCGAACAGGGACAGGGCCGAGCAGGCCCCGCACTTGGCGCAGCCTGCTGCCATGGCCTCCGCCCGCAGGTCCGAGGCCCGCAGCAGTGCCGCCACGGCCGTGTAGACCTCCACCATGAAAGCGGTGCTGGGGGCTGGATGGTCCTGCAGGGGTGTGCCGGCAATGGGCACAAAAGGCACCACGAAGGGGTAGACCCCTAACTGGATGAGTCGTTCGCTGCAACCAATCAGGCTCTCGGCGCTATCCCCCAGCCCTGCCAGCAGGTAGGTGGTCACCTGGCCGCGTCCAAACACCGCCACCGCCTGGGCGAAGGCTTCGTAGTAGCGATCCAGGCTGAGTTCCGATTTCCCCGGCAGAATGCGGCGCCGCACCGCTTCCTCCACGACCTCAAGGTGCATGCCGAGGCTGTCCACGCCCGCGTCTTTCATCACCTGATACCAGCTGGGGTCCTCCGGTGGCTCGCACTGACCCTGGATCGGCAGATCCACCCGCGCCTTGACGGCCAGGGCCGTTTCGGCCATCAGCCGGGCGCCCCGGTCGTCGCTGTTGGGGGTGCCGGTGGTCATCACCAGTTGGCGGACGCCATCGAGCCGCACGGCCGCTTCCGCCACTTCGGCCACCTGCTGGGGCGTTTTGCGCACCACGGTGCGCCCCCCCTCCAGGGATTGCTCAATGGCGCAGAACTGGCACGACTGGCTGCGGTCGCGAAAGCGAATGCAGGTTTGCAGCAGGGTGGTGGCCAGCACATCCCGGCTGTGCAGCAGGGCGATGGCGCGGTAGGGGATGCCTTCGGCGGTCGTTAACCCATAAAACGCTGGCTCGGGCGGGACCTGGACCTGGGCCAGCAAGGGGGAATCCCCTTGGGCCAGGCTCAAGGAGCCGTCGGCTTCGGTGTTCAGCCGGTAGGGCGAGGCCTGGGAGCGGGCGTTGTAGACCGGCACCATCACGGTGGTGCCGTCGATCGTCAGGGCCCGGTGGTCGGAGGGACCGGCGCCGCCCCGGCGTCCCTGGTTCCCCGGCACCGCCGGATCCACCACGCCATGGACCTGCAGTTCGGTGAGCAGGGTTCCCAGGCGGGGTTCAGCCTCAGCCATGGGCCACCTCCACGGCAAGGGGCAGTCCGCTGGGACGCTCGGGTGCCAGGGGCTCCGGCGGCGGGAATCCCGCCAGGGGGGCTGGTTCGTGGTGACTGTGGGGCCGGCGGTCATGGCGCAGTCCCAGCAGATCGGGCCGGCTGTAGTGGCCGACGCTGTCCATCATGCGTTTGCGCTTGGTGATCAGGTCGAAGTCGAGCTCGGCGATGGCCAGCCCCTCGCCCTCGCCCAGGGGACCGGCCAGGTAGCGGCCCTCCGGACTGATCACCGCCGTATGGCAGCCCCCCTGGAAGGCCCGATGCAACGAGGTATCGGGGGTGATGCTGGCGTAATCGCTGGGATCGAGCCAGGCGGTGCTGCACACCACAAAGCAACCGGCTTCCAAGGCGTGGTGCCGCATGGTCACCGCCGTCTGTTCACTGAAGATGGGCCCCACTAGGGATCCCGGAAACTGGGCGCAGTGGATCTCTTCCCCCTGGGTCATCAGGGCGAAGCGCGCCAGGGGGTTGTAATGCTCCCAGCAGGCCAGGCTGCCGATGCGGCCCAGCTCGGTGGCCACCACCTGGAGGCCGGCCCCATCCCCCTGGCCCCAGACCATGCGCTCGTGGTAGGTCGGTGTGATCTTGCGACGTTTGAGTAGCAGCTCACCCTTGTCGTCAATCAGCAATTGGGTGTTGTAGAGGGTGCCCCGATCACGTTCGTTGATGCCCAACACGACATGCAGGCGATATTGGCGGGCCGCAGCGGCGATGCGGGCCACCTCGGGGCCCTCCACGACAACGGCTTCTTCGTAGAGCTTGAGATGGGAGCGCCCCATCAACACCGCCGGCTCGACGAACGAGAAGTAGGGGTAATAGGGCAGAAAGGTCTCCGGAAACACAATCAGCCGCACCCCCGCGGCCGCCGCCTCGGCCATGGCCGCCAGCACCCGGGACACGGAACCCTCCAGGCTGAAGAGCACCGGTCGAATTTGGGCGGCGGCGACGAGGATCGAATCGGCCATGGGCTGGCGAGGAGGCTGCGGGGATAGGGGAAGGAGGGCAGGTGGGCAGCGCTCAACCCGCCATTCCTTCGAGGGAAATCAGAGGGTCCAGCTGTCGAGAATGAAGGCGCCTTCCTTGCGGTGCAGAAGGATGATGTCCAGCACATCCAGGGGGTTGACTGGGATGATGCCGGGAATCAAGGCGCCTTCCCCATGGCCGTAAAGCGCCTGGAGGGCGAAACGGCAGGCATAGACCTTGCCGCCTTGGTCCATGAATTTCTGCAGGCGGGCATTGAAGTTTAGGTGGCCATCAAAGGCGGCATCACCCAGCTTGGGAAAACCGCGCTGGACCCCCAGGGTGACCCCAGGTCCGTAGAGAAGAATCGAGGTTTCGAAACCTTTATTGATCAGGCGACTGGCTTGAAGTAAGTTAACCAAACCGATGGAACCTTCAAAGGCAACGGTGTGGAAAGTGACCAGGGCTTTTTCACCCGGTTCCGCTTTGACATCGGGAAAGACTTTTTGCTCATAATCAACAAGAAAATCTCCCGGCTGATTGGCGGGGCGGGTCACTTCAGGCATGGGGAATGGACCTGTGAGGCGAAAGACTCGCGCAGACTGCACCCCCGGCCCCCGCAATTGTGTATCGATAAACACTGTTTGGGCCGCCTTGGTGGCTGCGGCTACCGGAAATGAAGCCCTTTAAGCGCAGAATCTGCCAATCCAATCGGTTCCTGGGCGCTGTGGCTCCAACGGCGGCTTCAACAACGACCCCCCAAACATCCGCCGGCCCCTCTCCCCAGGTCGCGAATGCATCCTCGGCGACTCCCCCCCTGCCCTCCTGGTCGCCGGTGGTCATCATTGGCGCCGGTCAGGCGGGCCTGGCCATGGCGGCCTGCTTGAAGCGCCACGGCATTCAAGCCCTGGTGCTGGAGCAGAACCGCATCGGCCATGCCTGGCAGCACCAGCGGTGGGACAGCTTCTGCCTGGTGACACCCAACTGGCAATGCCGGTTGCCCGATTTCCCCTACGACGGCGACGACCCGGACGGTTTCATGGTCCGCGACGCCATCGTCGACTACGTGCGCCGTTTTGCCGCCCACCAGGAGCTGGATGTGCGGGAGGGGGTCAGTGTCAAGGGATTGCAGCGCCAGGGGGAGGGATACCGCCTCAGTACCAGCGCCGGAACGGTGGATGCCGACCAGGTGGTGGTGGCGATTGGGGGCTATCACCACCCGAAACGCCATCCCCAGGCCCAACGGCTGCCCGCCTCCGTGCTGCAGCTCGATGCCCGCGACTATCGCAACCCCGACCAGTTGCCTGCGGGGTCGGTGCTGGTGGTCGGCAGTGGCCAGTCCGGCGCCCAGATCGCCGAAGACCTCTTTTTTGCCGGTCGCCGCGTCCATCTCAGCGTCGGTTCGGCGCCCCGCTCGCCCCGCCGGTATCGGGGCAGGGATGTGGTCGATTGGTTGGAGCGAATGGGCTATTACGCCATGCCGATCCACGAGCATGCCGACCCCAAGGCCGTGCGTTCCAAGACCAACCACTACCTCAGTGGTCGAGATGGCGGCCACGACATCGACTTGCGCCGCCATGCCCTCAATGGCATGCAACTGCATGGGCGCCTGCAAGAGCTCAGCGGCCAAGGCATCCAGTTCGCCGACGACCTGGAGGCGAACCTGGACCAGGCCGACGCCGTGTTCAACCGCATCGGCCAGAGCATCGATCTCTGGATCAGCGATCAGGGCCTCGACGCGCCTCCCCAGGATCCCTATGAACCCTGCTGGACTCCCCAGCCCGGCCCGGCCCCAGCCCTCGACCTGGCGGCCGAACCCCTGGCGGCCGTGATCTGGTGTACGGGGTACAGCAGTGATTTCAGCTGGGTGGACGTGCCGGTCTTTGATGGCGCGGGTTATCCCGCCCACGAGCGCGGCGTCACCCCCAGCCCAGGCCTTTATTTTCTGGGTCTGCCCTGGCTGCACACCTGGGGCTCGGGCCGCTTCTGCGGCATCGCCGAGGATGCCGACCACCTGGCCGAGGTGATCCGGGTGCGGCGGGTGCGGGGGGACGCCCTGCAGGAGCGGTTGGTGTGCACGGCCCTGCTGGGTTCCTGATCCCTGCGGCTTCAGGCGGTGCTTGGGCCAGGCGTGCCTGTTCAGGCGGCCAGCACCCGCTCCACCAAGGTGGCCCAGTAGCTGGCCCCGATTGCCAGCACGGCGTCATTGAAGTCGTAGCGGGGGTTGTGCAGCAGGCAGCCCCCCGTGCCAGGGCCATTGCCGATCCAGCCGTAGGCCCCCGGACGGGCCTGCAGCATGTAGGCGAAGTCTTCGGCGCCCATGGTGGGGGGTAGGTGGGTGTCGACCCGCTCGGCGCCGACAACGGCCGCCATGGCGGCGGCGGCGGTGGCCGCTTCGGCGGCGCTGTTAACGGTGGGGGGATAGCCGGGAATCAGTCGCAGTTCGGCCTGGGCGCCATGGGCCGCCGCCACACCAGCGCACAGGCTCTGCAGGCGCTCATGGATGGTCTGCCGCACCTCATCGTGGAAGTAGCGCAGGCTGCCCCGCAGCACCACGCTGGCCGGAATCACATTCCAGGCTTCGCCGCCATGGAACTGGGTGACACTCACCACCGCCGCATCCGCCGCGGCGATGTTGCGGCTGGTGATCGTTTGCAGGGCTTGCACCAAAGCGCTGCCGGCCACGATCGGATCGATTCCCTCGTGGGCCATGGCGGCATGGCAACCGAGGCCCCGCACTTCGATTTCGAACTGGTCGCAGCCCGCCATCATGGGTCCCTCGCGCACGGCAAAACGTCCCTCCTCCAGGCCGGGCCAGTTGTGCAGGCCGTACACCGCCTGCACCGGGAAACGCTCGAATAGGCCCTCCTGCACCATCACCCGGCCGCCCCCCTCGTTTTCCTCGGCCGGCTGGAAGATCAGCACCACCGTGCCGTCGAAGTGGCGGGTTTCGGCCAGGTACTGGGCGGCCCCCAGCAGCATGGTGGTGTGGCCGTCGTGGCCGCAGGCGTGCATGCGGCCCGGGTGGCGGGATCCATGGGCAAAGGTGTTGGCCTCCGTGATCGGCAGGGCATCCATGTCGGCCCGCAGGCCGATGCTGCGGCCCGAACTCCCGGCCCTGCCGGTGCCGGCCCGCAGCACCCCGACCACGCCGGTGCCGGCCAGGCCGGTGTGCACCTCACAGCCGAAGCTGGCGAGCCGCTCGGCCACCAGGGCGGCGGTGCGGTGTTCTTCGAAGGCCGTTTCGGGATGGGCGTGCAGGTCCTGGCGCCAGGCGGCCATGGTGGGGGCCAGGTCCTGCAGGCGTTGAATCAGGGCCATGGGGGCCTCCTCAGGCCGCCAGGACCGGGGACCCGGCACCCACCAGCTGGCGCAGGGCAGTGATCACCCGTTCCTGTTGCTCGTCGCCCAGTTCGGGGAAGATCGGCAGGCTGAGGACTTCGACGCACAGGCGCTCGGTGACCGGCAGGCTGCCGGGGCCGTAGCCCAGTTCGGCGTAGGCCGGCTGGCGATGGATCGGGATCGGGTAGTAGATGATCGTGATCACCCCTTCTTCCTGGAGTCGCTGCTTGAGCCAGTCGCGGCAACAGGCTTCCGGCAGGCCGAAGGTGGCACTGTCGCTGGAGGGGGTGCAGCGGCCGGCGCAGCTGGCCTGATCGGCGGGGCAACCCGGCACCCGCACCACGAATTGGTTCCAGCTGTGGCCTTCGGGGCCGGCCTCGGCGAGTTGGATGGTGGTCAGGTCGCCGAGGGCTTCCCGGTAGCGCTGGGCGATGCGGCGGCGCCGCTCCACCCACAGGGGCAGGTGGGGCAACTTGACGTTGAGGACCGCCGCCTGCATGGCATCGAGGCGGCTGTTGTAACCCAGGTCGGTGTGGAGATAACGGCGCGGCATGCCATGCACCGCCAGCTCCCGGATGCGTTGGGCCAGGGTGCTGTCGCGGCAGACCACGGCCCCACCATCGCCGGCGGCCCCCAAATTCTTGGTGGGGAAGAAGCTGAAGCAGCCGGCATCCCCCCAACTGCCCACCGGGCGGCCGGCCCAGCTGGCGCCCGTGGCCTGGGCGCAGTCTTCGATCACCCTCAGGCCATGGCGCAGGGCGATGGCGTTGATGCGTTCCATGTCCACCGGCCGGCCAAACAGATGGACCGGCATCAAGGCGCGGGTGGCGGGGGTGAGGGCCGCTTCGATGCGATCGAGATCGATCAGATAGCTGGCGGGATCCACGTCCACGAACACCGGCGTGGCCCCTACGGCGCTGATGGCTTCGGCGGTGGCGAAGAAGCTGAAGGAGGAGGTGATCACCTCGTCCCCGGGGCCGATATTCAGGGCCCGCAGGGCCAGGGTGAGGGCATCGGTGCCGCTGTTGCAGCCGATGGCGTGGGGGACGGCGCAGGCTTCGGCGAAGCTGGCTTCGAAGGCGTTGACCACGCCCCCGCCGATGTACTGGCCACTGCGCAGCACCTGCAACACAGCCTCATCAAGGCTGTCGCCGAGCTGCCTCAGCTGCTCTTCGAGGCTGAAGGGGGGGACGGGCATGGGCGCAACCTTAAGGCAAACCGGTGGGCTTGCTAGAGGTGGCTCAGGCCCAATCCGGCTCTTGGCCCGGGTGCCATTTGATGTTGCAGCCGATCGCCGCGATCTGCTCGGCCACCGGCGCCCGCCCCGCCAGCAGGGCCGCCAGGGCCGCGCGCAGGTCCCGGCCGTCGCAGGGGCTGGGTTGGCCGGGGCGGCTGCCATCGAGTTGGCCGCGATAGGCCAGCCGGTGGGCCCCATCAAACAAAAACAGGTCGGGGGTGCAGGCCGCCCGGAAGGCCCTCGCCACCGCCTGGCTGTCGTCGGCCAGGTAGGGAAAGGTCCAGCCATGGGCCTGGGCCACCATCTCGGCGGGGCCGTCCTGGGGGTGGCTGGTGAGGCTGTTGCTGCGGATGGCGATCAGGGCCGCCTGATCGCCCAGATCGCGGCCCAGGCGTCCCAGTTCGGCTTCGATGTGCTTCACGAAGGGGCAGTGGGGGCATAGAAACATCACCAGCACGGGCCGACCCTCCAGGGCGGCGGCCTGGGGGAGGGAGCCCACTACGGGGGTGAGGTGCTCCTGCAACACGGACAACGGCAGGGCCGTTCCCAGGGGCAGCATGGTCGAGGCGGTGACGGCCATGGGGCGAGGGGAGTGGGGAGTGGGTTGGCGCAGGCCCTGGTGGGGCCAGCGGGCGGATCAAGAGCGATCATGCCGGGATTGGATCTCCGTTTTCGCGTGGCGCCCCGCCCGTTTCACCGCCGTTGTCTCTCCGCACGCCAGCGGGGCATCGCTGCGCTGGCCCTGGGCCTGTTGTGGCTGCAGGGCTGTGTGCCCTTGAGCCAGCGCAGCAGCGGCCGTGTGTTCGCCTTAACGCGCCAGCGCAGCGGCGATGGGCTGGCTGTGGTAACGCGCCCCGGGGGGGAGGGGTTGCACATCTGGCTCGACACCGACACCGAAACCGAGGGGATCTGCCGGCCCCGCTGGAATCCGGATGCGGCGCGCCTGGTGGGGGGTGATGGACCCGATCCCCACAGCGGCGGGCGAGCGCCCCGCCAGGAGTTCTACGGGGCCCTGGGGCGGGGCGCTCGCC
>Ga0194059_1000612_pt1 | contig 16532 bp, 16 predicted proteins | sample SepL6211m_MetaG_FD_163426 | JGI IMG/M metagenome (GOLD analysis project Ga0194059, IMG submission 163426) | Anoxic zone freshwater microbial communities from boreal shield lake in IISD Experimental Lakes Area, Ontario, Canada - Sep2016-L626-11m | ecosystem: Environmental > Aquatic > Freshwater >... | reverse complement strand
ATATTGAGGTGGTTATTCATTCTCAGAGCATTATTCATTCCCTTGTGGAATATGTTGACGGAAGCACCCTGGCACAATTGGGGAACCCAGATATGAGAACGCCTATTGCTTATGCATTAAGTCACCCTGAAAGAATCGAATCCGGAGTTTTAGGTTTGGATCTTATCAAAACAAAAAGACTTGATTTTGAAGCGCCTGATTTGGATAAATTTCCTTGCATTGGATTAGCTTACAAAGCACTTCAAATGGGTAAGAATGCCTCTACTATTCTTAATGCTGCCAATGAAGTGGCTGTCGATGCTTTTTTAAATGAATCTATAACATTTAACCAGATTGCAGAGTTGATTGAATTTTGTATGGATACAATTGAATCTCAACCCTTGGATTCTATTGAAACAGTTTTAGAGGTTGATAATAAGACCCGTCATCTTGCACTTTCTTGGATTGATCGCCATCATTTAACTACATGACAACTTTTTTTGTCTTTATTCTCACGATTACTATTGTTGTTGGCATTCATGAATTCGGCCATTTTCAAATGGCTCGGTGGTGCAATGTAAAGGTTTTAAAGTTCTCAATTGGATTTGGTAAACCTCTTTTTACTTTTCGTCTTAGTAAGGATCAAACTGAATTTGTTGTGTCTTCTATTCCCCTGGGAGGCTTTGTAAAGCTTTTAGATGAAAATAATATCGAGACAAATGAAATGATCAAAAAAATTGATCTTAAGAGAGCATTTAATCGACAATCTTTAATTAAACGATTTCTAATTGTTGCTGCAGGGCCTTTAATTAATATTATTTTAGGTGTTTTGATCTTTTGCTTCATCTACATGCATGGCTCTCTTCAAATTAAACCATCTATTAGCCATCTTCCTATTTCCAGTGAAGCCTATCAACAAGGTCTTAGAGTAGAGGATGAGATCGTATCGATTGATGGCCATGAGATCAAATCTTTAGAAGACTTAGGTATTTCCCTAAAGGACCATAAAGAAATATTTCAAGATGTGCTTTTTAAACGGGAAGGTAAGCTTAACCACGTTAAAAATCTTTTATGGACTGATGATATTAAAGTTTTTCCGTATGGTCTTCCCATTTTAATTCAGTCAGTAGAGGTAGGAAGTATTGCTGAAAAAATAGGATTGAAGGTTCATGATCAAATGCTTATGGTCGATCAAACCCCTATCAAAGACATCCCGGATTTAATCGCTATCATCCAAAATCACTGGTTAAAGTCTTACGATTTAACGATAAAAAGAGAAAGTATTATCCAATCTATTCATATAGATAAAGAACTTTTTGAAGGTAAAATAGAGAAAAAAAGAATTGGGATTTCATTGGGCTATGATGAGGCTATTATTAAAGCTCAGTTGATTTATATAAAGTATACATTTGGAGAATCTATCAAAAAGTCATTGCTCCAAAGTTATACCTTTTTTAATTTAACCTTAAAAACATTTAGGGATCTATTCACGCAAAAAGCCGCTTTAAACGATCTGGGAGGGCCTTTAGCCATTGCACATATGGCATCTTCCTCATTTATAGAGGGTATTTTTCCTTACATGCAATTTATTGGACTGATTAGTTTAAATATTGGGATATTGAATCTCTTGCCCATCCCATTATTAGATGGGGGTCATTTGGTTTATTACCTCATAGAATTTGTCAGGGGAAAGCCTTTGTCAAACAAAAAAATGATGATAAGTCAAAGGGTTGGAATGTTAATTTTGGGTTTACTTACTGCAATTGCGTTGTATAATGACGCCTGTCGATACCTATTAGGAAGCTAATGACTTTAAGATCTAAACTAGCTTTATTCATTTCACTCCTCCTACTCTCTATAGCAGCCTTTGCTATGGACCCTTTCGTCATCAAAGATATTAAAATTGAAGGTCTTCAAAGGACTGAGCCTGGCACCGTATTTAATTACCTCCCTGTGCAAGTGGGCGATACGATGACTGAGGATAAATCATCAGAGGCTATTAAATCACTTTACCGCACAGGTTTTTTTAAAGATGTTCGCATAGAAGCTGATCAAGACATTCTTCTTATTACCGTTCAAGAGCGACCCTCTATCGCTGATATTCAGTTTTCAGGCAACAAAGCATTTCAATCTGATAAGTTAAAAGAAGGCATGAAAAGTATCGGCCTTGCTGAGGGGCAGATTTATGATAAATCTAAATTAGAGTTCGCTGAACAAGAAATTAAAAAACAATATTTAGCGCAAGGTAAATATACCGCCACTGTTAAAACATCTGCCTCTCCTTTAGAAAGAAACAGAGTAGCGATTCGTTTTGATATCGAAGAGGGTATTGTTTCTCGCATCAAAGAAATTAATGTAGTTGGCAATCAACTTTATACCAAGTCAGACGTTACATCAGAATTTGAATTAAAAACAACCAACTGGTTATCTTGGTGGTACAAGGACGATCAGTACTCAAAACAAAAATTAACATCCGACTTAGAAAAGCTTAAATCTTTTTACATGAATCGTGGATATTTGGAATTTTCAATTGATTCAACTCAAGTTTCCATTACCCCTGACAAAGAAGATGTTTACATCACAATCAATATTTCAGAGGGCCCTAAATATAAAGTATCCGATGTGAAGCTTGCAGGCGATCTTCAACAAGTCCCTGAAGGTGAACTACAAAACTTAATTAAAATTAAAAAAGACGATATTTTTAATCGAGAAAAAATTACCGAATCAACTAAAGGAATGAATGCTCGCCTAGGTAATGATGGCTTTGCATTTTCAAACGTTAATGCGATTCCAGAAATTAATAAAGAAGACCACACCGCTTCATTTACATTCTTTGTGGATCCTGGAAGAAAAGTTTATGTCAGACGCATTGACATTGAAGGTAATGAGCGCACACGAGATGACGTCATTAGACGTGAATTTAGACAAGTAGAATCTGGCTGGTATGCAGCCGACAAGATTGATCGATCAAAAGTCAGACTTAATAGAACACAATTTTTCTCAGACGTAAATATTGAAACGCCTGCCGTTCCTGGAAGTACAGATCAAGTAGATTTAAAAGTTAAAGTGACTGAAAGAAACACAGGAAGTATTATGCTTGGCGCTGGCTTAAGTAGTAGTGATGGTCTTGTAGGTAGTTTTAATGTGACTCAAGCTAACTTCTTGGGCACAGGTGACCGAGTATCTGCGCAGATTAATACGGGCTCAGTAAATAAAACTTACTCTTTAAGTGTGACAAAACCATTTTATACACCTGAAGGCATCAGTCTTGGCTACGACGCCTATAGACGTGATGTGAATACTTCATCTCTAAACGTAGTAAGTTATAACACTTCATCATATGGCGCGGGTATTCGATTTGGCGTCCCTTTAAGTGAAAAAAATGCAATTTCATATGGCCTGACTCTAGACAACACAGAAGTGAGCGCTTTAACTGTAAACTCACCAGTGAGATATCAACAATACTGTCAAAAAGTTTCTGGTTCTTCAACAGGTTGTACGATGAATTCATTAACCGCATCACTTGGTTGGTCTGTTGACAGTCGCGACGATATATTATTTCCTAAAAAAGGTGAATTAAGACGTGTGAGCGGTGAAATTGCAACCCCCGGCCTTGACCTGCAAATATACAAACTGACCTTGCAAGAAACTTGGTATAAGGATGTAACTAAGGATCTTACAGTCATGCTCAATGGACAATTTGGCTATGCCAATAGTTATGGCGGCAAAGAGTTTCCATTCTACAAAAACTTTTATGTGGGCGGTGTAAATACGGTTCGTGGATATGCCCAAGGCTCTATAGGCCCCGTATGTCTGGTTGGAGATACTTCTTGTGGCTCAAATACATCGACAAGTAATATGTTCATGGGCGGCAATAAACAAATTATTATGAATGCTGAATTATTTATGCCCGTACCTTTTATTAAAAATAATAATCAATTTCGCTTGAGCGCCTTTATAGATGCTGGTAACGTATATAGTATGGATCAATCAGTTGTCATAGGCGACCTTAGATATTCCGCCGGTATGGGTGTTTTATGGGTATCGCCATTCGGGCCGCTAAAACTTGTTTACGCTGTACCATTTAATAATCAAAGCACTGATAAAACTGAAAGTATTCAGTTCCAAATGGGCCAGCAGTTTTAAATTGTTAACTTAAAAAATCTTAGGAGAAAGTAATTGAAATATAAATTTTTAGCTGTTGCAACTTTGTTTCTTGCAAGTTTAAGTGCTTATGCCGATCTTAAAGTGGGCTTTGTTCAGGTAGATAAAATCTTACAGGAAGCGCCGCAAACGATTGAGAGCAACAAAAAATTAGAAAAAGAATTCAGCGCACGGACTGATAAATTAAAAGCAGATGTTAAATCTTTAAAAGAAAGAGAATCTTCTTTTTCTAAGGACGCTTTAACCATGAAAGAATCAGAACGTGACTCCAAAGATAAAGCACTTTCTCAAGCCCGCGTTGAAGTTCAACGAAAAGAACGTGAATTAAGAGAAGATATTAATATTAGAAGAAATGAAGAGCTTGGTGGCCTCCAAGAACAGATTAATAAAGCTGTGACCTCAGTTGCCAAAGCAGAAAGCTTCGATCTTGTTTTATATAATGGTGTTGCGTATGCAAGCGAAAAAATTGACATCACAGATAAGATCCTTAAGTCATTAGGTAAAAAATAATCGTTGGCCTAAATTGTTCTTATGGGCCAATCAATCACATCTGGTGATCTAGTAAAGCAATTAGGCGGTGAGTTAATAGGTGATTCTAATATTCTTATTAACTCAATTGCCTCATTAGAATCAGCCAATCAAAATTCAGTATCTTTTTTTAACAACTCTAAATATCTAGGCTTATTAAAAAATACAAAAGCAGCAGTTGTTATTCTTGATAGAGAGAGCCTCACCAATCATGCCGGTACCTCAATAGTTACAGATAATCCGCATTTGTATTTTGCAAAAGTATCTCGCTTGTTTAACCCTAGAAAAACTTTAAAAAAAGAAATTCATAAGTCTGCAATTATTCATCCCAATACTAAGCTAGGTAAAGATATTTATATTGGCCCACATGTTGTCATTGAAGAAAATGCCTCGCTGGATGATGGTGTAGAGATTCATGCAGGCTCGATTATTGAAGCCAATAGTTCTATCGGTGCTTCGTCAGTCATTCACTCTAATGTTGTATTAAAAGAAAATACAGTGATTGGAAAGAATTGCATTCTTTACTCTGGTTGCATCATTGGATCAGAAGGTTTTGGTTATGCAAAAGACGATACCAAGTGGCTTGCCATTCCTCAAGTGGGAAGGGTTGTTTTAGGTGATCACGTTGATATTGGCTCCAATTCAACCATAGATCGCGGAGCTTTAGATGATACTATTATCTCTCATGGGGTTAAAATTGATAATTTAGTACAAATTGGACATAACTGCATTATTGGTGAAAATACCATTATCGCCGGATGTGTAGGCATTGCAGGGAGTGCTAAAATTGGGAAGAATTGTGCCATCGGAGGTGCTGCGATGATCTTGGGGCATTTGTCAATTGTAGATGATGTCACTATTTCACCCGGTTCTATGATTACAAGTTCCATCAAAACTTCCGGAACTTACACTGCGCTGATGCCTTTTCAAGATCACGATGCGTGGCTTAAAACTGCAGCAAAAATTAGAAGATTAAAATAACAGGAATAATTAAGATGGCTGAAGATACTTCAATGGATATACATGAAATTTTAAATCATTTGCCTCATAGGTATCCTTTTGTGCTTATTGATAAAGTGATTTCAATGGAGCTTGGAAAAGAAATCTTTGCAATTAAGAATGTCTCAATCAATGAGCCTTTTTTCCCAGGCCACTTTCCTTATTATCCTGTAATGCCAGGCGTCTTAATTGTAGAGGCCATGGCTCAGGCTGCAGCAATTTTATCTTTCAAGACCATGAATACGAAACCTTCGGATGATTCAGTTTATTATTTCGCGGGGATTGATAGTGCACGCTTTAAAAAGCCAGTTTCTCCTGGCGATCAACTTATCATTCATGTAAAAATAGATCGCGTTTTAAAAGGGATATGGAAGTACATTGCTGTAGCTAGGGTCAATGATGAGATTGTGGCTGAAGCTAGCATGATGTGCATTTTAAAGCCTATTGATAAAAAATAAATTTATAGGGTTGTAATAATATCTTGATTCATCCCACCGCAATTATTAATCCCAAAGCTAGTTTAGATTCCAGCGTTAAAGTTGGGCCTTATTCTATTATCGATGCTGACGTTAAAATTGGTGCTGGCTCAATCATTGGTAATCATGTGACCATCACTGGTGATACGACGATTGGAAAAAATAATCATATCTATCATTGCAGTTCAATTGGTGAGGCCCCACAAGATAAAAAGTACAATCAAGAGAAGACGCTCTTAGAAATTGGTGATAATAATACGATTAGAGAATTTTGTACTTTTAATCGAGGCACCGCTCAAGATCAAGGCCTAACAAAAATCGGTAATGATAATTGGATTATGGCGTATGTTCACATTGCCCATGATTGCGAAATTAAAAATCACACTATCCTTGCTAATAACACTTCGCTTGCAGGCCATGTATCCATCGATGATTATGCAATTCTAGGAGGTTTCACCCTCGTACATCAATTTTGTAAGATTGGTAGTCATATCATTACCGCAGTCAACACAGTGGTCTTTAAAGACATCCCACCTTACGTTATTGCAGCTGGCTATGATGCAAAGCCTAATGGTATTAATGCAGAAGGCCTAAAAAGGAGAGGGTTTGATCCTAAAGTCATCTCAAAAATTAAGGAAGCTTATAAGATTTTATATCGACAAGGGCATTCGCTTGATGAAGCCCAAGACAAAATTAAATTATTAAGTAAGGATACCGAGGCACTTAATCTTTATATAGATTTTATTGCAAAGTCTACCCGCGGTATTATCCGTTAATCATGAAGACGATTGCTATAGTTGCCGGAGAGTCTTCCGGAGACTTGCTAGGAAGTCACTTAATCAGATCTTTGAAATCAGCGCGTTCTGATCTTAGATTTATAGGTGTGGCAGGGCCGAAAATGGCAAAAGAAGGTGCCTCATCCTATTTTTCAATGGAAGAGCTTTCTGTAAGGGGTTACTTTGAAGCCTTTAGAAAGCTATTTCATCTTCTAACTTTAAGAAAAAATCTTTTAAATCAAATCCTGGATGCAAAACCTGATTTATTTATCGGGATTGATGCGCCTGATTTTAATTTTTGGATTGAAAGACAGCTTAAGAAAAAAAGCATACCTGTAATTCATTATGTCAGTCCGTCGATATGGGCATGGAGAAGGAATAGACTCAAAAAAATCAAAAAATCCATAGATCATATGTTGACTATATTTCCTTTTGAAAAAAATATTTATACAAAAGCTCATATTCAGGCAACTTATGTAGGTCATCCTCTTGCTGAGATGATTCCACTTCATCCGAATAAAAAGAAAGCGCAAGATAAACTTAAAATTATAAAAGCCACTAAAGTCATAGCGCTTTTGCCTGGAAGTAGACAAGGGGAAGTGAAATGGCATGCGCAACTTCTCATTGACTCGGCGATTGAACTATCAAAAAAAATGCGAGATGTGAAGTTTTTAGTACCACTCCCCACAAGAGAAACTTATGTAATTTTTTCAAAAGCTTTATTTAAAAATACGCATGCAGAATTAGATATACAACTACTTATTGGCCATGCTTCAGATGCTATCGATGCATCTGATTTAGTTATCGTAGCTTCTGGGACTGCAACTCTCGAAGCCGCACTTTATAAAAAACCAATGATAGTCATTTATAAGATGTCGTCTATAAGCTGGGAAATTCTCAAGCGCATGCAATATTTGCCATATGTGAGCCTTCCTAATATTCTTCTTAATAAATTTTTTGTACCGGAACTTTTACAAAAAGATGCAACACCTGAAAATATTACAAATAAAGCCTTAGAAATTTTAAAAGATGCATCTTACAGAAGAAATCTTTTGATTCAATTCACAAAAATACATCATCAATTAAAACAAAATACATCTTACCGCCTGAATAAAATCATCTTAAAATTTTTAAAATAAATGCCGACACATTTAATTTGTGGCGTCGATGAAGCGGGTAGGGGGCCCTTAGCAGGCCCTGTGTATGCAGCTGCAGTTATTTTAGGACCTAATTTTGATACAGCAGGTTTGCGAGACTCTAAAAAACTATCCGAATCTAAACGATATACACTAGCATTGCATATCAAGCAAAATGCTTTAGCGTGGTCTGTAGGTATATGTACCGCCGAAGAAATTGATGCGTTAAATATCCATCAGGCGACATTGTTGGCTATGAAAAGAGCCATTGAAAATCTCAATAGTTTCCCTTCAATTAAAGTGATGGTGGATGGTTTATTTTGCCCTAAAGTACATTATCCGTGCGAAGCAATCGTTAAAGGTGACGATAAAGTGGCAGAAATTTCTGCTGCCTCAATCATTGCGAAAACAGAACGTGATCTTAGGATGATAGAAATTGATAAGATTTATCCTGGTTATCAATTTAAAAAACATAAAGGTTATCCTACAAAGCTTCATGTTGAAATGATCAAAAGTTTAGGGGTTTGTGAATATCATCGTAAAACTTTTTCACCAATAAAAAAAATTTTAGCCCTGCAATAGAAATACGCAGGGTTTATTTTTTAAATCAGGTGCAGTTTCTCTTTTCCAATCTTTTATACTTTTTGTCAGGATAAATTCATTTTCTGAAGTCATATCTAACGCAATACAAAGCTTTGTTTTGTCTTGAAGTTTATCTATCATGTCATTAAAAATATGTTGATTCCTGTAGGGCGTTTCGATAAATATTTGAGTCTCATGATATTTGTTTGATTCATTTTCAATTGTAATGATTTTTTTTATTCTGTCTTCCTTCTCTGAAGGAAGGTAGCCATGAAATTTAAATTGCTGCCCGTTAAGACCGGATGCCATGAGCGCTAAAATAATTGAAGACGGACCAGTCATAGGTATGACTTTAATATTCTTTTGATGCGCTAAGGCAACCACCTTTGAGCCCGGGTCTGCTACTCCAGGACATCCTGATTCTGAAAGCAAACCAACATCAAAACCTTCCAAAAGCGGAGTTAAATAATGCCTGATGTCTTCTGGAGTTGTGGTTTGAGTCAATACTTCAAAATGTAATTGATTGATAGGCTTATGAAGATCAAGCGCACCTAAATAAAAGCGCGCTGTTTTTTCATTCTCTACAATAAAATAATCTAAATGCTCAACAATCTTTCGGTGCTTTTCTAGGAGAACAGATTCCCTATCATTTTGGTCGATCGGCACAGGAATAAGATACAAATATCCATGTGTTCTATTTGTCATTAAAATACTATGCCTTCATTTTGAAGCATGTCTGATAATTTAATGAGAGGGAGTCCAATGAGCGCTGTGGGATCTTCGCCTTTAATATATTCAAGAAGAGTAATACCAAGACTCTCAGATTTAACACTGCCTACACAATTGTAGGGCTGTTCTTTCAATAAATAAGTCTCGATTATTTGCTGATTTAATTCTTTGTATTTCACTTCGAACTCAACAACACATTCTTGAACTTTTTGAGTTTTAGTATTCAACAAACAAAGAGAAGTATAAAACGTTACAATTTTTCCACTTAAAAAATCGAGTTGTTTTATAGCATTTTTATGCGTGTTTGGCTTTTCAATAATTTGATTTTCACATGCTGCTGTTTGATCTGAACCGATAATCAATGAATTGGCATAGTGGGGAGCTACTTTAAAGGCCTTTTCTCGCGCAAGCCTAAAAGAGATCTCTTTTGCCTTTTCATTTATATGAGGAGTTTCATCAATGTCAGGACTAAAGACATCGAAAGGTAATTTAAATCGTGACAGTAATTCTCTTCGATAAGGCGATGATGATGCCAAAACAAGCGTTAACATGCATCGTTTTCTTTATGATTCAGGCTGTATTTCAAGTAGCGTTTCATCTGGCGACACAGCTTCACCCTTTGCTACATGAATTGCAACTACGATACCCGAAGTAGGGGATTGGATTTCATTCTCCATTTTCATGGCTTCAATTACAATCAAGCTGTCACCGGCTTCAATTCTATCGCCGATTTTAACCTTTACGTCAATGATTGTGCCTGGCATAGCTGTGGTAATACAGCCCTCATGATTGGGTCGGGGTCTTACTATCTTAGAAGTTTCTTGGACTTGTTTTTTTGAAGATTTTTTCCCGTTTGTAACTTCAACTTCATGTAAAGTTTCGACCAACACTTCTTCAGAAATACCATCTACGGATACATAGAACGGTCTTCTCGCTTCTCCGGTATAGCCAGATCCAGTTAATTTAATATTAAATGTTTCACCATGAAGCGTGACATTAAATTCGCTAGGTGCGAATTTTTCAGAAGACGAAAATACATTGTCTCTAGGGAGTAAAGGTTCTGGTTTAATACTGCCTGCATTTCTTTCTTGCAAGAATATCTTGGCAACATCTGGAAACATGGCATACGTTAAAATATCTTCATCAGACTTTGTAATCTGCTCTGCTTCAATTTTGAGCTTTGCAAGTTCAGGCTCCAAAAGATCGGCAGGTCTTGATGTCAGAGGTTTTTTTTCACCGATGGCCATCGACTGAATTTTTTGATTCACTTTGCCAGGCGCCCTTCCATATTCACCCATGAAATAACTTTTGACTTCATTAGTAATTGACTTATATCGGCTACCCGTTAAAACATTTAAAACTGCTTGAGTGCCAACAATCTGAGAGGTAGGAGTTACAAGCGGGGGATAACCTAGGTCTTCACGAACTTTAGGAATTTCAAGAAGCACTTCATTCATACGATCAAGCGCACCTTGTTCTTTAAGCTGGTTAGATAAATTAGAAATCATACCGCCGGGCACTTGATTACTTAATACTCGCGTATCTACCCCTGTATAATCGGATTCGAATTGCCAATATTTTTTTCTGATAACCTTTAACTGCTCACTAATCTCTTCAACTTTTTTAATATCAATATCTGTTTTGTAGCCTAAATCCTCTAAGGCAGCGATCATAGATTCTGTTGATGGATGGCTTGCACCTTCAGCAAAACTTGAATTACATGTATCAATAATATCTGCACCATTTTGTACGGCAGTTAAAAGATTAATACTTGCCAATCCTGACGTTGCATGTGAATGAACATGAATAGGGAGTGAGATAGATTTTTTTAAAGATGTTACAAGTTCTTTTGTGACTGAAGGTGTTAAAAGTCCCGCCATATCTTTAATAGCTATCGTGTCACATCCGTAACTTTCCATTTCTTTTGCAAGATTAACGAAATAAGGAATATTATGCACAGGGCTTGTGGTGTAGCTTAAAGTACCTTCCGCATGTTTTTTATATTTTTTGACTGATTTAATAGAGGTTGTAAGATTTCTGACATCATTCATTGCATCGAAAATTCTGAACACATCGACACCATTATTGGCAGATTGTTTAACAAATGCATCAACAACATCGTCTGAATAATGACGGTAGCCCAATAAGTTCTGTCCTCGAAGTAACATTTGTATACGAGAATTTGGGAGGGCTTTTCTTAAAAGCTTTAAACGTTCCCACGGATCTTCTTTTAAAAATCTTACACATGCATCAAATGTAGCGCCACCCCATGCTTCAATTGACCAAAAGCCAAGCGCATCTAATTGTGGGCATATAGGCAGCATATCTTCAGTGCGAAGTCTTGTCGCAATTTGACATTGGTGACCGTCTCTTAAAACCAATTCGGTAATATGTATTTTTTTCATAGTTCTTTAAATGCCTTCGTGTGCTGCAATAGCTGCTGATATAGCTGCGGCCATTAATTCAGGTGGAAATTGACTTTGGTAATTTATAAGTTCTGGGTGATCATCCACAAAACTTGTATTGAAATTCGCTTCTTTAAACTCTTTATTATTCATAATTTCTAAATAATAAGGGATTGTTGTTTTAACTCCAAATACAACAATATCATTGAGCGCTCTCTTGCCTCGCTGAATAACACTTTCCCAGTTTAATGCCCAAACAGTAAGCTTTGCGCACATAGAGTCGTAATAGGGCGGTATGACATAACCTGTGTAGATAGAAGCATCAATCCTAACGCCAGGCCCTCCGGGTGCGTAATAACGCGTAATTTTTCCAAAGGACGGCATAAAGTCATACTTAGGATCTTCTGCGTTGATACGATATTCAATTGCAAAGCCTCGAAACTGAATCTCTTCTTGTTTATATTGTAATGGTAAACCAAATGCAATTCTGATTTGCTCTTGAACAATATCAATACCTGTAATCGATTCAGTAATTGTATGCTCTACCTGAAGACGAGTATTCATCTCCATAAAGTAAAAATTATTGTCAGCGTCTAAAAGAAATTCCACGGTACCCGCGTTCTCATAATTAACAGCTTTGGCAGCTTTGACTGCAAGCTCACCTACATAACTTCTTTGAGCATTGGTAAGCTGAGGTGAGGGCGCTATTTCAATGAGCTTCTGATTTCGTCTTTGAATAGAGCAATCCCTTTCAAAAAGATGAACGACATTACCAAAGCTGTCGGCCAGAATTTGAACTTCAATATGCTTAGGCGATACGATACATTTTTCAATAAAAACCTCAGGCTTACCAAAAGCCTTTGTAGCTTCAGAAATAACTCGATCGTAATTTGTGACGAGTTCTTTTTCGTTATTACAACGTCTAATGCCTCGCCCACCACCACCATTAGTCGCTTTAAGCATGATAGGGTAGCTAATAGAGGAGGCAAGTTTTTTAGCTTCATCAAGACTTTCAATATTACCTTCACTCCCTGGAATGACAGGAATTGAGGCTGCAATCATCGCTGTTCTTGCTTGGATCTTATCCCCCATTTGACGAATAATGTCAGCATTAGGGCCAATAAATTTGATATCTCGTCTCGCGCATATCTCGGCTAATTCAGGATTTTCTGACAAAAAACCATATCCAGGATGAATAGCATCGCATCCTGAAGTTACAGCGATATTTACAATATTATGTGCGTTTAAATAGCCAGCAAGCGGATCAGCGCCAATATTATAGGATTCATCGGCTTTTTTCACATGAAGTGCATGGCGGTCAGCGTCTGAATAAATGGCTACCGAAGTGATATTAAGCTCAGAACAGGCGCGGATAAGCCTTACCGCTATTTCCCCACGGTTTGCTATAAGTATTTTTTTATACAATGAAAAGCCTTAAGTTTTTAGCGAAAAATCACTAAATTAGGATTAATTTAAGAAAATTATAGCATGTCATTTCTTATATAATAATGATGTCTTTTAACCCGAAATCTATTGATGGAACAGCATATAGACAATATTGATTTTTCAAGAAAATCGAAAGAAATTCATGATATAATTCGCCTCTCTGATTTTAAGCGGTTGCAGGATTTATGCTTAAATCTGGAAGATTCAATTGCTTTTGTTTTAAAGGGGTTTGAAAATAAACATAGAGAGCCCTGTTTAGAGCTAACAATTGAAGGTAAATTAGATTTAATTTGCCAAAGATGTACTGAAAAATTAGAACATACGATTTTTTTAAAATCAGGATTTTTAATTAAAGAAGAAACGCAGCTCACTGATTTTTACATTGATGATCATGCAGAGTATGACTTAATTGAAGGTAGTGTAAAGATGGATGTATTAAGTCTTATTGAAGACGAAATCATGCTCTCTTTACCTGGCGCACCTAAACATGAAAATGTTAATTGCCACTACAAAAAAACTGATGAAATGCTAGATCGCATTCATCCGTTTGCTGATTTAAAACAAAAATTATATAAAAATTAAATTTAGGAGTTGCTATGGCTGTTCAGCAAAATAAAAAATCACCATCAAAACGTGGCATGCATCGTTCCCACGATTTTTTATCTAATCCGCCACTTGCTGTAGAACCAACGACTGGCGAAGTTCATTTACGTCACCACGTAAGCCCAACAGGTTACTACCGAGGCAAAAAAGTTATTCAAAATAAATCAGAATAATTCTTTTAAAATTATTCTGATTTATTTCTTCATTGCTCTTAACAATTAAGAGAACAAATGACAATTACCCTAGCAGTTGACGCAATGGGCGGGGATCATGGGCCTAAAGTCACCATTCCAGCCTCTATCAAAGCGTTATCAAAATATGATCAACTCCATATTATTTTAGTGGGTGATCAATCGACTATTGAAGCTGAGCTTCAAAAAAATAAATATAGCAATTCACGCTTATCTATTCATCACGCAAGTGAAGTGGTTGAAATGGATGAGTCACCCCAAAGCGCTTTAAAGAACAAAAAAGATTCTTCCATGCGCGTCGCCATTAATTTAATTAAAGAAGAAAAAGCTCAGGCTTGTGTGAGTGCTGGCAATACAGGTGCACTTATGGCAACGGCGCGTTATGTCTTGAAAATGTTGCCGGGTATTGATAGGCCTGCTATTGCATCCAGCTTGCCTAGCCAAAAGGGAACCACTTATATGTTAGACCTTGGCGCTAATACAGATTGCACTGCAGAAAATTTACTACAATTCGCAGTAATGGGCGCTATGTTGGTGAGCTCTGTCACAGACAATCCGAAGCCTTCAGTAGGGCTTCTTAATATTGGTTCTGAAGATATCAAAGGTAATGAGATCGTGAAAGAGGCGGGGGAGTTACTTCGTCGAAGCCATCTTAATTTTTATGGTAATGTTGAAGGCAATGATATTTTTAAAGGCACAACCGATGTAGTGGTGTGCGATGGATTTGTCGGTAATGTGGCATTAAAAACTGCAGAAGGCATCGCTCAACTCATGGGCCGTTTTTTAACACAAGAATTTAAGCGCAATTGGATCACTAAATTTATGGCATTTATATCGTTGCCTGTGCTCAATCGTTTCAAAAAAAGACTGGATCCTAGAAGATACAATGGTGCTAGCTTTTTGGGACTTAAAGGCATTGTGGTTAAAAGCCATGGAGGAGCCGATAGCTATTCATTCTTCTACGCTATTCAGACTGCCATTGAAGAGTCAAAAAATAATGTATTAGAAAATATTCAAAAACAACTTGAGTTAGAAATTCCTTTAGATATTTCATCATCAGAAAATATATGATCTTTTCAAAAATTACAGGGACAGGAAGTTATCTACCCGAAAAAATATTGAGTAATCACGATCTCGAAAAGATGTTTGAGACAACGGATGAATGGATTACATCAAGAACGGGTATTAAAGAAAGACATATCGTATCAGCTCATCAATATACAAGTGATTTGGCAGTTGAAGCCTCCAAAAAAGCGATCGAAGCTTCTGGTATTGATGCTAAAAAAATTGATCTCATAATCGTTGCCACAACGACGCCCGATAAAACATTCCCAAGTACGGCCTGTATTGTTCAAACAAAACTCGGCTTATCTTTGTGCCCAGCATTTGATATCCAAGCTGTGTGCAGCGGGTTTATATATGCACTTTCTGTGGCAGATAATTTTATTAAAGTAGGTTCAGCAAAGTGTGTATTAATCATTGGTGCTGAAACGATGTCGCGTATTACAGATTATTCTGACAGAAGTAACGCTATTTTGTGGGGTGATGGTGCAGGGGCTATGATTTTAGAAGGATCAAGTCAACCAGGTATTTTATCTACCCACATTCATGCTGACGGTGCTTATGAAAAATTACTTCATGTACCGAGTGGCGTCTCTCATCAAAAAGGTAAGTCCACGATAGAAATGCAAGGCAACCAAGTATTTAAAATGGCAGTCAATACCTTAGATTCTATTGTTGACGAAACCCTTGAAGCCAATCAATTAGAGAAATCTGATATTGACTGGCTCGTTCCACATCAAGCTAATATTCGAATTTTGGAGGCGACCGCAAAAAAATTAAATATGTCTATGGATCGTGTCGTTGTGACGATTGATAGACATGGCAATACCTCTGCTGCGTCTATTCCTTTGGCTTTAGATACAGCTATTCGTGAACATAAAATCAAAAGGGGTGAAACACTCCTGATGGAAGCTTTTGGTGGCGGATTCACTTGGGGATCTGCTTTAATTAAGTATTAAAAATCATATAGTTAAATTAAATATATCAAGTAAATTATGACTCATTTTTCTTTTATTTTTCCAGGTCAAGGTTCACAGTCTGTCGGTATGATGGCTGATTTCAACGGCCATCCGTTAATACAATCCACATTTAATGAAGCCTCTGAAGTCCTCAATGTTGATTTTTGGAGGATGGCAACTGAGCCAAATGAAGATATCAATCAAACAATTCATACCCAGCCTATACTTCTGACAGCAGGCATTGCGACCTGGCGTCTTTGGCAATCTAAATCAGATAAACTTCCTACCTATTTAGCAGGACATAGTCTTGGCGAATATAGCGCTCTTGTCGCTTCCAACGCCATTGAATTTAAGGATGCTCTAAAGCTTGTGAAATTCAGGGCGGAAGTCATGCAAAAAGCGGTTCCTGAAGGTGTAGGGGCGATGGCTGCTATCCTCGGTATGACTGATCAAGAGGTAGTAGATGCGTGCAAAGAAGCGCAAGAAAACGAAGTGGT
>Ga0194059_1000610_pt1 | contig 16556 bp, 16 predicted proteins | sample SepL6211m_MetaG_FD_163426 | JGI IMG/M metagenome (GOLD analysis project Ga0194059, IMG submission 163426) | Anoxic zone freshwater microbial communities from boreal shield lake in IISD Experimental Lakes Area, Ontario, Canada - Sep2016-L626-11m | ecosystem: Environmental > Aquatic > Freshwater >... | reverse complement strand
GATGAAATTGGAAAAGTTTACGGCGTAACTCGTGAACGTATTCGTCAGATTGAATCTAAGACTATGTCTAAGCTTCGTCACCCATCACGCAGCCAAGTTTTGCGCGACTACCTCGACTAAACAATGGCTAACGCACGCATCTATATCAACCCAGTAAGTGGTTCTATCAAAATTATTGGGGCAGTTGATTTTGTCGATGCCGAAGGAAATATTCTTGAAACACAGGAAAATGTGAAGTTTTGTGGCTGCGGCTTATCAAAAGATAAACCTAGATGCGATGGATCACATCGAGATAAGGTTGCTAAAAGGGATTAATTAGCTGGAGTCTCGACGAGCTTTTCACTCTCGTCTTGAATCTTTGCCGCTACAACTTTTAGCTTTTCGGCATATTCCTTGCCATGGTGAGCACAGAACATTAGTTCTCCACCGTTTAGAAGTACTGCGCGCACATAAGCCTGCGCTCCGCATCGATCACAGCGGTCAAGGGCGTTAAGAGGTACTGATTCGAGCATTAGTTCTGACATATCTCTCTCCGTTCTTAGTTTCCTACTTCCTATGGAACATCAAACCATGTCTGGATATTCCCCGCTCGTTATATTCAATCTTTTTCCTTAAATTGCTGCAGAAATATCGATATTTCCAGTATCTGAGACGTAATCGGCGAGTTTGCAAGTGATTAGCACCTGTGGCCGATAACCTTTGGCCCCGTGGCTGACAAAGATATTGCGACAAATGTGCAGGATAGCTATACCGCAAAAGATTTAGCCGTTCTTGAAGGTCTTGACGCAGTTCGCAAACGCCCAGGAATGTATATCGGTTCAACTGATTCACGCGGGCTTATGCATTGCTTATGGGAAATCATTGATAACTCAGTAGATGAAGCTTTAGCCGGGCATTGCAAGAAAATTGAAATTAATCTTGAATCCGATGGATCTGTTGAAGTCCACGATGATGGTCGCGGAATTCCAGTTGATAAAGAACCTAAGACTGGTTTAACCGGTGTTGAAGTTGTTCTGACTAAATTGCACGCAGGTGGAAAATTCGGTGGCGGATCTTATGCAGCCTCTGGTGGTTTGCATGGTGTTGGCGCATCAGTTGTGAACGCCCTTGCATCACGCCTTGATGCTGAAGTTGATCGCGATGGAAAAATTTATTGGATGTCTTTTCAACGTGGTGTTGCAGGAATCTTCGATGGTGATGGACCGAAGGCGCCCTTTGAACCAAAATCAGGTTTGCGAGTAATTGGAAAGATTTCTAGCAAAGTCACCGGTACACGTATTAAGTGGTGGAGTGATCGCCAGATTTTCCTTAAAGAAGCCGAGCTAGAGCTTGAGGATATTTATGATCGTGCACGTCAGACTTCTTATTTAGTTCCAGGTTTAACGCTCATCGTTAATGATAATCGCACAAAAACTAAGACCACAGAAACCTTTTTCCATAAAAGTGGAATTACTGAATACTGTAATTTTCTTCAGCCCGATGAAGCCGTTGGCGATGTAATTCGTATATATGGCACGGGCCATTACCAAGAAACTGTGCCAGTCTTAGATGACAAGGGCCACATGGTTTCAACTGAAGTAGAGCGCGATATGGAAGTAGATATCGCGATGAAGTGGGGCAATGGTTTCGAGACCACTCAACGCTCATTTGTAAACATCATTGCAACACCTAAGGGTGGAACACACGTTGTGGGCTTTGAACGCGCTTTGGTAAAAGTTGTTAACGAAGCCCTTCGTTCTACCAAAACCTTGTCCAATAAAGAGATTGATGTAATCAAAGACGATGTTGTCGAAGGTCTCACTGCTGTAGTAACCGTTCGTATGTCCGAGCCACAGTTCGAAGGTCAGACTAAGGAAGTTTTAGGAACTGCAGCAGCAACGCGAATTGTTTCAGCCGTTGTGGCCGAAAAGATGAAAGAGTATTTCAATACTTCAAAACGCATCGATAAAGCTAATGGCCGCCTAGTTCTTGAAAAGATTGCCGCAGCTTCTCGTACACGTATTAGCGCTCGTGCACATAAAGATCTACAGCGTCGTAAGAACGCTTTGGAATCATCATCACTTCCAACCAAACTTTCCGATTGCCGCTCTGAAGATGTGACACGCACTGAGTTATTTATCGTAGAAGGTGACTCGGCCCTTGGAACGACAAAGGCCGCGCGTAACTCTGAGTTCCAAGCGATTTTGCCGATTCGCGGAAAGATTCTCAACGTTCAGAAAGCTTCGTTGTCACAGATGTTGGAAGACAAAGAGTGCGGATCAATCATCCAAGTAATTGGCGCTGGTTCTGGTAAATCTTTCGAACTTGATGAAGCGCGTTACGGCCGTATTATTTTGATGTCTGATGCTGATGTTGACGGTGCTCACATCCGTTGTTTGTTACTTACTTTGATGTATCGCTATATGCGCCCACTAATCGATTCTGGCCGGGTATTTGCGGCAATCCCACCTCTACACCGCATAGAAGTTATGGGCGGGGGAGGCAAGAAGGGCGAATATATCTACACATATAGTGATGATGAGATGAAGAAAATTACCGCTGATTTGAAGAAAGCTGGAAAGCGTTGGAAAGAGCCTATTCAGCGCTATAAAGGTCTGGGCGAAATGGATGCCGATCAGTTGCGTGAAACTACCATGGATCCAGATGCCCGTACTTTGCGCCGTATTACCGTCTCAGATGCAACGGCAGCGGAGGCAATGTTTGAACTTTTAATGGGTAGCGACGTGGCTCCGCGTAAAGAATTTATTGCAAACGCTGAAATTGATCGCGAACATATCGACGCTTAATTAGTTGGGATATACAACCCCACCTTTGTTTTTCTAGATATTGACTCTATTCTCATCAGGTGCTCAAACGATTAATCATCCTTCTCGTTGCTTCGATTGGATCAGTTTTACTGGCCGCACCAAGTAATGCGGCGGCACCTGTTACTGGAAAGCCTTGTACAAAATTAGGCGCCACAACTTTGTATCAATTTAAGAATTACACCTGTATCAAATCCGGCAAGAAACTTGTGTGGAGCAAGCCTGTCGCTGTCACTCCAATTGCACCAAAACCAACTCCAACTCCAACTCCAACTCCAACTCCAACTCCAACTCCAACTCCAACTCCAACTCCAACTCCAACTCCAACTCCAACTCCAACTCCAACTCCAACTCCAACTCCAACTCCAACTCCAACTCCAACTTCTGCACCAGTTGGCGGTCTCATTGTTCCTGCGCCAAAGTCTTATCCAAAAATTGTTGGTACCTTGAATTCTGCCATTTCGGGGCTAACGTCAAGTTTCGAGCTATCAGTTACCGTGCAAGCTGCACCAAGTGGTACAAATGTGAAGTTGTGGATATATAACCCATCTAATCAAAGCGTTAAAGCTGGATCCCCTGGGGTGTTCTTAGGATTATCGAGTGGGGATTGGAAATTTTATCCAGCGAATTCCGATGGAAGTTTTTATGCGAATTTAGCTCCAGGAAGTTATGGGATTGATGTTGTTGAACCAAATGCAACACAGTATCTGCGAAAAAGATATGCTGCAATTGTTAGTGCTTCTGGAAACTTTTCAATTACTGGATTGACTGCAAATAGCAGTGGTTTCTACACAGTTACGGTAGATCTTGCTCCGGTAGCAAACCCAATGATTGAGGAGTTGAAGGCCAAACTTACGGCTCTTGCAAGCGTTCCAGTTTCGAGTTTCAAACAAACTTCGGCCTGTCAGTTACTTGATCAAGTAACTCCAAACAGATCGTTATCAGTGGCACTCACGTCAGGTTTTCCAAAGGTCCCAATCCGATTGGCGTCTTATGGTCATATCAAAGCGTTGATTGTCCCGGTTGATTTCACGGATATTGCAGGCAAAGACGATCCGCTAACTTATTTCGGGCATATTGCCGATGGAGTGAGCAATTTCTACTTAAAGCAGTCTTATGGTCAGCTTGCCTTTGATTTTGATGTAGTTTCTAATTGGGTTCATGTACCTTTTTCTTCAACCAAATATGGAACAGGCTCGACTGTAGGAGCCGGGGATCCTGATGGATATCGCAATGCGTTGATTGCATTAACTGATGGCCCGATTGATTACAGTTCATATGATGCGGTGTATTTCTTAGTCCCTAAAGAAATGCCTATGGCGAATATGGGTTGGGGCCCAGCAATTGCATATCCAAACTGGATTAGTAACGGTGTAATTTTAAGCGGGGCAACCGGTGGGGCCGATATGTATTACAACGAAAATAATGGAATAACTGGTGCAACCTGGAAGTGGATGGCACATGAAACAGGTCATTCTTTTGGTTTCTACGATGAAGACTTTAATCATCAATACCAAACGCTTGGTTCTTGGGGCATCATGGCCGATAGTTGGTCTAAAAATGCGATAGAACTTGGGGCTTGGGATCGTTATCTGCAGGGCTGGTTAGCGCAGTCTCAAGTGAACTGCACCCAGATTTCAGATTTAATGACAGATGGCACAACGACCAAGATTTCACCAATAGTGCGCCAAGATAAAGAAGTTAAAGCAATCATGGTGCCATTAACAAATTCGAAGATTTTGGTAATTGAATCACGTAAAAGCGAAGGTTTGGACATTATTCCAGCTGGCTATGAAGGCGTACTCGTCTATACCGTTGATATGACTAAAGGTCAGCTGGGTGGTGGATACGAGATTCAAAAACGCATAGGTTCGACTGATAAGAACTATTACTCAGATGCAGCATTGCGTGCGAGTGATTCAATCACTGTTAATGGAGTGAAGGTTACAGTCATGTCACTAGATGCATCTGGTGATACGGTAAAAATTAGTAAGCCTTAGTCGATAGAAACTAAGTCGAAGTACTCGTCTTTCCATAGATCTTCATCGCCATCGGGCAACAAAATAACGCGTTCGGGCTTTAGTGACTGAACTGCGCCTTCATCGTGAGAAACCATGATGACGGAACCCTGATATTCAGCTAACGCACCAAGGATTTCAGCACGTGATGCTGGATCTAAGTTGTTTGTTGGCTCATCAAGAAGCAAAACATTTGCCGCAGATACAACTAGAACTGCTAGAGCCAGGCGCGTACGTTCTCCACCAGATAAAACTTTGACGGGCTTATGAACATCATCGCCAATGAAAAGGAAAGAACCTAAAGTATTACGCGCTTCAGGTTCGCGAATATCCGGCGTTGCCGACATCATGTTTTCTAATACAGAGCGCTCGAAATCCAGGGATTCATGTTCCTGGGCGTAGTAACCAATTTTCAAACCGTGACCATGTTCAACTTTTCCAGTATCGGATTCAAGTTCACCGGCCAAGATGCGAAGCAGAGTTGTTTTACCGGCACCATTGAGCCCGAGAATTACAACACGTGAACCTTTATCAATAACGCATGAAACATCGGTAAAGATTTCCAACGATCCATATGATTTGGAAAGCTCTTCTCCTGAAAGTGGAGTTTTGCCGCAAGGAGCTGGCGTAGGAAAGCGAAGTCGAGCAACTTTGTCACTGACGCGAACATCTTCCAAACCACTGCGCAGCTTTTCAGCACGGCGCAACATACCTTGAGCCGCCGTTGCCTTAGAAGCTTTAGCACGCATTTTCTCACCCTGCTTTTGCAGAATCTCGGCACGCTTTTCAGCATTTGCGCGTTCTTTCTTACGACGGTGTTCATCTTGTTCGCGCTGCAATAAATAAGCTTTCCAACCTAAGTTATAAACATCGATAACGTTACGGTTGGCATCTAAGTAAAAGACTTTATTTACCACAGTTTCAATCAAGTTCACATCGTGGGAAATAATGACTAAGCCACCGGAGTATTTGGCCAAAAATTCGCGCAGCCACATGATTGAGTCCGCATCTAAGTGGTTAGTCGGCTCATCAAGTAAAAGTGTTTCTGCGCCACTAAAAAGGATGCGGGCTAATTCAATGCGTCGACGTTGACCACCAGAAAGAGTAGAAAGTTCGTGACCAAAGACGGCTTCGGTAACGCCAAGGGATGTCGCAATCGCTTCGGCTTCAGCTGTTGCGGCATAACCACCGGCAGCACTGAACTCATGTTCAACGCGGGTGTATCGCTCCATTGCTTTTTCTAGAGCTTCATCTTGAGCAGTTGCCATCTCTTCTTCAACTGCGCGCATGCGATGCGTAATCTGATCTAAATCACGTGCAGATAAAATTCGCTCAATTACTGTGCCCGGTTCATCACCTGTACGAGGATCTTGCGGCAAGTAACCGATTTTTCCTGTGCGATTTACCGCACCACCGGCCGGCATAGTTTCACCAGCTAGAACTTTTGCAAGTGTTGATTTTCCTGCACCATTTCGTCCAACAAAACCGATACGGTCGCCGCTATTAATACGTACCGTTACGCCTTTGACGAGCAGGCGAGCACCTGCTCGTAGTTCTAGCGCTTGAGTTGAAATCACGCCGTAGTTTAACGGTTAAGGCTTAAGCAGCGCCAATTCTCGTTTTGCGAGGAGTAGCAAATGACTTACTTACGGCAGTTAATTCATCAGAAACTTGAGTTTTAATCGCATCTTCACTCTTGAGCAGCTTTGTGAGTTCGGCGATTGTTGTTTTGAGTTCTTTTTGCTCGGTTTCAAGTTCTAACTTGCTCATCTTGGTTAAACGACGAAGTGGCATATCCAAGATATAGGTGGCCTGTTCGTCATTGAGTTTAAAGTCTTTGATCAATTTCTCTTTAGCTTGTGCAGCGTCATCACTGGCACGGATAATCTTAATTACTTTATCGATATCGATGATTGCTTTAAGTAAACCATCGACCAGCGTTAAACGTCCTTCAGCTTTAGCTTTACGGAACTCGCTTCGTCGGCGGACAACTTCAATGCGGTGTTCGATGAAGACTTTTAATAGTTCTTTGATGCCCAGCGTCTGTGGCTTACCTTTTACAAGGGCCACAGCGTTAATGGAGAAAGCATCTTCCATTGGGGTAAGTGAATATAACTGCTCAAGCACGGTCTCGGGTTCAAAACCATTCTTGATTTCAATAACCACATTGGTGCCGGTCTGACCATCAGTTAAATCGATAATGTCGCTGATGCCTTGAATTTTCTTGGCTTTAACGAGCGCGGCAATTCGCTCTACGACTTTTTCAGGTCCGATAGTAAATGGAAGTTCCTTAATTACGATTCCCATTTTTCGGGAAGAGACTTTTTCAATCTCAACCGTTGCACGAACTTTGAAAGAACCTTTACCGGTGGCATACGCCTCGCGCACGCCTTCCAGACCAACAATTTCTCCACCAGTTGGAAAATCGGGACCTGGTACAAATTTCATTAATTGCTTCACTGTTGCCGTTGGGTTTTCAATTAAGAATTTAGTTGCTGCAATTACTTCGCTTAAATTATGCGGGGCCATGTTAGTAGCCATACCAACGGCAATTCCTGAGCCGCCGTTAACTAGCAAGTTGGGATAAGCCGCAGGAAGTACAAGCGGTTCAGCTAGTTGTCCGTCATAGTTAGGACCAAAATCAACCGTGTTTTCATCGGCTTCGGCAACCATGGCCATTGCAGCGGTTGCAAGTCGCGCTTCGGTATAGCGCATCGCTGCAGGACCTGCATCGAGTGAACCAAAGTTTCCGTGACCATCAATGAGTGGCAGACGCATTGAAAATGATTGCGCCATGCGAACGAGCGCATCATAAATTGCGCCGTCACCGTGAGGGTGCAATTTACCCATCACTTCACCAACTACACGTGCACTCTTTACATGGCCACGTTCTGGGCGAAGACCCATATCGGCCATCTGATGCAAGATGCGGCGGTGTACAGGTTTTAAACCATCGCGTGCATCAGGTAGCGCACGTGAATAAATAACAGAGTATGCATATTCAAGAAAAGATTCAGAAACTTCTTTTGATACATCAATGTCAACGATCTTTCCTGGAAATTCTCCAGGCTTTGGACCGACAGGTTTCTTTCCTTTTGCCGCAGTTTTAGCGGGACTCTTCGCAGTTGCCATGGGGAGCATTGTGCCAAGAGAGTGGATTAATTCAGGGGAGGGCGCGCCCCAACACTAGATACACACTTTGCGGCAAGTGCCGTTCCTGCAGATAAAGCTTGCTCGAGATCTTGTGTTTCAAGCCACTTTGGAATAAATGCCGCGGCAAAGGAATCACCGGCACCTGTTGTATCAACAACATTGGTTGTGATTGCTGGGACCTTTACGAATTTTCCTTGATGAACCGCAGTGGCACCACGTGAACCAAGTTTGATCACAACAAGTGGAGTGTGTTTATTGAGATTCTCTTCGGCGACTTCTAAATCATCAGATCCACCTAAGTAGCGCGCTTCTTCAGAGTTCAAGAGAATTCCATCCATTAATTCAACCCACGATAAGACTTCTTCGCGAGAAACAATCTTCATCGCACCAGTTGTAGTCGGGTCAAAAAATATTGGAATCCCAGCGCTTTTAATCTTTTTAATCATTGCAAGTACTGCGTCACGACTTCTAAAATCAAGAAGGGCATAACCACTCACATACGCACCACTAAATCCATCCAACGGAGGCAGATCGCTCATCTCTAAGTCAGCGTTAGCGCCGTTGTCGGGGAACATTGTGCGCTCACCATTGGAATCCACCAAAATAACCACTACACCGGTTGGTCTTCCAGAATGCATCAGATTTGAGTGTTCAACGCCGTACTTATCTAAATCTGAAATCAAAGCAAAACCAACGGGGTCATTCCCGACTCGGGCAACAAGTTGAGCTTTTGAAAATGTGCGGGTTATCCATGTTGCAACGTTGGCGGCTTGCCCACCTGGATGTGTAGAAATCTTGCTAGCCGTGTCATTTCCGTAATTAATGTGTTCTTTCAACTGCGCAATTACGTCAAGAGCAAGATCACCAATACATAGAATTTTGGTCATTTCAGCGCCATCGCTATTTCTGCAGCTAGAGCACAGTTAGATTTAATAATTTCAGTATTAATAGCCAAAGACTCACCATTACTTGCGGTGTGAAAATGTTCCAGTAAATATGGCGTTACGTACTTGCCATCGATTCCATCGCGTGCAGCATTTGCCAACCCAGTTGCCAAGATTTCATCGTGACGTGATTTGAGCATCTCTTTCGCCACTGGATTGGTAACAATCAATGCATGGTTAGAAGTCGCAACGGCGGTTCGAGCTTTGATGATTGTCGCGATCTCGGCCGCTGAATCAACGCGGTGCTCAATCTCATACCCTGAATCAGTGAGGTAAAAACCTGGAAAACGATTGGTCTTATAGCCAACGATGCCAATTGCTAGGGTTTCAAGTCGCTCTAGCGTTGCGTGAACATCCAAAATAGATTTCACTCCCGCGCAAACAACGGTCATATCTAATTGGGAGAGGGCAGTTAAATCGGCAGATTCATCAAATGATTCATTTGCTCCGCGGTGCACTCCGCCTAAGCCACCTGTTGCGAAAACTTTAATTCCTGCGATGGCAGCAAGATGCGCCGTTGCCGCAACGGTTGTTGCTGCACTTTTTCCTTGAGCCACAATAATTGCTAAATCTCGGCTGGATGCTTTGGAAATATCATCACGATTAGCAATTGCATCGAGTTCATGTGCTTCAAGGCCAATATGAACCACGCCATCTAATAAGGCAATGGTGGCCGGAACTGCGCCAAGATTTCGGATGATGCTTTCGCACTCACGTGCTACTTCTAAGTTAGAAGGCCGTGGCAAACCATGACTAATAATCGTTGATTCAAGAGCAACGATGGGCTTCCCGGCAGCCAAAGCTGCAGAGACCTCGGCCGAGTACTTAATTGCACTGCTCATGGGTCAACCTTAGCCGATGAAAGTGGCAAGATAAGCACGTGCATTTATCGCAGATAACTCCATCAATCTTTTCATCGTTGGGTTTAACTACTGCGCAGGATTCATTAGCTATTGGAGCCTCACCCTTTGGCCGAGAGCTGCTGTTTCTCATCGATGGTTTTGGTGCCAATGTTTTTGAAAAATATTCCGATGCAATGCCAGCAATCTCTAAACTCACAAATTTTGGAACGGTACGAACATCGTTCCCGTCAACCACGGCTACATCTTTAGCTACATTAACTACCGGTACATTGCCTGGAGTTCATGGAATGTTGGGCTATACCGTGCAAGTGCCGCGCAGCGGGGGACGAATTCTTAATGCGCTCAAGTGGGATGAACGTGTGGATCCAATGAACTGGCAACCGGTACCAACTTTATTTGAACGTGCGGTTGAGCAAAACATCAACGTCACGCATGTTGCCGCTAAGCGCTATGAAAATTCGGGTTTTACTCGCGCGGTTTTTCGTGGTGCGCATTACAAAGGTGCAAATGTTGCCACCGATTTAATTGCTGAAACTAAAGCCGCACTTCAAAAATCACCATCGTTTGTTTATCTTTATGTCAATGATTTAGATTCTGCTGGACATAGCGATGGCGTAGGTAGCGATAAATGGTTAGCTGCCTTAACGATGATTGATCAAATGTTTGCCCAATTAATGAAAGAAATGCCACAGGGCACGCGAATTTGGTTAACTTCTGATCACGGCATGATTAACGTGGAAGAAAAAATAGTCATAGGTCAAAACAATCCACTTCTAGATGGTGTTGCTGTTATTGGTGGGGAACCACGCGCCCGTCATCTGTATTTATTGCACGAGTTAGATAGCCAAAGCGCACGTAGCGAAGTGGCAAGTAAATGGCAGGAATTTCTTAAAGAAAGCGCCATCGTAATGACACGCGAAAAAGCCCTCGCTAGCAATCTTTTTGGAAGTGATGTAACCGCTGACTCCAAAGATCGTATGGGGGAAGTAATTGCAATTGCACAAAATGGAGTTGTTTTATTAGATCCAGAACGCGCCGAAAAAGAAGGCGCAATGGTTGGTCATCATGGTGCAGATAGCGAAATTGAATCGAACGTTGGCTTGCTTACAACAACGTTAAGTTAATTACTGATCTTCCGTTGGCTTAATGCCAAACATAATTTCATCCCAACTTGGAACTTTTGCACGTGCGACAACACCATCACGTGCAGCCTCATCATCTGGAACTTCACGAATCACTGCTAAACGTGGAACTTCGGGCATAGGTGCAGATTCATCACGAAGGGATGGGTGATTTCCATCTGAATAAACAAGTCCGGGAGTAGGCATCTGGCGCGCTGGTGGTTCATCGCCCATCATCCATCGCGCATTTTCATCGGTAGAAGTAAGCGTGCGGCGCGTAACATCGAAGTTCCACTGTGCAATTCCAACGCCATTTGAATTTGGATAGTGAAGTTCAACAGTCCACGTTCCATCTTCAAGACGCCATGTATTCCAAGAAAGATCGGATGAATCGATATTGCGTGGCGCTAGGCGTGAGATTACAACGCCTAGCAAATTAACTGGATCACGACCGCCTTCTTTGCGAACTGAAACTTGTTGAGCTTGATCAATGATGTAGATGCGCTCTTGTAAAATTGGACCTGAAAAGCGTTCAACTTTTTCAATTGAAATATTATTTTCACGCGCTAGTTCTTCGGCAAGTTCACCGGCACGTAAGCGACGTTGAATTTCCTTAATTGAAATTGTTTCTGATTCTTGTTCTGGCACGGCACTTAATCGAGGTTGATTAACAGTGGCGCGCAAGGTGTCGCTGATTCGAACCGTGAATTCGTTGCCGTCATTGTCATGTAAAGACAAGTGGGTGCCGTCATCGCTCTTGCCGTTTAGTCGAAGCTCAGTCACGGTTCAGAGAGTAATGGATGAGCCCCTTATAAATGCCAAAGAAGGGCAGTGTTGCAAGTAGAGCCGCGCACATAAATCCCAAGGGCACCCAAAATGCAGTGCGTGCCCCATAGTTATCAATCACCCAGCCGGCCAACGCGCTAGAAACTGCACCACCAAATGGCATGCCCGCAACGACCCAAGTAAAAGATTCAGTGATCTGTTCGCTGGGCACTGCATCTTGGACAACGCTGTAGGCATTGACGATCAGTGGGGCTATCGCAAAGCCATTGAAGAATAATGCGATCCCTAGCCAAAGAAGTGAATGTACAAATATAAATGGAATGGAAAGAAGTGTGAGCGAGATTAAGAACATAAGAAAGCGTGATGCGGTACTTATTTTCCATTTAATCAAGCCATTGATTACCGCCATTATTGCACTTCCAGATGCCCAGACCGCTAGCAATAAACCAGATTGCGCTCTGTGCCCTTGGCTTTGGGAAAAACCAACTACCACGATTGCAATTGCACCAAAGAAGCCACCAGTAAAAGTTGTGGCCAAAGCAATGGCACGCACGATAGGCAAACCAATGACAGGTGGATGTGGATCTTTAGTGCGCACTGGGGACGGTGGTGGTTCCGTGGCTTTTTGCATTGCAAAGAGTGGCATGCCAATGGCCAAAAAGATCATTCCCGCAATTAATCCGGCAGCTGGTGCGATTGAGGTGGCACAAGCCGTGGCAGTGATTGGTCCAATGATAAATACGACTTCATCCATTAGTGCTTCATAAGAGTAAGCCGTATTTACTAGATGCTTGTCCTGCTCATCTTCAGCCGTTGTAGATTTATCTGGACTCAGAACATGTAGCCACCGACGACGAACTAATCCGCCGGTATTAATTGAGGAGAGTTCAGCAAGAATAATTGAAACAAACCAGGTCCACACCGGTGCTTTGTTAATCACAAGAATAATGAAAATAGTGAGCCCAGCCAGCTTAAGAGGAACTACTCGGAGCAACATTTTGCTCTGGCCGATGCGATCTGAAACTCTGGACCAGTAAGGCGTTGATAGTGAAATTACAATTGATGCAACCGCGCTGAGTGCACCAGCTAAAGCATATGAATTGCGCACTGATACAACGATAAAAATTAGAGCCAGTGAGTCCATTGAAATTGGCATGCGACCAATGAGTGCGGGGATAGAAAACTTCATCGCCCCCGGAGTACGAAACAAGGTTGTATATGCCGAGAACATGTCGCTCAGTCTAGGTCAGGGCTAAGATAGCCAGGTGAGCATTAATGATGAACTCTTAGGGTTAGCGCGCAACATTGCCGAAAAGGCGGGCCATTTACTTCTTGATCGCCCAGCGTCGTGGGATTTAACGTATAAATCCACGGCCATCGATATTGCAACACAAATGGATATCGCAAGTGAAAAACTTATTGTTAATGCCATTCTTGCTGCGCGTCCCGATGATGGAATTATTGGCGAGGAAGGTGCCGACCGCACATCTAAGTCGGGCTACACATGGGTGATAGATCCAGTTGATGGAACTGTAAATTATTTTTATGGGCTTCCTGCCTGGAATATCAGCATTGCGGTCAAAGATGCAGAAGGTGCCGTCGCTGGCGTTGTTCATGCACCAACGATCGATTCGACGTGGTTTGCAACACGTGGGGGCGGGGCTTTTTTAAATGGCGTTTCAATTGCATGCAATGAACCCATCGAATTAAATCGCGCCTTAATTTCAACTGGATTTGCTTATGATGTACGAGATCGAGTGAATCAACTTGATTACATCAATCACCTGCTTCCAAAGATTCGCGATCTTCGCCGGATTGGATCAGCTGCAGTAGATATTTGTTGCGTGGCTACTGGCATGGTTGATGGATATGTAGAAACTGGATTGAAGGAGTGGGATTTAGCCGCGGCACAGTTGATTGCTACAGAAGCTGGAGCAATCGTGACAACACATTCATGGCGGGGGATGGATCTGACAGTGGCTGGCGGACGCAGCCTGCACGGCCAACTCATGCGGGAGATTCCAGCCTAACCTGGCCGATTTACGCTCAAGGCCCCTTCTGTGGCAAGATACGCAGTCTGCACCTGCCACAGCCGGTGCTTCATACGAATTGATACAAAGGACGAAATCCATGAACATTCTTGACGCCGTAGATGCAGCATCGCTGCGCAAAGACATCCCACAATTTCGTGCTGGTGATGAGCTCAAGATTCATGTTCGTGTTATCGAAGGTAGCAAGAGCCGTCTTCAGACTTTCCAGGGAATCGTTATCCGCCGTCAAGGCGATGGCGTTCGCGAGACTTTCACTATCCGTAAAGTTTCTTACGGTGTTGGAGTAGAACGTACATTCCCAGTACACACACCAGTTATTGAAAAGATTGAATTAGTAAAGAAGGGCGAAGTTCGTCGCGCCAAGCTTTACTACCTACGCGATCTACGCGGTAAGGCTGCAAAGATTCGCGAAAAGCGCGATGGCGTTGAAGGTTACGGTGATGGAATTCTTTCTACTCCTGAACCAGTAGTTGTAGCCGCACCAGTAGTAGAAGCAGTTGTTGAGGCGCCAGTAGCCGAAGCAGTTGCCGAAGTTGCTGTATCCGAGGTTCCAGCAGTAGAGGCGACAACAGATGTTGAGCCTGAAGCACAAACACCTGCAGCCGAATAACAGCACTCATGCGTCGTAAGGGCTCGCTCCTGCGGGAGCTCCCACTTCTTGTTGTCGTAGCACTTGTTGTTTCGCTACTCATAAAAACTTTCTTAGTTCAGTTTTTCTATATTCCTTCGGGTTCAATGGAAAACACGTTACAGGTTAAAGACCGTGTAGCCGTTAATAAAGTTCCTTTTCTTTCACGCAGCATTAATCGTGGCGACATCGTGGTTTTCCGTGATCCCAATAATTGGTTGCCTGTAATAACTGATACCTCAGCGAATAAGTACATTTCAAAGCTAAAAACCGGTTTAGTTGCCGTAGGAGTTTTGCCAAACCCAGCTAAGCAATATTTAGTAAAGCGTGTCATTGGTGTTGGTGGAGATCACGTTGTTTGCTGCACTAAAGAGGGCTTAATAACCGTTAATGGCAAACCAACAACTGAGCCATATATTTTCGCCGGGAATAAGCCGAGTGATATCACTTTTGATGTAACTGTTCCAAAAGGAAAAATCTGGGTAATGGGCGATCACCGTGGAGCAAGTGCAGATTCTAGATATCACCGTGATGATATTAATAAAGGCTTTGTTCCGCTATCTAGAGTAACTGGGCGAGTGGTTGCAGTCATCTGGCCTTACAAGCACATTACGTACGTTCCAAAAATCAACGTTTTAAAATAGTTTTCCATGAAGGTTATCGAGCAACTGCTCATTAATGCAGGAATCTCACCAATTGCTGGCGTTGATGAAGCTGGTCGCGGTGCATGTGCCGGTCCCTTAGTTATAGCCAGTGTTGTTTTACATGATCCTTTTACGCCGCAACTTGCTGCAGTGCGAGATTCAAAAGAACTCAGCGAAAAAAGCCGTGAAGAAATATTTGAAACTATCCAACAAGTAGCAACCAGTATTAGTGTTGTAATAGTTCCTGCAGCCGAAGTCGATGCACGCGGTGTTCACGCAGCAAATCTGGATGGAATGCGCCGAGCCGTAAATGGTTTAGATGTTACCCCGGCATATGTTTTAACCGATGGCTATGCAATTGAAGGTTTGGGTTTTCCAAATTTAGCCGTATGGAAAGGTGATCAAGTCGTTGTGAGCATTAGTGCAGCTTCAATTATTGCCAAAGTGACACGTGATCGAATCATGCGTGAATTAGATACAGAGTTCCCACACTATGGTTTTGCCGGACATAAGGGCTATATCACTGCCGCACACACGAAGGCGCTTAATGAGTACGGGCCTTGTAACCAACACCGTCAATCCTTTTCTAATGTGGCCGCGCTTATTCACAAGTAAAAGCTTCGGAACTATGCCAGAGGCAGTTGGAATTTATCGTTCCCAACTATGCAAAGAAGAAATAATCAATTAACTGGGGCTTTTGGTGAAGAAGTGGTGTGTGAATATTTAAAAGTTCACCATGCCGAAATAATCGAACGGAATTGGCGAATTCGCGAAGGTGAAATCGACATTATCGCCATGTATCCATCGGGAATTTTTACTTTTGTAGAAGTAAAAACTCGATCATCAGTTGCTTTCGGGCACCCACTGGAGGCAATCACTCGCGAGAAAGCCCATCGCATGGGGCGATTAGCCCTTGGTTGGTTGGCAACGCATGGTTGCTTGGGGTGTGACTACCAAATAGATGTAGCTGCAGTCATGATTGCACCCGATGGTTCACATTCCATTGATTATCGTGCGGCAGTTCTATGAGTCTGGCGCACACGCAATCAGTTGCTTTATTGGGACTCGATGGTCATGTTGTAACCGTTGAAGTTGATATTGCTGATGGTTTACCCATGTACGTACTTTTGGGATTACCCGATGCCGCACTCTCTGAATCTCGTGATCGGGTACGTTCGGCGATAGTTAATTGCGGTGAAAAATGGCCAAATCGAAAAGTTACCGTTTCACTTTCGCCAGCTTGGTTACCAAAGAGCGGATCTAGTTTTGATTTAGCTATCTGTATTGCTTTGCTATCGGCGCACGAAACTATTTCTGCCGAAGCAATCGCCGACATAGTTTTTCTTGGCGAACTCTCACTCGATGGGCGAATCCGCGCCGTCCGGGGAGTTTTACCGGCGCTCATTGCTGCACAAAAAGCTGGTGTTAAAACCGCAGTAGTACCGAGCGCAAATTATCAAGAGGCGCAATTAATGCAAGGTATAGAAATTATTGCGATGGAACATGTTAAGCAAGTGTTGCGATGGCTTCGAACTGGAGAACGT
>Ga0194059_1000607_pt1 | contig 16594 bp, 16 predicted proteins | sample SepL6211m_MetaG_FD_163426 | JGI IMG/M metagenome (GOLD analysis project Ga0194059, IMG submission 163426) | Anoxic zone freshwater microbial communities from boreal shield lake in IISD Experimental Lakes Area, Ontario, Canada - Sep2016-L626-11m | ecosystem: Environmental > Aquatic > Freshwater >... | reverse complement strand
CGAGTTTCTTGGCGAATATCATGTGGGCGTAGCTACCTATCAGCAGACTGAAGGGAGGCTTTTCGGCATCAAGCAGGTCGAGGATGGCCGAGGCTGCCTTAACTGGATCTCCTGGTTGTTTTCCATCCATTTTGGAGAGGAAGCCGCCAAATTTGCCAACAATCCCTTCATAGTCGGAAATCCGTGGGCCATGGTCGAGTGAGAGTCCGATGAAATCGGTGCGGAAGGGGCCCGGTATCACCTGAGAAACTTGATGCCCGGCGGGGCGACCTCCTGGGATGAGGCATCACAAGCGGCGTCGAGCGGAGCCTTGGCCCCTCCGTAAACGGCGAAGCCGGGATGGTTTGCGTAAGCAGCAATGGCCGACATCGTGATCACGTGACCGCTATGTTGAGCACGCATGACAGAGAGCACGGCTCGGATCAGGCGGAACGTCCCCGTGAAATTCGTCTCGAGGTTGCGGGCGAGTTACTCATCGGTTGATTCCTCAAGGGTAGCCAGCAGGCCGTAGCCAGCGTTATTGATAAGGGCATCGAGTTGGCCAAACTGCGCCAAGGTTTCCTTAACGGCTCGTTCGGCATCGGCTGGTTTGGTAAGATCGAATTCGATTGCAAGAGCCTTCCCCCGTTTACTGGGCGACCAGATCAACAACGCTTGTGGGGTTCCGAACAGCCAGCGCGACCTGATGGCCTCATTTTAGGGCTTCCATGGCCAGAGCGCGCCCGAATCCCGTCGAGGCTCCGGTAATGAGAAGGGTTTTTATGACCTCGTCTAGATCGCCTTTTGATTTTCCAAGTTCTAGATCAAAGAAAATAGAAAGTAGTTCCTCAAGTCTCCTGAGTTCCTGAGTTCCATATTTTCATTTACCCGACTAAGATGCCCTCCATGTGGAAGACCGCCCATGAGCATATCCTGAAACTGACCGTCTACGAGCCAGGCAAGCCCGTCGAGGAACTGGCCCGCGATCTTGGTCTGCGCGAAGAGGAGATCATCAAACTTGCTTCCAACGAGAACCCGCTCGGCCCCTCACCCAAGGCGCTGGAGGCGATGCGCAAAACGCTGGAACGCTCCCATTTCTATCCGGACGGCGGCGGTTACGAATTGCGAGGAGCTGTTGCAGAGCGCCTCGGCATGGCCCGCGAGAATATCGTTCTCGGCAACGGCTCCAACGAGATCATCGAATTCATCGGTCATGCCTTTCTCCGTCCCAGTGACGAGGTGGTGGTGGCCCGTCACTCCTTCGCCGTCTACAAGCTGATGGCCCAACTCTTCGGCGCCGATACGGTCGAAGTGCCGGATCCTGGTTTCACGGCAGATCTCGATGCAATGCTGGCAGCAATCACGCCTAAGACGCGGGCTGTCTTCATCGCCAATCCAAACAATCCCACTGGAACCATGGTCGGCCAGGAGGCGATCGACCGCTTCATGACAAAGGTCCCAGATCATGTCCTAGTAATCTTCGACGAGGCCTATCATGAGTTCCTGGATGATGCTCCCGATGTCCTGCCCTATATCCGTCAGGGCCGAAATGTCGTCGTGATGCGGACCTTCTCGAAGATCATGGGACTTGCGAATCTCCGCATCGGCTACGGCATCACCACGCCGGAACTGGCCGCCGTGCTGCAGCGCACCCGTCAGCCCTTCAATGCCAATGGTATCGCCCAGGCCGGCGCCCTTGCAGGACTGCTCGACGAGGAGCACATGCGCAAGACTCGCGAGCTTACGCACGAAGGACTCGCCTATTTGGAGAAAGAGTTCGCGGCTATGGGACTAGAGTATGTGCCGAGTGTCGCAAACTTCGTTCTCGTGAACGTCGGCGATGGCAACGCTATCTTCCAGGCCATGCTCCGCAAGGGGATCATCCTCCGGGCCATGGGAAGCTATGGCATGCCGGAGTGGATCCGCATTTCCGTGGGGACCATGGACCAGAACCGCCGTTGCATCGAGGAGCTGAAAAAGGTTCTCAAAAAGTAACTGTGCAAGAGACCATTACCGCGCTGGCCACACCTCCCGGCGAGGGGGCCCTTGCCGTGATCCGGATCAGCGGGCCAACTGCTCTGACCGTCGCTGACGCCGTTTTTCGAGGCGCGAAGAGCCCCTCTGACCTCCAGGAAAGGAACGTCGTCTTCGGAAGAATCATCGATGCAAAGGGCGAGGTCATCGACGAGGTTCTGCTCACCGTTTTCAAAAATCCCCGTAGCTACACTGGCGAGGATCTGGTCGAGATCAGCGGCCATGGAGGTTCGTTTGTTGCCTCGCGTGTTTTGGCCGTAGTGCTTGAAGCTGGCGCGCGGATGGCCCGGCCCGGGGAATTTACGGAGCGGGCCTTCCTCAACGGAAAGCTCGATCTGACTCAGGCGGAGGCGGTGATGGATCTCATCAGTGCCGGAACGCCGAGGGCTGCACGTGCTGCAACGGCACAACTGGAGGGGCGGCTCGGGCAGGAGATCCATGTACTGCGCGGGGAGCTTCTGGAATGCGTCGCACATCTGGAGGCCTTCATCGACTTTCCCGAAGAGGGAATCGATCCGGAGAGTGGTGTGGCGTTGCGGCGCCGGATGGAAAGAATCGCAGAGCACCTTGCCATCTTGCTCGCGACAGCTGACGAGGGACGCCTGCTCAGGGAAGGCATCACCTTGGCGCTCTGTGGAGCACCAAACGCAGGAAAGTCGAGCCTACTCAACCGTCTTCTCGGCGCGGAGCGTGCAATCGTGAATGAGGCGCCAGGCACCACTCGCGACACGATTGAGGAGAGGGCAAGCATCGGCGGCTATCCCTTCCGCGTTATCGACACGGCAGGTCTCCGGGAAACAGTCGACGCGGTGGAACAAGAGGGTGTGCGCCGCGCAAGGCAGGCCGCGGAACAGGCCGATCTCCGCCTTCATCTTGTCGATGCCTCCCTTCTCTCCGACACGGCAACAATCCCGGCACCACTTTTCGATGATGAGATCCTGGTCTACAACAAGAGGGATTTGCTGGCTGATCGTACCACCTTACCTCGAGGAATTGTCATCTCCTGCCGAACCGGTGAAGGGATCGATAACTTGATCCAAACTATTATCTCGAAAGTAACGGGTCACTCGAAAGGGGAGAAAGGTGTGCATGGGGAGACTGCTCAGGATCATTCCGCCATCAATACACGCCATCAGGGCTGCCTCAAACGCGCTTCCTTAAGTTTGGGAGCCGCTATGGACCTACTGGGAGCAGGGGATCCTCCGGAACTCGTGGCTGTCGAGTTGAGGAGCGCCCTAGGAGCCGTAGGAGAAGTGGTCGGAGAGGCTGGGACAGAAGAGATTCTGGGAAAAATCTTCAGCAGTTTCTGTATCGGAAAGTAATACCGCCCGAGATATTCGGTATTTCCGTGATTTCCTGACGCAACCACTTATGGGAGAATGGCTTTCGGCGCGCAAGATGCGCGGCTAATCCTTTTCACTTGTTCTGTGATACCTCTCTTATAGGCTCTACCTCTATGTCCACGGGAACTCTACCCACCATGCATCCCCATGCAACGCCGGTTTCGACGCCCATGGCGTTCGATTCCAAGATCGAGGGGAATGTCATTATTACTAAGCTGGATGCCGCCATCAACTGGATGCGCAAAAACTCTCTCTGGCCTATGCCAATGGGCCTTGCCTGCTGCGCAATCGAACTCATGGCCGCCTCTTCCGCACGCTTCGACATCGCACGCTTCGGCGCCGAGGTCATGCGCTTCTCGCCACGCCAGTCCGACGTGATGATCGTCGCTGGGACCGTAACCTATAAGATGGCCCTTTCCGTTAAGCGTATCTACGAGCAGATGCCCGAACCCAAGTGGGTGATCGCGATGGGCGCCTGCGCCTCCTCCGGCGGCATGTACCGTAGCTACGCCACACTCCAGGGTGTCGACCAGATCATTCCCGTGGACGTCTACATCTCTGGTTGCCCACCGCGCCCCGAGGCCTTGCTGGATGGTCTGATGAAGCTTCAGAACAAGCTGATGAGCGAGCATTCCGTACTCGATCAGAAAAGGGCCCTCCTCCAGTCCCTGCGATGAGCGCGGCCTCAGATGCAACCAGGATCGAGGAGACTTTCTCTCCCGACGTCTTTGATCGGAAGGAATTCCGCGGCGAGACGACCCTTTCGGTTCATGCGAGCCGAATCCATGAGGTAGCCCTTTTCTGCCGCGACACTCTTGGTTTCGACCTGTTACTGGATATCTGCAGCGTCGATCATGCCGGTCACCATCCCCGCTTCGAGGTAGTCTACGGGCTCTATTCCATCGCCAAAAAGACCCACCTGCGGCTGAAAAGCAGCCTTTCGGAAGATGAGCCGGAGATCGACTCTGTGACTGACATCTGGCCGACCGCCAACTGGCATGAGCGCGAGGTATGGGACATGATGGGGATCAAATTTCGTAATCATCCGGATCTCCGACGCATCCTCATGTGGGAGGGTTATCCCTACCATCCGCTCCGCAAGGAATTCCCGCTTGAGGGTATTCCCACCGATGTACCCGATGTAGCCTTCACAGAGGTTGCCCCTCTCGCCGGAGGTCCCTTCGTCACTATTCCCACCGAGGGTAACACCGAGGTGCGCGAGCCCCGTGCCCGCCACGCCGGAGAGATTCCGACGGCGGCCACCTTCATCGCGGAGCCTTGATCGCAGGGGATTCCGCCTTCCGGGATTACCTCTCGGGCCTTTCCGGGCAGCAGGAGGTCGCTCTCGATACCGAGGCCGACAGCCTCCATTGCTATTTCGAGAAGCTCTGCCTGATCCAGAGCGGCTGGGGTCAGGAGCCCCAGAGCGGCTGGGCCGAAGATCTGAAACTCATCGACCCTCTGGCCGATCTGCCGCTTGAGGAGTTTTTCAAGGCCCTCGAGGGGAAGACGGTGATTTTTCACGATGCCGACTACGACCTGCGCCTGCTGCGCCGGTCCGGAGAATTCCCCGACAAAAACGTCTTCGACACCATGATCGCGGCCAGGATCTGCGGGGAACCTCAGCTTGGATTGGCGGGACTCGTTGAAAAATATTTTGGAATTACCCTCTCGAAGGCTTCGCGCAAGGCGAACTGGGCACAGCGCCCTCTCTCCGATCAGATGGCAGAGTATGCCCTGAACGATGTCCGCTTTCTTTCGCAACTGGCCAGTATCCTAGCCGACCGCCTCAAGGAGCTCAACCGCACCGAGTGGTACGAGCAGTCGCGTGATCGGATGGTGAAGGGAACGCGTGAAACCCGCCTCCGCGACGAGGAGAACCTCTGGCGCATCACCGGCTACGCAGCTCTCTCCCAGCGGGGATGGGCGATCCTAAAGGCTCTCTGGCATTGGCGCGATTCCGAGGCCAGGCAATGGGACAGGCCCGCCTTCCATGTTCTTTCCAATGAAAGCCTGCTCCGACTCGCCGATGACGCCTCTCGGGGAGGAGGATTTTCACGCCCCCGCATCCCGCAGCCACGTGCCGACCGGATGGAGGAGACGCTCGAGGCAGCGTTGGTCCTGCCAGAATCCGAATGGCCCAAGGTGATTCGCGGCGTTCGCACCCGCGTCTCGAAGGAGCAGATCGACCGGTTTAATCACCTTCGTGATTTTCGCGACAAGGTGGCGCGCGATGTTGATCTCGACCCCTCCATTATCGCTCCGAAGGCCGCCCTTGAAGCTGTGGCAGCGGATCCATCGGCGTCTGTTCTCTTGCCGTGGCAGCGTGCTCTACTCAAGCTGCCGGCCTCGCAAGAAAGGGTTCCGGAGCCCGTCCAACCGAATCTCCTGTAGACGAAAGTCAAAAGCTAAACTCCAATGAGCTCCGGGCAAGCTGACTCCGGCCTTAGTTGCTATCCCAATCTCAATCTGATTAGCCTGGCACTGGCAGAGGATCTTGGAAAACGCGGCGACATCACCTCACAGGCTTTTATCCCTGCAGAGTCCGTTTCACTGGCCCGGATCGTCTCGCGCGAGAAATGCATCGTCTCCGGTCTCTCGACGGCGGTGGAAGTTTTCCGACAAATCGATCCTCAACTTGAAGTGACTCTTTGCTGCGCCGAAGGGGACAGGCTTTCAATCGGAGACACGCTGATGGAGTTGAAGGGGTCAACCCGCTCGATTTTATCCGGAGAACGAACGGCTCTGAATTTCCTAGGGCGCCTCTGCGGCGTTGCGACGCTTTCGGGACGCTATGCCGATGAGTTGCAAGGAGGTAAAGTGACCCTTCTTGACACCCGGAAGACAACCCCCGGCTGGCGGCTTCTGGAGAAGCAGGCCGTCAAGGCCGGCGGTTGCACCAATCACCGGATGGGCCTGCACGATGCCGTGCTGGTGAAGGATAATCATCTGGCTGCGCTTGGCTCTTTGGACGCCTTGCCTGGGATCATCTCCAAACTTCGCGCCGAGCATCCCGGTCTGCCGATCGAGATCGAAGCCGACACGCTGGAACAGTTGGAGCGCCTGCTTGCGATGAAGGGAATCGATGTGGTCCTGCTCGATAACATGGACACGGCCATGATGCGTAATGCTGTGGTCCTGCGAAACAACTTCTCCCCTGGTGTGCTACTCGAGGCGAGCGGCGGCGTAAAGCTGGCGAATCTGCGCCAGATTGCCGATACTGGCGTGGATCGCATTTCCGTGGGCGCTCTCACCCATTCGGCTCCGAACGCCGACCTCTCGTTGGAGCTCGGCCATGCGGGCTGAATCCTTCGCCTTCATCCCGCTGGATGAGGTAGCACTAACAACTGCGTCCCCTTGGGGCATTCCGATTCAGGTCCTATCAGAAACGACTTCCAGCAACGATGTTCTGCTCAGGATGGCCGAGGAGAAAGCTCCGACAGGGACGCTTCTCTTTGCCGAATGTCAGACTGCCGGGCGCGGACAGTTCAGCCGTTCCTGGTCCTCGCCTCCGGGACTTGGTCTATGGTTTTCTTTGCTACTGCGCCTTCCGATCGATGATGACACGATTCCCTTGCTGTCGGCGTTCGCCGCAGTCGCTCTGGTGGAGACGATCCGGGGTCTTGGCATTCCCGGATGCGGCATCAAGTCTCCCAACGATGTCCTGATCAATGGACAAAAGGTAGCCGGCATCTTGGTTGAAACTCGTATTGGCCGTGATCCCTTCGCCGTTGTCGGGATTGGACTGAATGTGAATCATTCCCGTGAGGACTTCCCCGAAGAGCTCCGAGATCGTGCCTGCTCGGTGGCAATGGCTAATAGTAATGGAAAGGATAAGAGGGAGCCGATAGATCGGAATAAACTGGCCGCCATCCTACTCCGTCATCTCGAGGAACAGGACCGCCTGATATCAACCGATCCCGGATTGCTGCTTTCTACCTGGAATGAAATGCTGGTCCATGACACCACCCCATGAAGTCCTTTGATCCGCAGTCGCCCATCCTTGCGATCGAGTCCTCATGCGATGAGACGGCCGTCTCTGTCCTGAGGGCCCCCGGCTTTATCCTCTCCAGCCTCATCGCTTCGCAAGCCCAGGAACATGCGCGCTTCGGCGGTGTCGTGCCTGAGGTGGCCTCGCGCAATCATCTTCTGGCTGTCGATCCGCTGGTTCAACGCGCCTTGCAAGAAGCAGACATTGCAGCCTCGGATCTGGGAGCCATCGTCGCGACCTCTGGGCCTGGTCTTGCGCCTGCGCTACTCGTCGGCGCCTCCTACGGCAAGGGACTCTCCCTCGCCCTCGGGATTCCTTACCTTGCTCTCAATCATCTGGAAGGGCACCTGCTCTCTCCCTTTCTTGGGGCTACGGAGATCCCGGATCATCTCGCCTTGCTGGTGAGTGGCGGTCACACCCAATTGACCCGTGTCAAACGTGCTGGTGACTATACCGTGCTGGGCAGGACACTGGATGATGCGGCAGGGGAGGCTTTTGACAAAACGGCAAAGCTGCTCGGACTCCCTTACCCTGGAGGGATCGAGATCGATCATCTGGCGGAACATGGGAATCCCGACCGTCATGAATTTCCCAAGGCGCTGATGGAAAAAGGAAATCTCGATTTTAGCTTCAGCGGGCTCAAGACCTCGGTTCGTTACTTTCTAGAAAAGCATCCCTCACTTGCCAAGGAACCGGGAGACTTAGCCGATCTCTGCGCCTCCATCCGGAAGGCTATCGTGGGAGTGCTCTTGGAAAAAACCACACGGGCGATGGAACTCTCCGGGCTCCATGAAGTCGCTGTCTCCGGCGGCGTCGCCGCCAACAGGGCCCTGCGGCGGGGACTTCAGGATCTCTGTAGCTCCAAGGGTTGGAGTTTGCATCTCCCCGTGCCGGAGCTTGCCACGGATAATGCCGCCATGATTGCCTTCGCCGCCCTGCACCATCTTCTGGCAGGCGAGCAAAGCTCCGTCAATGTGGAGATCTCTCCCCAGTGGCAGGTTGGATGAGGGTAATGGTGTTTCGGGCATAGGTTTTGGGGTTTGAGGATCTGAGATCGGATTTGGAGAAGTCTTTTTTGCTATTGCTATCGAAGGCTTTATGGCGCAAACACAAATCATGAAATCTCCCCGTTTCCTCCTTCTTGTTCTCTCTGCCATTCTTCTTTCCACCCCAGTCTTTGCCAACGGTTGGGGCGACAACTACAAGGAAGCCCTTGCCACAGCAGCCAAGGAAAATAAGAAAGTCCTGCTCGATTTCACAGGAAGTGACTGGTGCGGATGGTGCATCCGCTTGAAAAAGGAGACCTTTGATCAGCCTGCATTCAAGGAGTACGCCGACAAGAACCTGGTGCTAGTGGAAGTGGACTTCCCACAGGGAAAGACTCTTCCCAATGCAGTAAAAATGCAGAACTCATCTCTTCAGGACCAGTATCAGGTGCAGGGTTTTCCTACCATCGTTCTGCTTTCGCCTGATGGGAAAGTGATCAAGCAGCAGAGCGGTTACATCCCCGGTGGCCCGAAGGGCTTCATCAACTGGATGAATTCCGGCCAGTAGGGGGTCGCCTATCAACTCCTAACAAAGAACTTCGGATTTCTCAGGCTGAAACGAGGACGATGTTGGAATATTGAGTAGTGTCGCTCGTGCGAATCAATCCCACAGCTGCAGACACTCGTTTTTTGAAGGCCGCCTCATGATCCTCAAAGGAGAGGGGGATCTTCCCGAGGATCTTTTTGCGGGCATCAACGACGGATTTTGGATTCCCTGAAGTGAATTGCTTTGCCATATAGGCTTCGCCGATATCAATGGTGGGAAGCAAGGCTTCCAGCACTTGGTTCACAGTAGGAAGATCATTAACAAGGGAGATGTCTATGGTCTCCATCTCGGGCCAGAATGGGAATCCTCGGTCGGCGATGACAAACACGTTCGTATGACGGACACGGGCGATCAGCGAGAGGATCGCGGGGTTGAGAATGCCTGTTTTGAGCATAAGATGATCTTTGGTAAGACCGCACGAGCATGCCGCATCAACCCTAAAACTGCACCAATTTTCATATTAAAGCTGGATTCCAATCATGACCGTTCTTTACCCAAATTCTGGTTAGAATTCTAAAATGCCTTTCTCCAGGCAGTTAAAAAGCATTCTTAATCCACCCAGAAAATCGGACGCGTTCCACTAGCGCCATGTGAGGGACGGTCAGAGCGGCTAGTCCTACAAAAACAATCTGAATCAGGCGTTCATCGAGGGACTTTCCCTTGAGGAAACACCAGACAAGCGCCGAAACCGCGACGACACCGATCATCGGTAGGAGAGCAGAAAGAGCAAGGAGGCGTCTCGAAACGGATCCCGAGTAGTCGATTGTCCTGAGGATATGGCGCGCGCTGTGCATGCCGCAAAAGAAGAGGGTGAATGCGATGAGCGGAGGTGCCGCAACACTCAGCAAAACGACGGAAGCTATCTCCATGGCTCCCAGCCAATCCCTCCATGCAAGCAGGATCACTCCGAGTGCAACGCACGGTAGCCAGATCCAGGCAAGCAGCTTGATCCATGGCATGAGCAGAAGGGCCGGCTCATCACCCACAAGAAGCCCAAAAAGTCGTGCCATCTCCTCCGAGTGAAAGAGGGCGGGCAATAGGAGCACGCTTCCCCCATAGAGGATTCGTGTCGCGTGAGGGGTTCCTTCCTCAGGATCCCCCGAGAAATGGGCCGCTGAGATTAAAAGAAACAAAATCAAAAAGCCCATCGGCGCCCACCACCAAACCGCCACAACAACTACCGCTAGAAGAAGATAGATCATGGTGAAAAGCATCCAGTCCGTTGGCTTCCGAAGATCGTAAAGTCTGTAAGCAAAGATCGTGTCGAAAGCCCCGTGCGGTACCCCCAGAAGAAGGATCAAGGTCGCAAGGATGATGAGTCCTGATTGTCCGTTGAAATTCCCCTTCTGGAACCCAATCAGCGCGAAAAAAGCCGCTGCTCCAAGCGCGCAGAGGCTGAATAAAAATCCCTGGATACGGAGCGGGCTCATCGGTTTCATCGTCCCCCTTTTTCTTTTTTTCCTGTTCTTGTTTTGTAGCCGTAAGGTAGTCCAACAGTCTTGGCTAATTCGATCAGAAAAGGCACCGGAGGAAGCGATGCCATGATCGTGAGGCAATCGGCGAGACTCGCGCGATCACTCATGAAGCGGGCCACGCGAACCGGGTCCACCTTGGAAAAGAGTGAAAAGAAAAGATCGGGAGCCAGTTCGGGACGGGAGTAAAGCACATGCAGAAAAAGAGCATCCATGGTGCGGATGATGGGAGGATCTTGCGGATGGAATATTGGAGAGCGGCCCTTGGCCAACACCGAGGCGCACTCCTGCGACCACTTCCAGATACGCTGAAAGGCGTATCCACTGCTGGGTCTGGCCCCACCGGCCATCAGTCCCGCACGGACGTAGCTGGGATCTTTCTGTCGATTTTCCGGAGGTGCTCCCATCGGGAGGATTCCATGCTCCCTCCTGCCGCTTGAGTAAAGGCACCCTTGAAGTCGTTGTTTGACGAGCACGCCGAACGACTCCTCCAAATCCTCTGCTTTCAAAGGCTCCGGTCCGAACACCGTAGCCTCCACAAGGGCTTCCCTCTTGGAGAAAGGAAGAACGTAAAGGAAGAGGATCCTTTCGGAGGAACTTCCAGAAAAATCCATCAACTCCGCGCAACCCGGATCAAAGATCTCCTCCTCAGCTGTGATCTCCTCCCCAAGGAACGACTGCCAAAGAAGAGGTTCAAAATCACCAAAAAGCGGGACCTGGGGACGAGTGTCCACGATCCGTGGGGCCGTGTAGACTCCCGCGGAAGTCTCTACATACCAGTGACCGCCTCTCTTCAAAACCTCACCCGAAACGATGCTCTCCATCTTTAAGTTGATCCGAGAAGAAGGGGCAATCGCTCCTACTGCAGCGTGGTAGAAGTCTTTTGAGGCGACCATGAGGTAGGGATTTCCTTTGCAACTACGGGTGATGCGATCCTTGGCCGTGGCAATTGAAAAAGATTCCCACCGGTGGGTTGCCAGCTTTTCTGAATCGGACCCAAACCCGCCCCAAAAACACCAGGTGCGGTCATTGGTATATTCCTGCCTCCCCTCGAGAATAAGGGTCCGGGGGCTTGCCTCTCCATGCTTGGCAAGATTCATACCAAGGCTCAACCCGGCACAACCACCCCCCAGGATGATGAGATCGGATTGATTGCTCATGGAGCGATCACATGGCCTGCAAGTGCGATGTGGAGTTCCGAGCGGTGAGAGCAGGTAGGAGACCAGAATGATCCCTTTCTCGATCCCTTCAGCGCGAGGCTCGTGAGAGCCGTAACCGTAATAAGCGCCTTTTGAGCGGAGGAGACCATTGCCCGCCGGGACCAGCAATCTCCCTTGCGTGAAATAAGATCGAGCCCAATGCCACCATAGACCCTAGAGGCGATCAAGATAGCCCCGCGTGCACGCAAGGGCAGGTAGGAGAGTCCCTCCTCACCGCTTCGGTAGTAGTCTTCGGAAAGTCGCAAAAGTTCGAGTGCGCCCGAGGCAATCTTCTCGCACACGGTAGAGCTGGGGTTGATCAACTCTTGGGCAGAGAGATCTCCGACAAGGGTCCAGGGAAGGTATCGACGGCCCATTGCGGCATCCGTAAGGACATCGCGACAGATATTAGTCAATTGCATGGCAATCCCAAGGTCGACGGCATGCGGATAGGCTGCTGGGGAGCTGACATCAAGAACACGGCACATCATGAGGCCCACGGTGCCGGCCACGCGGTAGCAGTAGCGGATGAGTTCATCCACATCAGCGATCCGAACCTCCTCCAGATCCGAGGCGATTCCATTGATGAGTTCAAGAATCGGCTCTTTCGAAATACCACACTCTCGGGCCAGTGATAGGCCGTCGCTGATGGAGACATCAGCAGATTCACCCCTCAGGACATCTTTACGTGCCGCTTCGATTTTTGAGCGCGCCTCATGGGGAGAGGAGGACTCATCGGCAAGATCGTCCAAATAGCGACAAAATGCATAAAGCCTTGTTGCTCTCTCCGCATGCCTACTCCCTAAAAAGTGTCGCGCCCAATAAAAGCTGCGCCCCTTACTGGAGAGCACCTCGTTAGCAGAGGGTGGCACGCTCATGCCGGACTCATGCCGGGTTAAAGGCTTCGGCGCGCGGTAGGAGGGCATCCACCACCTTTGCCGAACAGAGAACCCCGGGCAATCCAGCACCGGGATGTGTGCCTGCGCCGGTGAGAAAGAGATTCCTGATCCCCTCGCCTTTATTATGAAAGCGAAACCAAGCAGACTGGCGGAAAATGGGGGCTATGGAAAAACCTGCCCCATGGATACTCAGGTATTCATGGCTAAAATCCTCCGGAGTCTTGAAAAAATCTGCCCTGATCGTGAAGGAAAGTTCCGGAAGAATCGTCTCCTCCAAGGCCTTGACGATCCGATCCCGAAGTCTTGGCCCCTGGTTGCTCCAATCGATACCGGACTGCAGATTGGGGACCGGGCAAAGGACATAAAAGCTGTCACACCCCGGAGGCGCGAAGCTGGGATCTGTGGCTGTGGGACGGTGCAGGTAGAGTGAAAAGTCATCCGCCAGGATTTTTCGGTCGAAGATATCCTTGAGTAACTCCTCATACCTCGGGCCAAGCCAGATTGTGTGGTGGGCGACCTCCGGATAGATGCGGGTCGTTCCAAAATAGAGCACAAAGAGCCCCATAGAGTATTTTGCCCCGGCAAGCTTGAGTCGTGAGGAGAGGGCCTGTTTCTTGGAGCTGATCATGTTGCCGTACAGGTGAGCGGGGTCTGTGTTGGTGACGACGAGGTCAGCCTTGACCATCTCTCCGCCCTCCAAGAGCGCCCCTGTAGCCTTCCCATCCTCCACAACGATCCGCTCGATCGTTGTGCCCAACCGGATCGAGATCTGCTGTCTCTCCATGAGGCTCCCGATTGCAGAGGTAATCGCCGCAGTGCCACCCATCGCAAAATGGACGCCGTGTTCCCTTTCTAAATAATGGATTAGGGAATAAATGCTCGTGGTGTCGAAGGGATTTCCACCAACAAGGAGGGGCTGGATCGAGAAGGCCTGCCGCAGCTTGGGACTAGAAAGATAACGGCAGACCATTTGCCAGACGGTTTCATAGTTACGCAGGCGAAGAAGTTTAGGAACCTGCCGTACCATCGTTAAGACACGGTGAAACGATTCCGAGGAAAGCTCCTCAAAACCAACTTTATAAATTCGCTTGGAATGCTCCACGAGGCGCAAATATCCCTCACGGTCCTTGGGTTCGATACGACCTATTTCTTCCAGTGTCTCCTCGAGCGTCCCGCCGTAATCGAAGGTGGTGCCATCGGAGTATCTGAACCGGTACCACGGCTTCATTGGTACGAGTTTGACATAGTCATGGAAGTTTTCCCCAAAGAGTTCAAAAAGCTCCTCAAAAAGAAACGGCGCAGTGATGACCGTGGGACCGGCATCGTGACGAAAACCCTCCCTCTCATAAATCTGCGCACGACCTCCGAGCCCCGGGGATCGATCAATCAAGGTGACCTGATATCCTTTTGCCCGGAGCCTGAGTGCAGCCGCCATGCCCCCATAACCTGCTCCGATAACGAGCGCATGCATCGGTGGATGATAATCAGCTCATCGCTTCGAGACGATGAGAGAGTTCCTGGGCAAGCTCACGGAGCAGCGCTCCAGAGCCGTTGGGAAGTGATCCAGCGAGAGAGACCGCCTTGGCGAGATGCTCGAGCGCGTGACTGCGCGCCTTCTCCGATGCCTCGTTGATCTGGCAGCGGCTTGCCGCGGCAATCACCAGCAGTGCATTGACGGAAAGGGTCCCGCTATCCTGCTCCACATCCTCCATATCATCGGCGATCTGATATCCGATGGCAAAGTGCTCAGCGGCGCGCCTCGCATCCTCCGACCACATCCCTTTGGAGGAACCCTTGAGGGCAAGCTCCAGCGGAAGGCTCAAAAGGGCACCTGACTTGGCGGAGGCGATGGAGTCGTATGCAGCCATGTCGCTCTCTTCATCTCCGATCGGGACAAGGCGCGCGCACTGACCCCCTATCACGACTGTAATACGGGAGTGAACCAAGGCTAGCAACTCGGGAAGGAGAAGGACATTGCTGAATCGCGCAAGGGCTGCATAGGCGGCTGAAAGAAGCAAATCCCCGGAACACAGGGCGACATGGAAGCCATAGGCTGCGTGGACGGTTTCGACTCCGCGACGGAATTGCTGGCGATCCTCCAGATCGTCATGCACAAGGGAAGCGTTGTGGATGAGCTCAACACTGGACGCAATGGCCACCGAATCCTCCGGCGGAAGCCCAAGGGCGCTCCCCGCAGAGAGTGCAAGCCTGGCACGAATACGCTGACCTCCAGAGGAGAGGTGATATGAAACGGCGCGGGTTGAGTCCGAACGTCCCTCAATCAATCCTGCGGATCCCGCCAGCGATGCATGGACTACTTCCGTCATCCTTTCCTCCACCACGCCGAGGAGGGACTCACTATGGAGTCCAGCTCCGACTCTTATCTTGGGAATCGTGGACATAGTGGTAGGCCTGGGGGATAGTGCCCGAGAACTGACCTTACTGTATAAAGGAAATCCGTGCGCCGAATAAACCGGCGCACGGAGAAACCCCTAAACGTTACTTGGCGTGGGCTTCTGTCTCAGTGACAGCAGCAGCCCAGATGATGACACCGAAGGCGATTTTATTGAGCACGTCGGCCAAGTTATAAACAATGTTCAGGCCTTTCATGCTATCCTCATGGTTCATTCCAGTGAGGTAGCCGACGAAGTAACCGATGGGATAGATCGCCCATCCGAAGGTGACGATCAGACGCATGAGGTTAAACGCCGTCTTGACTGCAGGAGGAGACTGGTGGGCGTTGATACGACTTGCCTCGCCGAAGAAAATCTCAAAAAGGATGAAGGCCCAACCGAGCATTCCAACAATGAATGCAGGAAGTGCAGGAACATAACCGGCTTCGCCCACATATCCGCCGACGAGCATGACAAGGGTACCAATCAGCAAGCGCCAAAAAACGCCCGCGGGAACCTTCGTGATTGCCGAGAGGATCAGGAAGAACTCCACCATGAGTAGCGGCACGGTGATGAGCCAGTCGATGTAGCGGTAGACGGTCGGGGTGTCGTGGGTGGTTACCCAAACCTCACGCATGTAGAAGTAATGAACGGCAGCGACTAAGGTCACGAGGCCGGAAACAGTGAGCGAGGTCTTCCACTTTCCAGAGACCCGCTGGGTTTCGAGGAAGAAAAACGCAGTGGAGGCGACAAGCGCCATGGAGATCAGCCAGAAAGAAATTCCGACAAAATCATTTGGCTCAAGGACAACTCCTGCGGAAGCTTCAGCTCTAGCAGGTATGAGGAGAGCCGCAAATGCGACTAGAGAGAGTTTGGGGAGCAGTGAACGTATCTTCATTATTTAGGGGTTTAGGGGTTTGATTAACCGGATTAAAAAAACACAAAACTAAAAATCAAGAAAGCAAAAAGATTCGTAGCCTCCAGATCTAAGTCTTCTTAGCCGTTTATCATCAATAAACCGGGCAAAAGAAGCAGAGCTTAAGAAATCCTTGGTTGATGAAAGAATTCTTTGAATGCCTCCAATCTGCTTGCGAATGAGAAATGGAGGGTTACAATTGTCCCGACAAAGCATGCGCTCTACACTTGTTGGTGATTTCGTAAGTGCTTTTTAATAAACAACATGCGCGATTAGCTCAGTGGTAGAGCGCTTGCTTCACACGCAAGAAGTCGCAGGTTCGAACCCTGCATCGCGCACCACTTCAAAATTGGCCTCAATTACTCTTTTAGGCCTATAAATAGAGGCTCTACGGGCCACCGCCTCTCCCTTGGTGTCCTCGCGGATTTCCGCGGATCCTGCGAACTTTTTGTTACCTTTTGTTACCTTTCCAGAGGTCTCTAGTGGCCAACCTTGCCTCCTCACCGGCGGACGGAGATCTTAAATTTGCTCCTCGGCAACGGCCCCGGCCTCGCCCCTTCATTTTTTACCGGAGGAGAGTTTTTTACCGCCCATTGAAAATTCCCATTCCCATTGAAAACCACTGGGTCTTATGTAGTTGATGGGGTGCTGATGGGGTATAAGTCCCTAATCAGCAATGAAGAACAGATATTCAAAAGGTGCGCGCGTTTCTGAGGCCCGATTTCGGGAGGTGATCCGCTTCTTTGCAGCGGATCTGCCTAGCCTCACGGCAGCC
>Ga0194059_1000606_pt1 | contig 16601 bp, 13 predicted proteins | sample SepL6211m_MetaG_FD_163426 | JGI IMG/M metagenome (GOLD analysis project Ga0194059, IMG submission 163426) | Anoxic zone freshwater microbial communities from boreal shield lake in IISD Experimental Lakes Area, Ontario, Canada - Sep2016-L626-11m | ecosystem: Environmental > Aquatic > Freshwater >... | reverse complement strand
CCGTCGAACCCGATGATGCCTGGCGATATTGGCCTCTGGGCAATCGGTGGCATCCTCAAGCACCTCGGCGCACTGACGGCAATCTCGTCGCCGACCGTCAACTCGTATCGCCGCCTCTGGGACACGGGCTTCTGGGCACCGGTCTTTGCAGACTGGGGCTTCCAGAACCGCACGACGGCGCTACGCATCTCGGCACCGGGTCGCTTCGAGTACCGCTCGGTCGACTCGGCCGTCAACCCGTACCTGTCGTTGACGTGTCTGATCGCCGCCATGCGTGACGGCATCGACAACAAGATCGATCCGGGCCAGCCAGAAGAGCGCAACATCTACGACGCAATGAATGCGGGCAAGGAAGTCAAGAAGATTCCGATGACGCTCGGCGAGGCGCTCGACGCTCTCGATAGCGACGATGTCATCAAGGGCGCACTGCCCGGCGACATGTATCGCGTGTTTAGTCATTACAAGCGGGACGAGTGGGAGCGCTACTGCGCCACCGTCACCGAGTGGGACGTTCAGGAGTACCTCGACATCCTCCCGTAAGGGGAGGCTATCGAGCACAACCACCAGCAATCGAGGGCAGAGATCACCGTGTGCGGAATCGCAGGAATCATTTACAAGGATGGGGAGCACAACATCGGTCAGGACATGACCCGGATGTTGCAGTCCATGAAGCATCGCGGCCCGGATTCGACCGGGTACGCGCTCTACGCCAAGCCGACTGAGCATGTCGTCATGCGCTACACCGTCGCTAACACGACGACGCCGCGCGACTACGAGTTCCAGAGCCGGCTCAAGCGCAATCGTGCCGAGGTCGAGTCGCGTCTCGCCCGACTCGATGCCAAGATCATCAGCAACGAGCAGGAGACGGATTACGCCTTCCGTGTCACGCTCGACTACTCGGGTGACCTCAAGAAGATCGCCGATCAGATCGAGGACGTTCCGGACTGCGAAGTGCTCTCGCTGGGTCACTCCCTCGAGATCATCAAGGACCTCGGCGACGCCGAGACCGTCTGCGAGCAGTACAAGCTGGACAAGTTCAGCGGCACGCACGCCATCGGCCACGTCCGCATGGCAACCGAGTCCGACGTGGACATCTCTGGTGCTCACCCGTACTGGGCCTACCCGTTCTCCGACATCGCCGTGGTACATAACGGCCAGTTGACGAACTACTTCCAGTGGCGCCGCCGCCTCGAGCGCTCCGGCCATCGCTTCAACTCGGAGTGCGACTCGGAGATCATCGCCGTGTACCTCGCCGAGAAGATGAGCGAAGGCATGAGCCTCGAAGATGCCATGCGCCTCAGCCTCGACGAGCTCGACGGTGTCTTCACGTATCTCTGCGTGACGGCCGATGCGCTCGGCATGGCGAAGGATGAAATGGCGGCGAAGCCGCTGGTCTTGTTCGAAGGCGAGAACATGATTGTGATGGCCTCCGAAGAGATGGCAATTCGAGCAATTATCGACCACGAAATTGACACATACGACCCGTATGAGGGTGAGGTAATGGTATGGACGCGCTAACCGGTGAAAACCAGATCGTCTATGACGCACGCGGACTCGTCGAGCCCGACTGCGACGTGCCGAAGATCTCGAAGATCGACGGCGAAAAGGCGACGTTCGACGCGCTCGATCTGACCACGCGTCAGATCAACCTCGAGCTCCGCTGGCTGATCAACGAAGAGGGCATCACCGATGTCACCGTCCAGAACCCGGGTGCCAAGCACTCGCTGGGTGTTGGCCTGCTGACCCGCTGCAAGATCACCTTCGAAGGCAGCCTCGGCTACTTCGGCTGCGGCATCATCGACGGTCCCGAAGTGCACATCAAGGGTCGCGTCGGCTGGTCTGCCTGCGAGAACATGATGAGCGGCACGGTTGTCGTTGAGGGCAACGCTGGCTCCCTGACGGGTGCGGCAATGCGCGGCGGCGACCTGATCGTCAAGGGTCGCCTCGGTGCGCGTTCCGGCATCGACCAGAAGGGCGGCACCATCCTCACGATGGGTTCCGTCGGAGCCAACACGGGCTTCATGATGCAGCGCGGTCGACAGGTCATCGTCGGCGACGCCGGTCATGGTCTGGGCGACTCGATGTACGACGGCATCATCTACGTCGGCGGCAAGGTGCGATCCCTCGGGATCGACTGCGTCCCCGGCGAGTGGACGGATGCCGACACGGAGTTCATCGATCGCAAATTCCGGATCTATGACCTCGGAACGCCCCCCACGTTCCAGAAGTTCGTCTGTGGCAAAAAGCTGTATAACTACGACAACCTGGAAGCGAGCGAGCGCAAGCTCGTCCTCTAGGGAGACTGGGGAATCTGATGAGCGATAACGCAAAAGAAATCGAGCGCAAGCGCGCGATTCTCGGCCGGAGCCCGATCTTCACCCCTGAGGTGATGAACGACATCCACATGAAGGCCGAGCTCGGTCGCTACCGCATGCGTGGCTTCTCGATGTTCAAGCCGATCCCGCATTGGGATCAGCTGATGTTCATGCCGGGCACCCTCACCCGTTTCGTGATCGAGGGCTACCGCGAGAAGTGCGTCACCAAGACCGTGCTCGGCGCGCGCTTCGCAAAGAAGCCGCTCGAGCTCGACATTCCGATCTACATCACGGGTATGAGCTTCGGTGCTCTGTCCCTCGAGGCAAAGATGGCTCTGGCCAAGGGCGCTTCGATGGCAGGTACGGCGACCTGTTCGGGCGAGGGCGGCATGATTCCGCCGGAGCGCGACCTGTCGACGAAGTGGTACTACCAGTGCATTCAGAGCCGTTACGGATTCAACCCGCATCACCTGATGTGCGCAGACGCGGTCGAGTTCTTCATCGGCCAGGGCTGCAAGGTTGGACTGGGCGGTCACCTGATGGGCCAGAAAGTGACGGAGCAGGTCGCAGAGATGCGCTCCCTGCCAGCCGGCATCGACCAGCGCTCGCCTGCCCGCCATCCTGACTGGATGGGCCCGGACGATCTGTCCCTCAAGATCCAAGAGGTTCGCGAGGCGACCGATTACCAGATTCCAATCCAGCTCAAGCTCGGCGCCAGCCGTGTCTATGACGATGTGCGCATGGCCGCCAAGTGTGGCCCTGACGTCATCTATCTCGACGGTGCAGAGGGCGGCACGGGTGCCGGTCCTCACATCGCCACGGAAGAGACGGGTATCCCGCTGATGGCGGCGATCCCTGAGGCACGTCGTGCCCTCGAGGATGTCGGCCTAGCCGACGAGATCGACCTCGTGGTTGCTGGTGGTATTCGTAACGGTGCTGACGTCGCGAAGTGCATTGCACTCGGCGCCAAGGCCGTCGCGATTGGCCACTCGTCCTTGATGGCGTTGAACTGCAACAAGGAACTGCCGGGCATCACTGACTACGAAGGTACGGTCGGTGTTCCTGCTGGTTCGTGTTATCACTGCCACACGGGCCGCTGCCCGGTCGGCATTGCCACACAGGATCTGGAGCTGCGCAAGCGTCTCGTCGTCGACGAGGCCGCCGAGCGCGTCTACAACTTCCTGCACACGATGACGCTCGAGGTCCAGATGCTGGCCCGCGCGTGCGGCAAGACCAACATTCATTCGCTGGAGCCAGAGGACCTTGCGGCCCTTACGGTCGAGGCGTCTGCAATGGCGAAGGTGCCGTTGGCCGGAACCCAGTACATCCCGGGTGTCACCGAAGAGAAGACCCTCAACGAGATCAAGACGCTGCTTGAGCGCCATCTCGTCAACCCTGTCGATTATCTGCCGCAGAGCGCGCCGATGTCGACGCAGCAGGGCGACTAGGAGTCAGCATGTCTGAAGATCATCACGTAGCAACAGAGCGTCACAATCCCGAGCTGACCATTGGCATCTCGGCGGAGTACCTAGCCGGTAAGCGTTTCGATTATCAGGAGGACATCGCTGCAAGTGCAGACGTTGACCTGCTGGAGTCGACGCCGGGCCAGGACATCAACTGGCTCGAGGACATTGCGCTCCTCGCAGAGGACGGCGTTCCTGCCGTTTTCGATCGGTACTCCAACTCGTTCATCAAGATCTACTTCGACATTCCTGCTGGTCAGGAAGACGAAGTCGCTCGCAAGGTGCTGATGAAGCACCTGCAGTCCGGTAACTCGTACGGGATCCAGCTGAAGCGGGATCACTGCAAGTTTCCGCAGCCGGAGCTTGGCCCCTGGGTCAAGAACTCGGCGACGGTCGGTACCAACTGGGTACCGTCGGTGCTGCCGGGCTGGGAGTCGCCCGAAGGCCACTAGGCCCTTCGGAAGAACGTTGTGTGTCCCTCGGGGCGGGTCTTCGGACCCGCCCCAAGGCGTTTGTTGGGGTGCGGATGTCACAAAGGGGTCAGACCCTTATGTGACATCCGCCGCGCTGGCGAGTGGGGGCTAGTTGTGAGATGTCACATAAGGGTCTGACCCCTTTGTGACATCCGCTGCGCTGCCGTGTGGGAGCTCGGTACTAGATGTCACATAAGGGTCTGACCCCTTTGTGACATCCGCCCGACGAGGCGTTTTCCGGCTCATGTGGCGTCCAGGTACGGGCTGTTAGGCTTGAAGGAACGACGGGAGATGTCATGGCATTCGCATCCAAGGCGGGTACACGAGGAGCGCGGCAGCCGGGCGGATTCGTACCGCGCGCATTCAACAGGTTCCTGGCGAAACGGATCCGCAAGGGCAGTGGCCACACGATGGGCCTCGACACGATTCTGCTGATCACGGTGGGCTCCAAAACGGGGCAGACGCGAGAGACACCGCTCGGGCGCTTTGAGGCGCCGGACGGCGGTTGGTACGTCGTCGCCTCGGCCAACGGTGCCCGCAAGAACCCCTCCTGGTACCACAACATTGCCGCGCACCCCGATGCCGTCCGCGCCGTGGTCGCCGGCGAGGAGCTGAGCGTAACTGCCGAGCAGATCAGCGGTGCGGAGCGTGATCAGGTGTGGCAGCAGATCTGCGCCAGCCAGCCCCGCTTCGTCAAGTACGGCGCGAAGACGGACCGTGAGATCCCGATTATCCGTCTGACACCATCAGCGCGGTAGCTGGCGTGTGCCCACACGGGTTTCAGTGGGTCGCATGAGCGAGCCCCTCACCGACGTTCGTCCTTTGCGACGGTCTTAGGCTGCGCCCAACAGGCGGCCGACGTCGAGTGCAGCCTGTTCGGCCGCCGGTAGAGCGGCACGCCGAGCCTCTGCATCAAAGCGATCGGCAGGGCCCTGAATGCCGAGCACGGCGACGAGGTTGCCGAGATGATCAAAGACAGGAACGGCGATGGCAGCGAGATCCTCTTCGCGTTCACGATCGGCCTCGCCCCAGCCGCGCTGCGCGACTTCGGTAACGGCGGCGGCAAGTGTTGATGCGTCGGTGATCGTGCGAGACGTGAAGGCGGTCAGGATGGTGGGCAGCTCTGTCTCTGAGCCCTGACCGAAGGCGAGGACGACCTTGCCGACGGCTGTGGCGTGCGCGACGCTGGGACGGCCTACGAGCGCCGCTGAGCGCACGCTACGGCGACTGGGGACATGATCCACCGTGACGCCCTCGCCGGCCGCAGGGAGCGATAGCGTGGCTGTTTCGCCGGTCGCACGTTCGACCTGCTCGAGGAGTGGCCGGGCGAGTGCGCGCACATCGAGGCGTTGCAGCACATGGGTACCGAGTTGCAGCAGGCGGACACCAAGCCGAAAGCGGCCTGTGGCAGGGACCTTTTCAACGAGTCCATGGGCGGCTAGCGTCCCCAAGAGTCGCGAGGCCGACGACGCCGATACGTCAAGGCGGCGGGCAATCTCGTTGACACCAAGGGGTTCATTGGCATCCGCAAGGATTTCGAGCACAGTCAGGGCGCGCTCGACGGCGGCGACGGGACGTCCGGGCGTTGCCATGTCGGCAATGGTACCCGGTCTCGTATGCTGTTGCCGATGGCAGCGGTGGAGAAACAGTCGGGCTTTGCGGCGCTGCGTGCGCACTTTCCTGCGCGCTGGCAGCTCGCACTCCGTTTCGGTGTGGTGGTGGGGGCGCCGTTCGCCGCAGGCACCTCGGCTGGCGCACACCCGCTCGGTGCGATTGCGGCGGCCAGTGCACTCATGATTGTGCTGCTGGGAACGCCTGGCTACGGCATCGCACGCCGCGCACAGGTGATTGGCGTAGCCATCCTGGTTGGTGTTGCGGCCGCGATCGGTGCGCTCGTGCAGAACCACGAGGTTGTGCTGGTCCTGGTACTGCTGCTGGTCGGTGGCTTCTTCGCAGTGGCACGCAAGGTCGATCGTTCGCTGGCCACGATCGCGCTCGTGCCAATCGTTGGGCTGTTGATTGGCTCGGGGTCGAATGACGGCCTTCGCTCTGCCGTTGAGTTGCTCGTCGCTTCGTTGATCGGTGGCGGTCTCTATGTGCTGCTGCTCGATCGCGTCTGGCCGAGCCCTGAGCACCCATCGGTGGCCCTCGAAGGGCGTGCACGACGCCTGTTGCCAGGCCTGATCCTCGCTCTACCGGTCGGGTACATCCTCGCCTCAACCATCGTCGACTGGCACATGGCTGCCTACGCCTTCGCGCTGCTGGCACTGCTCGTGATCCTTAACGCTCGCGGTGCGCACCGCACGACACGGCACGAACTCCTCGGTTTTCTCGTCATCTTTGCCCTCGTCGTGATCGAGGTGCAGATCCCGGTGCGTGTCGACGTGATGGTCTTTACGGCGTTGATCGTGGCGATCGTGGGCGCTTGGCGCTCAGCGCGGGGGACGGTACCGCTCTGGAGCATCCTCGGCACGCTCCTTGTGCTGATCGCATCCGTCGCGTAAGTTCTCGCCGCCCGCAACTGCGAGTCGTACGGTATGCCATGTCCCGACAGTTGTTGCTCGGGGGAACCACAAACCCCGGTTTGTCATGTCCCCCAACAACGACTGAGGGGCGGCCGAAGCCGCCCCTCAGGGAAGTACTGGATTGTCTCGCGTCTCTAGTGGGAGACGGAGGCTGCTGCCTTCTCGGGCACCAGCATCTCCTCGGCGAAGCGGGAGAGACGGAAGGGCTCGATCAGGTCGGGCGTGCGGCCCGTGCCAATCAGCTCGGCCATCGTCTCGCCGCAGACAGCGGAGGCCTTGAAGCCCCACGTGCCCCAGCCGGCGTCGATCAGGAAGTTATCAACCTCGGTCTTGCCCATGATCGGCGAGAAGTCCGGGGTCATATCGCAGTACCCAGTCCACTGGCGCTGGATCTTGAGGCGCGCCAACAGTGGCACCACGTCCAGGGCATTCGCAGTGGAATGCTCGAGGAACGTGTTGGTCGAACGCATGCTGTAGGTCGTGTACGGCTCGATTTCCGAGCCGATCAGGATCTCTCCACGGTCCGTCTGCGAGATGTACGTGTGCAAGTTCGCCGACACGATGATCTTGTGCAAGAGCGGCTTGACCGGCTCGGTCACGAAGGCCTGCAGCGGATGGTTCGTGATTGGCGTGCGGATTCCAGCCATGTCCGTGACCTGCGTCGTCCAACCAGCGACGGCGCTCATCACAACACCAGCGTCGATCGGGCCCTGATTGGTATCAACGCCGATGCACTTGCCCGAACCATCCTTGCGGATGCCCGTGACCTTGATGCCCTGATGGATGTGGCCACCACGCATGCTGAACTGCGAGCCGTAGCCCCAGACGACAGCGTCATGACGCAGCACCGAGCCAGGCGGATGGTAGAGCGCCGCCTCGATCGGGTACGGGATGTCCATCGACATGTTGAGCTCGGGGCAGAGTTCTGCGATCTCGTCGCGGAAGATCAGCCGGGAGTCAACGCCGAGCAGCTTGTTGGTCTCTGCGCGCTCGCGCTGAACACGCACCGACGAATCGGTGTGTGCAAGCGTGAAGTGGCCGAGATTCGACATCATCATGTTGAAGTCGAGGTCGGCAGACAGACCGCGCCACAGCTCCATCGAGCGCTCGTAGAACCGAATGCCCTCAGGCGTGCGGTAGTTCGAGCGGACGATGGTCGTGTTACGACCCGAACCGCCGGCACCGATGTAGTTCATCTCCAAGACCGCGATGTTCTCGGCCTTGACGCCATGGTTCTTGACCAGGTAGTACGCCGTGCCGAGGCCGTGTGCGCCGCCGCCAATAATGACGACGTCGTACGACTTCTTCATGTCGTACTTCTTGAAGAACGTGCGTCCTCGTAGAAGACCGCTCACGAGACCGTCACCCCTTCCGTGCCGATACCAATGGGATCGACGGCCGGAGCCTCGATCTCATGCATGTTGACTCTGTGTCCCGCGTGGTTCAGTGCCTCGCGGACGTGCAGATGAACCTCAGCGCCCGTCATGATGTCGATCCGGTTGGGGCGGACGAAGAGCTTGCCTGCCACGTGGCAGACGCGTCCGACCGTGAAGACTGGGGCACCGTCAGAGACGGGGAGCTTCCAGTTGGCTTCGCGAGCGAAGACCTCTTCACAACCCTCACCGACGATAGAGAAGAACGACCAACCGTCGGTGTGATCGATGACGAGAGCAGCATTGCCCTCGTTGGCGAGCTGACCCTGAAGATCCTCGACGAGTGCCGCGGCCGTGCCGGGCTGCCCGACGAAGATGACTTCATCGTCAGTGATACGACCGATAAGCGTGCCGGCAGGCTGCGAGAGCCCGTCGAGCGCCGACTTCTGGCCGAAGCAGCGAACCTTCGCTGCACCTTTGACTTCAAATAGATCAGGCACGGAGCTTGACTCCCTCGGGATCGTAGAAGGCGTGGCCGGCAATGGTCGCCGGAGCACCTCCAATGGTGATGGTCCCGCCTTCCTTGGCGTGTTCAGTCACGACCCACGCAAGGCCAACGGGATGGCCGAGGACGTACGACATCTTGGACGATGTCACTCGACCCGCAAGGTTGCCGCCAATGGTGACGGTCATACCTTCTGGGGGTGTCGCCATACCGGGCTCCATTTGCCACGGCACGAGCGTCTCACGGGGGGTGCGCCGCTGTGCTCGAACGAGCGCAGCCTTGCCGACGAAGTCGGGCTTGTCGAGCTTGACAGCCCACTCCATCGAGACCTTCCACGGGTTGGTCTCGAAGTCTGTGTCCTGGGAGATGATGATGTGACCCTTCTCCAGACGCAGCAGACGCTGAGCGTCGAGGCCGAAGGGGCGGATATCCCACTCCTTGCCGGCCTCGAGAATTGCATCCCACATGTCGACTGCAGCTGCAGCCGGGAAGTGGAGCTCGTAGGCGAGTTCGCCGACGAAGCCGAGGCGAATCGCCAGGCAGGAGACACCGTTGACCGTAATGCGTCGATGACGCAGGTACGGGAAGGTCTCCTTGTCCAGCGGATCGTCCGACAGCTTCTGGAGCAGGTCGCGGGCGTGCGGACCAGCAACGTTGACAGCAGCCAACGAGGCGGTCTGATTGACCACGAACACGTCGAGGCCCCAGGCGTCACGCCAGTCCAGCATCCACGACTCGAGACGCTCAGCACCCGAGGTGGTGACGGTGCAGTAGAACGCACCGCCTTCCAGGGCGCAGACGGTACCGTCGTCGATGATGACGCCACCCTCTTCGAGCATCAGGCCGTAGCGCAGGCGACCGGGCTCGAGGTCCGCGATGCGCATCGGGTAGATGCGCTCAAGGAACTCGACCACGTCCGGGCCTGCAAGCAGGAACTTGCCGAGTGTGCCGACGTCGATAACACCGACGCGATGACGCACGGCTTCGTACTCAGCCTGCATGTCGCCGTAGGAGAAGATGCGCTTCCACGGGCCGGCCCACAGGGTCGTCGCGCCCATCTCCAAGTGCCGCTGATGGAGCGGTGTGTGCCGCTCGATGTGGTGACGAGCACCCGCAGCAGCCTGCTGGATCTGGATCGGACGAACCGGGGGACGAAGCGTCGTCGGAGCAGAGACGCGAGCTGCCTCAGACGGCGTCTTGCGCTCTGCGATGGCACGCAGCTGGTCGGCGCAGAGGCGCCCCTGGCACGGTCCCATCGTGACGGTCGTGTAGCGCTTGAGCAGTTCAGCCGACTCGAAGCCCTCGTCGATTGCCTGCTCGACTTCCTTGACCGAGACGTCCTCGCAGAGACAGACGTAGCCGGCCGTGCCGCACGTGCGCGGCTTGGAGGCGGGAGGATTGACGTACAGGGGCAGACCGGCTGCTGCAGCAGCACCGGCCTCGCGACCGTTGCTCTCTGCCTCGCTCAGCGAGGAACCCGGATGGGCAGAATCGCCCGCCAGGATGCAGGGAAGGTCGTATACGAGCCGCGGGAGATGCATGTTCTGCTGGATTTCCGAGCCGATGGCCAGGATGTCGCAGCTGATCTCTTCGGTCGAACCACCCGTTGTCTTGACGACGACGCCCGAGAGCTTCTTGCGGCCCTTGGCCTCGACGATCGAGCCTTCGATCTGGCGATTGCCTACACCGCTGGCGTCAACGCCAGGAGCAGTGACAACGGCCTCGACGACGACACCGGCAGCGGCAAGCGTGCGAGCGTGCTCGACGGCTTCTGGCTGTTCGGCCCAGACGACGGCCCGCTCACCCGGCTTGACGCCGTGGGCACCGGCGAGACGTGCTGCGCCGCGGCCCATGAAGATGCCAGGAAGATCATTGTTCGGGAAGATCCGGTGAACTTCCATACCACCGGCAGCAACCACGATTGCCTGCGGATGGATGTGCGCGACGTGGTCGGCAGCGAGTGCGAGAACCATCGGGCCCTCGTAGATGCCGATGGCGGCCGTGCCGCTCGAGACCTCGATGCCAGGATTGCTAGCAGCCGTGGCGGCGAGGCGATCAATTGCCTCTTTGGTCGGACCGGCGGCAACGCGGGCACCTGGTGTCCACTGCTCGTCGATGACCATCACGCGCTTGCCACCCTCAGCTGCCGCAATGGCTGCGGAGAGACCGGCCACGCCGGCACCGATCACGAGCACGTCGGGATGACGGTTGACGCGATCGATGTCAACTGGCGCATCGGACTTGTCGGAGAAGCCAAGACCGGCGACGCGGCGAATGACACCCTCTGCGAGGGGCCAGGCGAACTTCGGCTTGGCCATCGTCTTGTAGTAGAAACCGACGGGCATCAGCGGATGCATCTTGTCGATCACGTTGAGTGCGTCGCGGTCGACCGATGGCCACGCGTTCTGACGCGAGACGACCTGACCATCCTTGGCTGCACACTGGCAGGCACGGACGTTGACTTCGCCGTCAACGGTGACCAGGCAGTTCGGGCAGTCACCCGACAGGCAGTAGAGGCCGCGAGGACGGTGATACTTGAACGAGCGGGAGAAGACGCGGACGCCATCTCGGTAGAGTGCCGCGGCAAGCGAGTCGCCCGGCTGGATGGCGACTTCGCGCCCTTCGAACTCAATACTCACGCCGAACCCTCCTGGTACTCCTCGCCTGGCTGGGCCAGGACGAGATTCGTGCGCGTGTCGCGGACGATGGTGTACCAACGACGTGTGCCGCTGGTGTGGAACCACCGCTCCCTCTGGACACCATTGACGTTGGCGCGAAGCCAGAGGTGGTCAATCGCCTCCTCGTCAGGTGCGTCGGGGGCGAGTGGGGGGCGTACTTCTCCGCCGTACGAGAACTCGCTGACGGGTCGGTAGCCGAATGGGGTTTTTATATGGAAGTGGCTCACAGTTGGATAAGGGTAGAGGGCGCGTTTGTGGTGTGCATTGTGGAAGGTATACACACTAAGGCGGGTGTTTGCTGTACCTACGTCCCCCTGACGGGCGTTCATGGGCGCTGTAGCCTCCTATGGAGTGATATCGCAGGGGGTGCGCGGATGGCGCATCTCGTGCGCGTATCACGCTAGTTTCCCTGTAGTTTCCAAGTCGTAACGCCCCCGAGGAGTATGTCGAACCGATGAAGTCGAGCCTTGAAATTGCCCAGGAGCACGTGCTCCGCCCGATCGCAGACATTGCTGCTGAGTACGGCATCGAGCCAGAAGAGCTCGAATTGTTTGGTCGTTACAAGGCGAAGGTCGAACTTTCGATCCTCGATCGTCTGAAGGACCGCCCTGATGGCAAGATCATCAACGTTACGGCAATTACGCCGACGCCGGCTGGCGAGGGTAAGACCACCACGTCCGTCTCGCTGACGCAGGGCATGGGCAAGATTGGTCGCCGTGCAATGTTGGCGCTGCGCGAGCCGTCGCTCGGCCCCGTCTTCGGAGTTAAGGGTGGTGCAGCGGGTGGTGGATACGCCCAGGTCGTGCCGATGGAGGACCTCAACCTGCATTTCACCGGTGACGTTCACGCCATCACGGCCGCGAACAACCTGCTCTCCGCACTCGTTGACGCTCATATTTTCCACGGTCACAGCCCGCAGATCGCCAACGTCACTTGGCGTCGCGCGATCGACGTGACGGACCGCTCGCTGCGCAACATCGTGACGGGCCTCGGCGGCGCCAAGAACGGTATCCCAGCCGAGTCCGGTTTCGATATCACGGCAGCCAGCGAAGTAATGGCCATCATGGCGCTCGCCACCGATGTGCCGGACCTCCGCCGCAAGCTTGGTGCGATCACCGTTGGCTACACCAAGGCTGGCGACCCTGTCACCGCTGAGGACATCAAGGCTGCTGGCTCGATGGCCGTCCTCCTGCGCGACGCGATCAAGCCGAACATCGTGCAGACGCTCGAAGGTCAGCTCTGCCTGATGCATTGCGGTCCGTTCGCGAATATCGCCCACGGCAACAACTCGATCATTGCCGATCGCATTGGCCTCAAGCTCGGCGAGTACCTGATCACCGAGGCCGGCTTTGCTGCCGACCTGGGGATGGAGAAGTTCATGGACGTGGTCTGCCGCGTCGGAGGACTCAAGCCGCATGTCGTTGTGATCGTGGCGACCGTACGTGCGCTGCGGCATCACGGCGGCGGCGATTGGAAGACGACGGCCGACATGGCGCAGATGCGCTCTGAGGTCGAGATCGGTATGGCCAACCTGGCCAAGCACATCGAGAACGTGCGTGCCTTCGGCATTCAGCCTGTCGTCACGATCAACACGCGGCCCGATGACGAGCAGGAGTTGCTCGAGCTGATCAAGACGCTCTCGCTCGAGGCCGGCGCCTACGGTGCCGCAATCCACAACGGCTTTGGTGCCGGTGGCGAGGGCACGACCGAGCTCGCCGAAATCGTCGTCGCTGCAGCCGAGGCCCCTTCGGACTTCAAGCTGCTCTACGAAGACTCGGAGCCCGTCGCTACGAAGATCGAGCGCATCGCCAAGACCATTTACGGCGCTGACGGCATCGACCTTGCCCCCGCTGCAATTGCAGCGATTGCTCGCTTCGAGAAGGAGGGCATCGCGCACCTTCCGATCTGCATGGCGAAGTCGCACCTGTCCTTGTCGCACGACCCGACGCTGCGTAACCGCCCGACGGGCTTCACGGTGCCGATCCGCGACATCCGCTCGTATACGGGTGCGGGCATGCTGGTGCCACTCTGCGGCGACATGCTGCAGATGCCGGGCTTCGGTGCCGAGCCGGCCGCCAACCAGATCGACCTGGCGCCTGACGGCACGGTGCTCGGACTGTTCTAAGTCTGCGGAATTGATGCCCCCGTGTCCCAACCAGGTGGTTGGGACACGGGGGCTTTTTTGTTGGGGGGATACCACATCCGCGCGGTTGTCATGTCCTCCCCGTAATCAGCGGTGGTCCTTGAACCAGGGAGGACATGACAACCGCGCGGATGTGGTATCCCCCCTGGAGCGAGGGAGGGGGCTTTCTATCTGTGTGGATCCACTCAGACCCAATACCACTGACCTTGTGGGGTGGGACTTTCCAACCGCCGGGCTGTGGTGTCCTAGGGATCAAGGGCTGCTCGTGATCAAGGGGACACCACACCCCCCCGGTTGTCTAAGTCCTACCCCGTCGAAATCGCTTAGGCATTAGGACCAAAGAAAAAGGCCCCCTCTGGTACCGGCTAAAGCCGGTACCAGAGGGGGCCTTTCTATTTCGATCTAGGCCTGTGCGACCTCGGCCAGCAAGGACTCGGCGAGTTCCTTCTTCTGCTCTGCCGTCATCTTCTTGGTCTCGTTCTTGATGGCGCGCTCGTTGACGACCTGGTTCCAGTAGTCGAGCGACTCCATGCCGAGCAGGGCCGTCTTGCCGACGAACTGCCGCAGCACTTCGTTGGTCGGGCCCATCACCCAGCCAGCCTTGCCGTCGCGCACGTAGCGCTCCAGCTCGAGCGGCTGCTTTTTGTAGGACGTGCCACCCGTGGAGTGCATCATCTCGTCAACGACGAGGCCACAGTTCTTGGCGGCGGCGAACTTGAGCTGCCAGAGCCAATGCAGGTAGTTGCCGCGGGCGTACTCAGACTGCTCGAGGCGGCGCTGACCGTGGTCGGTAACCTCGTCCATCGCGACTGCAAGCGAGTAGTTCATGCAGCGAACGGCATTCGTGTCGATGATTGCCTCGCCGACGGAGTCCTGAATCGTCGGGTAGTCGCAGACGCGCATGCCGACGTCCTTGTGGACCTTGCGGGTCGTGTGCTGGATGCAGATGTCGATCGAACCGAGCGAGATGCCATTCCAGCAGGCAGACGAGGAAATCAGGAAGAACGGGTCGACAGCCTCGTCGTTGGCCCAGGCGCCGTCGCCGACTGCGCCAACCATGCGCTCGTCTGGAACGAACTTCCAGTCGAGGAGGAGCGAACCGGACTGGTTGCCGCGGAGGCCCATGGCGTCCCATTCGGCGTGGGCGGACTCGACCTCATCGTTCGTGACGAGCCAGCAGGTCAGGTCGGAATACTCTTTGAACTCCGGCGACGTCGTCTGGAGGACGTACCAGTCGGCGAAGCCGCCGGACGTTGTCCACGACGACTTCTTGAGGACTTCGTAGCCACCCTCAACCTTGCGGGCACCCGAGGAGATGGGGTACCAAAAGTGCGAGCCGGTCTCTGGGTCGGAGAAGGACAGCGTGCCGATCAGCTTGTCCGGCACGATCCGCTTAAGGTAGTTCTCGATCTGCCATTCCGTGGCCGTCAGGCGTAGCGACTCGACAGCGCCCATGTGCATCGTGTAACACATCGCCGTCGAGGCGCAGCCGTAGCGCGCGATCGTCTCGGTGGTGGCGACGAGCATGGCGTGACCCTGGCCGAGGCCTCCCCATTCCTTCGGCAGCGTCAGGCCCAAGAAGGGGCCGAGCGCCTCGAGGCTCTCGCGGGGGAAGATCAAGTCGCGGTCGTTCCCGGCGGCGCGGGGTCGGATCTCCTTCTCGCAGATCTCGATCAACTGCTCGCGCAGCGCCTTCTCCTCATCGGTGAGGAACCAATCCGGGTTGAACATCGGATCGAGTCCAGCTTTCGCACCCTCAACTGCAACTGCCATGTTGGCTCTCCTTCTCGCTTCACCTACGGCAAAAAATACGGCATAACGCCACTCAAACTGAGTAAAGGCTACAGCAGAAGTCTCTTCTCGTCATGGGTACCGGTGACATGACAGAGAAGTTTTGGGTGGTGGAGGTGGACATGCTGAACACCTCCACCACCCGATTTCCTTAGAACAACGTCAAATAGCGGCGCAGTTCCCAATCGCTGACGGTCGTGTGGTACTCCTGCCACTCGGCCAGCTTGACCTCGGCGAAGTAATCCAGGTACGCGCGACCATCCATCTCGCCGAGCCAGTCACGCAGCGGCTTGTTCTTTTCCGCTGCACGAACAGCGTCGAGTAGGTTGGCGGGCAGCGTTTTGATGCGCTTGCGCTTGATCTGCGCGGGCGACAACTCGTACAGGTTGTCGAGGTTCGGCTCGCCTGGGCTGGTCTTCTTGGCGACGCCGTCGAGGCCACAGCCGATAATCGCGGCGGCCGCGAGGTACGGGTTGGCCGCACCGTCGGTCGAGCGGATCTCGATGCGTCCCGGAGCCGGAATACGGATCGACTGCGTGCGGTTGTTCATGCCGTACGTCGCGTAGGCCGGGGCCCACGTGGCGCCCGAGGTAGGGGCACCAACCCCGATGCGCTTGTACGAGTTGACCGTTGGCGCAAGGATCGCGCTGAGACCGTCGGAGTTGTCGATGATGCCACCGAGAAACTCGTAGGCCAGCGGCGAGAGGCCGAGACCACGGGGGTCCTGCATATCTTCGAACAGGTTGATCTTGCCGGTCGGATCCCACAGCGAGATGTGGAGATGTCCACCGTTGCCGGTCAGGTTTGAGAAGGGCTTCGGCATGAAGGTGGTCAAGAGACCACGCTCCTGCGCCATCGCGTGGACCATGTAGCGGAAGAAGATCGCCTTGTCGGCGGTGCGGAGGGCATCGTCGTACTCGAAGTTGAGCTCGAACTGACCGTTGGCATCTTCATGGTCGTTGGCGTAATTGCCCCAGCCAAGACCATTCATATTCTTCGACAGCTGCGTGATGAAGTCGTACGAGCGGGTGATGCCCTTCATGTCGTAACAGGGCTGCTCAAGCGTGTCGAGATCGTCGGCCAGTACGATCTTGCCGTCGCGCTCCTTGAGCAGGAAGAACTCGAGCTCCATGCCCATCTTGAGGCGATAGCCCATCTTCTCGGCGCGCGCCGTGGCGTTTTTGAGGATCGTGCGCGGGCAGAAGTTGTACGGCGCGCCATCGATGGTGATGTCGCAGGCAAAGCGGGCGAGACCGGGCTTAAACGGCACTGGCGTGTACGACTCGGGGTCCGGGATCGCCGCAATGTCGGGCGAGGCGGGCGACTGGCCGATTG
>Ga0194059_1000605_pt1 | contig 16602 bp, 24 predicted proteins | sample SepL6211m_MetaG_FD_163426 | JGI IMG/M metagenome (GOLD analysis project Ga0194059, IMG submission 163426) | Anoxic zone freshwater microbial communities from boreal shield lake in IISD Experimental Lakes Area, Ontario, Canada - Sep2016-L626-11m | ecosystem: Environmental > Aquatic > Freshwater >... | reverse complement strand
CCAGAGGCGAAGCAACTGTAGCTGAACGGCCACCGCTCCCGCCGCGCCCTTTCCCCTCAGTCGTTGCGGAAGATGCGCTGCACCCTCCTGCTGTCGACATTGACAAGTAGCTCATAGGGAATGCTCCCAGCACGGGCGGCCACCTCCTCGGGTGGGAGGACCTGGCCCTGGTGGCTGCCAAAAATCAGCACTTCATCCCCCACGGCCGCATCGGGAACGGCCGTCAGATCCACCGCCATCGAATCCATCGACACCCTGCCCAGGATCCGGGCCCTCTGCCCCTGCACCAGAACCTCACCCGCATTCGACAGGCGCCAGGGCACGCCATCGTTGTATCCGGCCGCCACGATGCCGATCCTTTGCTGCTCTTGCGCCACCACGTAGGAGCCGTTGTATCCCACCCGTTGACCGCGGGGCCATACAGCCACCTGGGCAAGGCGACTCACAAAGGCCAGGGCCTGCTCGAGTTGAATCGCCTCAGCCACTTCAGACGAAGGGGCGATGCCAAACAACCCCAGGCCCAACCTCACCATGTCGTAGCGAGCCCCTGGGAAACGGACTGCGGCGGAGGTGGCGGCGGCATGGATGCAAAGGGGTTCATCCCCCTCGGACCGGATGGCGGCCACCACCTGCTCAAAACGAGCCAATTGCTGATCGCTATAGCGATCAGAGGCCGGATCGTCGGCCCCAGCGAGATGGGTCATCACGCCCCGCAGCCGCACCACCCCAGAGCCGCGCAAAAGTCTGGCCGCCGCCAGAGCCTCTTCGGGAGTCACGCCAAGGCGCCCCATACCCGTATCGACCTCAAGGTGCACGTCACACTCAGCCCCCATGTCCCGGAGGGTCTCGACTAAGACCCGCGCTAAGGGGAGCGAATAGACAACGGGGGTGAGGCCATAGCGAACAACTTTGTCGACCTCCTCCCGGTCCATCAGCATGACCAGGATCGGCAACCGGACTCCGGCACGGCGGGCCAAGGCGCCCTCATCAGCGGTAGAGACACCGATCCAATCGACCCCGCTTGCCTGCAAAGCCAGCGCCAGCCGAGGCAATTCGGTGCCGTAAGCCCAGGCCTTGAGAACGGCCAGGATGGCCACCCTGGGACCCGAAAGCACTCTGAAGCGGGCCACATTTTCCCGGATGGCGCCCAGATCAATCAGTAGTCTCCGGGGCGCCATGGATTCCCAGATGGCTGGCGCCGCCACCTCAAGCCCCTCAGCCGCCGCTGCCTTCATCAACACCAGGTCCCCCGGTTGGGCCAGATCCCGGACTTGTTGCCGCAGAGCCTGCCAATCAGGCACCTGGAGGAGCGAGGCCTCTGGACGTAACGACAACCAGCCTGCGGAAGTGTGCTCGCTGGCGGTGTGGGGCAGCAGAAGCAGGTGAGTAAAGCCTCGCTCGGCAGCGACCCGACCGATCAAGCCATGCTCACGCTGGTCGTGGGAACCCAGATCAGCCATGCCACCGAAGACAAACAGGCGCCGATGGCCGTTGCTGGGGGTCGCTGCGACGGTATCCAGAGCCGCCTGGACCGAAAGGGGATCACTGCTGGCAGTGTCGTTGATGATCGTGATTCCCTCCGGCGTGCGCCAGGTCTCCATGCGGGTCGGACCAAAGCCGTAGTCCTCTAGGGCGCCGACAATCTGGGTGGGATCTACGCCCAACCGCAGGGCGGCCGTCATCGCAATCAACAGATCCTCGACCAAGGGCAAGGAGCGGGTCCGCACCGACAATGTCAACTGCTGATCAGCGAATTGCAGGGATAAGGCGAAACCAGTGGCGGTGGGGCGACACTCGATCAGCCGGGGCCAGTCCATGCCGGGATGGACCCGCTCGCAGGGCAGGGGCAGGTCCTCCAGTAGGGGGTCAGCGGGGGCGATCAACCAATGGGAGGCGGGAAGGTGACGGAAGAGGCCCATCTTTTCGCGGGCAATTGCCTCACGGCTTCCGAAGGCCGCGAAATGGGCCAGTCCCACATTCACCAGCACGCCGAAATCAGGCCGCAAAATGGCCTCGATGGCCTCCATTTCTCCCGGCGCCGAGACCCCGGCTTCAAACACACCGATCTGACTCCCAGGCGGAGCGCCAAGAACAGCCAGGGGGACCCCCACCTGGCTGTTCCAGCTGCCTGGGCTGGCCGCCACCCGGAAACGGGACGTCAGGCAGGCGGCGAGGGCATCCTTAACAACGGTCTTGCCATTGCTCCCGGTGATCGCGACCACCTGGGGCAAGTACTGGGTGCGATACCAGGCAGCCAGCTTCTGCAGGGCCAGCAAGGGGTCATCCACCTCAAGCCGGGGCACATCAACCCAATCCATCCCCCTGGCCACGAGCACAAGGGCCGCACCGGCCCCGAGGGCCTCTGGCACGTAGCGATGGCCATCCTGTTGACGCCCCTTCAGGGCCACAAAGAGGTCGCCTGGCTGGACGCGGCGCGAGTCGATGGCGACACCACCAATCGCAATCTCCCGGGGTGCATCACGCAACTCAGCTCCCATGATTCGGGCCAGATCGAGTCCGCGGGGCAGGGTCATCGCCATGGGGGTCGAACCAGGGGAAGGTGGGGAAGGCCTTGTGACAAAGCACACCACCATCCTGCAAGACCCTGGTTAGGCTTTGGCTTGCCCAGGGGGCTGGCATGGGCCATGTTCTCGTTCTGAATGCCTCCTACGAGCCTCTCAACATCACCACTTGGAAGCGAGCGGTGGTGATGTTGTTGAAAGGCAAGGCGGAAGGGCTCGAACACGACCCAACATCCTTGTTGCGGCCAGATCAAATGCGACCCACGGTGATCCGACTGCGCCAATTCGTTCGTGTTCCTTACCGTCAGCTGCCGCTGACCCGGCGCAATGTTTTCCAGCGCGATGGCCACGCGTGTCAATATTGCGGGTACAACGGAGACAAGCTCTCGATTGACCATGTTCAGCCCCGCAGCCGTGGTGGCGTTGACAGTTGGGACAATGTGACGACCGCTTGCCTTCCTTGCAATGTTCGCAAGGGTAATCGCACACCCCGGGAAGCCGGCATGGCCTTGGTTCGACCACCCCATCGGCCCCTTAGCAGTCTCAGCTTCGAAGCCAATCGCCAGATTCGTGCCGGACGAAACAAAGAGTGGGCCAAATATCTGATCGGAGAATAATCTCCCTTGCCTAAATTTCACCCATCAGCTCCCATCGCTTCACGGGCAAGAGCGACTAACTGGCGACTCTGTTCAGCCGCAATGCAAGCCTCGATAGGCTCCTGAAGCTGACCCGAAAGCACTGTATCGAGGGCAAAGTGTCGATTAAGGCGGTGATCGGTGGCGCGGTTGTCCTTATAGTTATATGTGCGAATCTTCTCACTGCGATCACCACTTCCCACCTGGGCACGCCGTGCCGAACTCTCGGCGGCATTGGCAACAGCCAGTTCACGTTCGTATAGCTTGGCCCGAAGAATCTCAAGAGCACGCTCACGATTCTGCAGTTGGCTGCGCTCCTGGGTACAGAAGACCCGAATCCCGGTTGGTTTGTGCAACAGGTCGACGGCCGTCTCAACCTTATTAACATTTTGCCCACCTGCCCCACCTGATCGAGCGGTGCTGATCTCCAAATCACCGGGCTCGATCTGCACCTCCACTGGATCCACTTCAGGCATCACAGCCACCGTGGCCGTTGAGGTGTGGACGCGACCCTGGGATTCGGTGGCCGGGACCCTCTGGACCCGATGTACTCCGGCCTCAAATTTCAATTGGCTGTAAACACCATCACCACGAATGCCAAGGATGAGTTCGCGATATCCACCCAGATCGGCTTCAGAGGCGCTCAGGGGCTGGGCCGACCAGCCCCTGCTCTGGGCATAGCGTTCATACATGCGAGCCAGATCGCCAGCCCAGAGGGCCGCTTCATCGCCCCCAGCTCCAGCCCGAATTTCCAGCATGACACTGCGTTCATCGCGGGGGTCGGAAGGCACCATGGCCAGGAGAAGTCTCTGGCGCAAGCCAACCAACTCCTGTTCAAGGTTGTCGATTTCTTCGGCAGCCAACTCGGCCAGCTCTTGGCCGGCAGGATCGCCTCGATATTGCCGTAAGAGATCGCGGGCCTGGGTTTGCTCCCTCTGCAATCGGAGCATTTTCCGATAATCCAGGACCATCGGCTCCAGCTTGGCCCGCTCCTTGGCGAGGGTTTGAAGCTGGCTGGGATTCGTCGCCAACGCGGGATCGGCCAGTTGCCGCTCAAGGGCTTCAAACGTGCGACAGGTCGTTTCCAGTCGTTCGCTAAGCAGGGCTGAATCCATGGGCGGGCCGGGACCGAATACAAGAAAAAGCCGGCTGCCGCAAGGCAGCCGGCCGTAGCAAGCAGACCTGAGGTTCAGGCCGATGCGGGAGGCGTCTTAGTGGCAGAGGATGAAGCTTCTGAGCCACCCATGCCGTACTTACGCATGAATCGATCAACTCGACCCTCGGTATCAAGGATCTTCTGGGTCCCTGTGTAAAAAGGATGGTTACCGCTCCAGACATCCACGTGGAGCTCGGGTTTGGTGGAACCGGTGGTCATGACCAACTCACCGTTACAAATGACCTTGGCGTCTGGATACCAAGTGGGATGGATGTCGGCCTTCGGCATGGCTCTGGCGAAAAAAAGGGAAAGGAATCAGCGTTTGGAGAATTGGGGAGCCTTACGGGCTTTCTTGAGGCCGTACTTGCGGCGTTCCTTGGCACGCGGGTCACGGCTGAGGTGGCCCTCAACCTTGAGTGGTTTGCGATTGTCAGGAGAAAGATCGCAAAGGGCCCGAGCCGCACCTTGCTTGATGGCATCGGCTTGACCAGTCAGACCACCCCCACGGACGTTAACGAGAAGGTCGTACTGGGCCTCAAGGCCAAGGGTCTGAAGAGGAGCCTTGACCGAAGCAAGGTAGACAGGGTTGTAATTGAGATAGTTGTCGCCAGGGCGACCATTGATGGTGACGCTACCGGTTCCGGGAACAACTCGGACCCGAGCAACAGCGGTTTTACGGCGTCCCGTTCCCCAATACACAACGCGGTTGGATGAACTGGTCATTTGGCTGACGCGGAAGGATTGAGGGCGAGGGTCTGGGGCTGCTGGGCGGCGTGGGGATGATCCGCGCCGCTGTAAACCTTGAGCTTGCGGAAGAGCTGACGGCCAAGGGCGTTGTGGGGCAACATGCCCTTGATCGCTTTCTCAACGATGCGCTCGGGAAGACGGGCCTGGAGATGGGCGAAGGTCTCGGTCTTCATCCCGCCGGGTCGACCGGAATGGCGTCGATAAACCTTCTGGGTGGGCTTGTTGCCGCTGACACGGACCTTCTCTGCATTAATGATGACAACAAAATCCCCCGTGTCCATGTGGGGTGTGAAGGTGGGCTTGTTCTTACCCCGCAGAACCTGGGCCACTTCACTGGCCAGGCGTCCGAGGGTTTGGTCAGCCGCGTCTACCACAAACCATTGACGGTCGAGGGAATCGGGAGAGGGTTGAGGGGTCTTGTTCATGGCGCCGGTGTGGGCCCGTTGGGGCATCGGGAAAAGGCTGTGGAACGGGTCAGGTAACCCGCTGTCCAAAGCCATGGACCAGGCGGAACAAGCCGCCTAAGGCATTGATCAATCTCTGACCATAACTGATCACAGTGCTCTGATGCTGCTCGGCTGGGATGCAGGAACAGCCCGGCTGAGATGGATTCGCCCTTAAGGCTGATTGGCCAGGCTTCCTTCGGACTTTGTGAAGTCCTCAGGAAACAAGCTCGCGGACGAAAGGAATCTCAGACGACAGCCGGAAAATCCTTGCGTCCATGGGAGCCGAGAAAATATCTCGGTTGTGAATCATACCAGACGTCCTGAGGGAAAACCTCGGTTGGGTAACCAACCCGCAGCAAGCAGAGGCCCTGGGGAGGTGCGGCCTCTCGGACTTCATGGCGCGCTCGCCTGCGCCAACGGCTGGAAAAAGCGTCCAGGGAAAGTGAACCCTCACCGACGGCAACAACCTGCCCCATCAACAAACGGACCATGCCATAAAGAAAACCAGTGGCCTGAATTTCGGCGACAAGCAAATCTCCCTGGCGATCAAGGCTCACATCCTGAACGGTTGTGCGGGAATGGGAACGGCGACTTCCCGACCGTTGAAAAGCAGCGAAATCGTGGTAGCCAAGGATATCGTCAAGGGCAGATGACATCAGGTCTTCGTCAAGTTGTACCTTGTAGCGATGCCAACTCCAAGGTGCCAGAAATAAATTAGGACGACTTGCGTTATAAATAGTATATCGATAGCGACGATATTGTGCGCTGTAACAGGCATGCCATGAGCTGGAAACCTCGGATGCCCCTCGGATCCGAATTGTTGGGGGCAAACGACCGTTAAGGGCTGCCGGCCAACGATGGGCAGGAATTGGACCAGCGGAGTCAAAATGGACGACCTGCGCTGCAGCATGGACTCCCGCATCCGTCCTGCCCGCAGCGACAACGGAATGACGAACACCGGGTTCAAGCTGAAACAAAGCTTCTTCTAACGCAGCTTGCACAGAAGAAGCATTGGGCTGGCGTTGCCAGCCTGAATATTGGCTGCCGTCATACTGAAGGCAGAGAGCAATGCGACGGGTGTTCAGACCAACTCAATGATGGCCATCTCAGCATTGTCGCCGCGACGGGGGACCGTACGAATAATCCTTGTATAACCCCCGTTACGATCACCATAACGATCAAGGGCTTTGTCAAAGAGGGCGTGGACAAGTTGCTTATCGTAGATATAGCCAATTGCCCTGCGCCTGGAAGCAAGACTGCCTTCCTTAGCAAGGGTTATCATGCGTTCGGCTTCATCACGAAGGGCCTTAGCACGGGCTTTGGTGGTAGTGACACGACCTTCGCGAATCAATTGGGTCGTTAGACCACGTAGCAAGGCTTTACGTTGGTCGGCTGGTCGTCCAAGCAGGGGGACGCGGCACTGGTGGCGCATGACGATTAAGGGTGGGAGTGGGAAGCAGCCTTCAGGCCGTTGTTCGGCTTTGGGGTAGTGAGATGCCGATACGCTCAAGGGCTTCGATCACCTCGTCGGCAGACTTAGAACCGAAATTCTTAATCTCAAGCAGGTCTTCGTAACTGAAGCCCATCAGGTCCGAAACAGAATTGACCTGAGCACGCTTGAGACAGTTGTAAGCCCTGACTGAAAGATTAAGCTCTTCCAGAGGGATTTGTGCTTCAGCTGTTGTCTCTGGCTCCAGCCCAGGATCTTCAGTAGTGGTGAGGGTCGCAAGGGGCTGGAAAAGAGTTATCAACTGGTTTGCGGCCTGGGCCATGGCATCATCGGGGGTGATGCTGCCATTAGTTTCGATTTCAAGCCTTAAGCGTTCACGAGCTGAACCACCTTCTCCAACCGCAGTCTCGTCGACACTGTAGTTGACCCGGCGAATAGGCATGAAAACAGCATCAATCTGGAGCAGATCGATTGCGCTGGTTTCTTCATTGTGGCGATCGACAGGTCGATAGCCGATGCCACGTTCAACATGAACTTCCATTTCAAGGCTATGGCCTTCAGCAACTGTCGCGATCGGTCGATCGGCATCAATTACTTGAACCTGGGAAGAGAACTGTAGATGGGAGGCAGTCACGGTGGCAGGTCCGTTGACAACCAAACGACCAATCTCTACTTCCCGGCTGCGGCTATTGACAGGAACAGACTTGCAGTTGAGAAGAATGTCGAGGACGTCTTCTCTGACCCCAGGGACAGTGGCGTATTCGTGGTTCACACCAGCGATACGGACAGCGGTAATCGCACTGCCTTCCAGTCCGCCAATCAAGATGCGGCGCAGAGAAGTCCCGAGGGTTGTGGCCTGACCTTTGTCAAGTGGACCGATCAGGAAGACGCCGATCTGGGAACGGTCGTCGGCAACCTGATGGTCAACGCGATCGATCTGGTATTGCAACACGGTCTGAATGGCAGGGGTAAAACAGAATCAGGAGTCAGACCCGACGTCGCTTGGGACGGCGGCAGCCGTTGTGGGGCAGGGGGGTGACGTCCCGAATCAGGGTGATTTCAAGGCCGGCAACCTGAAGAGCTCGGATGGCGGTTTCACGCCCGGAACCAGGGCCACGAACCAAAACCTCAATCTGGCGCATGCCTTGCTCAAGGGCTCGACGTCCAGCTGCTTCTGCAGCCGTCTGGGCGGCAAAGGGGGTGCCCTTACGAGCTCCCTTGAAACCGCTGGCCCCAGCTGAAGACCAACTGATCACCTCGCCAGCCGTATCAGTGATCGAGACGATGGTGTTGTTGAAGGTGCTTTGAATGTGGGCAACTCCGTTGGGAACGTTGCGTTTGGCTTTTTTAGGGCCTGTCTTTTTGGCTGGCTTCGCCATAGCATTTGGCCTGCAGGGCAGGGATGGGTTCGGGAGGAAGGCTGGGGGAAAGGGCGACCGATGCTGGACCTAAATGGCCTACTTCTTCTTACCGGCCACGGTTTTGCGGGCACCACGGCGGGTGCGGGCATTGGTACGGGTGCGTTGACCGCGCACAGGTAGCCCCATGCGGTGACGACGGCCACGCAGACAGCCAATGTCTTGGAGTCGCTTGAGGGCCATGCCCTCCTCTCGACGGAGATCACCTTCCAATGTGAAGGTTTCAGCAGCTCCGCGAAGTTTCTGAACATCAGCATCGCTGAGGTCCTTGACCCGGATATCGGGACTGACACCGGCCTTGGCCAGAATCTTCTTCGCCCGGGTCAGACCGATCCCGTAGACATAGGTCAGGGAAATCTCGATCCGCTTGTCGCGGGGGATGTCAACACCGGCTATCCGTGCCACTGGCGAAAGAATTCGAAGGAATGGGGAAAAGTGACGTCACACCCTAGGGGTGGTGACGGGAGGCTTGTGAGCAGCTCAGCCTTGACGCTGCTTGTGCTTGGGGTTGGTGCAGATGACCATGACCCGACCGTGGCGACGGATGACACGACATTTGTCGCACATCCGCTTGACTGAGGCACGCACCTTCATGGCCCGCGAGACTCCGATTTCACAAACAAAAATACTACCACATCATCCTCCAATGGACAGCCTGATGTTGGCTGATACGTCGTCGACCCTGCCTGCAGCATCGACAGAGGCCAAAAGCCCAAGCTGTTGGTAGTGGTCGATCAGGGGCGCGGTCTGCTGTCGATAAACCTCAAGACGGTGGCGAATCACCGCTTCGGTGTCATCGGCTCGACCCCGTGAAAGCATGCGCTGGACCAAAACTTCATCAGGCAGTGCCATCAGGATGACAAGTTCTATCGACTGGTTGAGCTGAAGAAGAAGAGCATCAAGAGCGGTGGCTTGACCAAGATTGCGCGGAAATCCATCCAACAACCAACCCTGGGAATGACCCTCAAGGCGATGACGAACAATGGCAAGCACGAGTGTGTCACTGACCAGCTCACCACGGGCCATTACCGTTTCTGCTTGCTGGCCGAGATCAGTACCAGCAAGAACTTCGGCGCGAAGTAAATCACCCGTTGAAAGGTGCAGTAGCCCATTTTCAGAGGCGAGACGCTGGGCTTGGGTTCCCTTCCCAGCCCCGGGAGGACCAAGAAAAAGCAGACGTTGTTTCATCGTTGGCTTTGCTGACCTGAAGCAGGAATTACTAGAAGAAGAAAATGCAGATCAACCTCGTACAATCCCTTCATATCTTTGGGAGATCACGTAGGTCTGCACTTGCTTGGCAGTATCAATAGCAACCCCTACCAAAATCAACAGTGAAGTCGCTCCAATGCCTTGAAAGGTCCGCACCTGAATAGCACCTTCAACAGCAGAAGGAATAATGGCAACGGCCCCAAGGAATAAGCCGCCAAGTAAAGTCAAACGATTCCCTACGTCATTTAGGTAAGTAGCTGTAGCTGATCCAGGCCTTACTCCAGGGATAGCCACACCATTACGCTTGAGATTAGTGGCTATATCCAAGGGGTTTACGGTGAGGGAAGCATAAAAGTATGAAAAGCCAAGGATTAAAGCAAAGTAAACCAATGCATAAACCCAAGGCAGGCTGCTGTTGGGATTTAAATAACCAGCCAGGCGTATGAGCAACGGGTTGGAAGTAAAATTCGCAATAGTTAGGGGCAGGAACAACATGGCCGAAGCGAAGATAATCGGCATTACTCCACCAGCGTTAAGCTTTAGCGGCAAATAGCTTTGCCTAGCTGCCAGAACGCCCGCACCACCAACTTGACGTTTCGCGCTAACAATTGGAAGTCTACGACTGCCTTCTTGCACAAGGATAATTCCGACAATAGTAAATAAGAAAATAAGTAATAAAATCAGAATACCAGTTACAGTGCTTCGATCTCCACTTTGGGCCAATTGAATCGTTGAGCCAAGGGCCCTAGGAAGAGTAGCAACAATGTTGAGGAAAATCACCAGGGAAGCACCTTGACCAATGCCCCGTTCTGTGATCACCTCACTGATCCACATCACAACCATGGAACCTGTAACAAGGGCCAGGGTCGTTTGAACCACAAACAACCAATCAGGTAGACCCGGAAGGGCGTACTGACGCAGAATTAAAGCAAAAACAAGACTTTGTATCATGCCCCAACCAAGGGCCACAAACCGAGTAATTTGAGCAATCCTACGGCGGCCAGCTTCACCCTCATTCTTTTGAAGATCTTCAAGGCCTGGGAGAGCCGCCGTCAGCAATTGAATAATAATCGAGGCATTAATAAATGGAAGAATACCAAGACCAAAAATCCCGATGGTTGAGATCCCGCCGCCGGTGAAGATGTCAAGAAAACCAATCAGTTGGCCACCACGAGCCAAGAATTGCTGAAAGGCAACCCGATCAATTCCAGGAACGGGGATATACACCCCCAAACGAACCAGTAGTAAAAGGCCAAGGGTAAGCAGGACCCTGTCCCGCAGACCTTTGGCCTGAATTAGCTGGGTGAGAATTTCAGTGGCGCCTGGATTGCGACCCCGACTGAGAACCATGGCAATGAGGGATGGGAGAGCAGTTCAGACAGATAAACGATGGGCCCTGTCGGACACCAGTTATCAGTCGGTTACTTCACAAGAACCGCCAGCAGCCTCAATCTTGGCCCGAGCTCCCGCCGTGAAGGCTGCGGCCTGCACGTTGAGCTTGACCGCCAGATCTCCACTACCAAGCACCTTTAGCGGGTACTTCGGACTTGTGACTAGACCGTCTTTGACTAGAGAATCCATAGTGACCGTGGATCCTGCCGGTAGGTCGGCCAAGTGACCGACATTAATCACGGTGTAGTAAACCGGATTCACAAGCTCGAAATGCTTGAGTTTGGGGATCCGGCGGTAAAGGGGCATCTGGCCACCCTCAAAACCGGGGCGAACAGGACGACCAGATCGGGACTTCTGGCCCCGCATGCCGAATCCGCAACTGGCGCCCTGGCCAGCGGCGATGCCCCGACCCTTGCGCAGTTTGCGACGACGGGAGCCTGGTTGGGGCTTGAGAGAGTTGAGGGAGAATGAGGATGTCATCGGGGGCTCCGGCAATGGGCTCAGGAGTAAATCTGTTCTAGAGAGATGCCACGTTCTTTGGCAGTCTCCTTGTGGGTGCGCAAAGCCCCGAGGGCTTCCATGGCAGCTCGGGCATTGTTCAGGGGCGTCTTGGATCCAAGGCGTTTGGCCAGAACGTTCTTGATGCCCGCCAATTCAAGAACCGTACGGATCGAACCACCGGCAATGACACCCGTACCCGGTGCGGCGGGACGAATGAGGACACTTGCTGCGCCATCACGCCCACGACTTTCGGTAGGCACGGAGCTGGTGCGCGTGAGGGGCACCTTGACCAGGTGTTTCTTGCCATCGGCGACACCCTTGCGGACGGCACCGATCACGTCGCCGGCCTTACCGACCCCAACGCCCACTTGGCCACGCTCATTGCCAACGACAACGATGGCCCGGAAGCTCATCTTTTTGCCGCCCTTAACGGTTTTGGAGACGCGTCGAATCTGAACGACCCGTTCTTGCCATTCGGAATCGCGCTCCTGGCCACCGCGGCGGTCACCGCCTCGGCGCTGGCCTCGACGATCGCCGCCGCCGCCGCCTTTGCCCTCACCGCGGCCCTGGCCACGGCGTTCCTGGCCTTCGGCGCTAGGCACATCCGCGGCGACAGGGATGTCGCCGGCCTGAAGTTGTTCGTTGGTTTCGGTCATGGTGAGCGGAGGAATCAGAACTGAAGGCCCGCTTCCCGGGCGGCATCGGCGAGGGCCTTGACCCTGCCGTGGTACAGGTTGCCGCCGCGATCGAAGACCACCTGCTGAATGCCCTTGGCGAGGGCACGCTTGGCAACAAGCTGGCCCACAGCCACGGAGGCTTCACAAGTAGCACCGACAGCGAGGGTCGTGCGCAGATCCTTGTCGAGGCTCGAGGCCGAGCACAGAGTGCTCTGGGCGTCGTCGTCGATGACCTGAGCGTAGATGTGATTGTTGGAGCGGAACACGGCGAGCCTGGGACGCTCGGAGGTGCCGGAGAGATAACGACGCAGACGGCGATGGCGCTTCTGGGTCTGGAGTTTGCGGGAGAGGGTGGACATGGGGATTCAGGGTATGAATGCTGGAGCCGAGCTCATTTCTTGCCGGTCTTACCCGCCTTGCGAAGGATCCGCTCACCTTCGTATTTGATGCCCTTGCCCTTGTAGGGCTCTGGCGGACGAATGGCGCGAACCTTGGCCGCCTCGTTGCCGACGAGTTCCTTGTCCGCCCCGGAGACCAGGACAGTGGTGTTGTTCTCGACGACAAAGGTGATGCCCTCAGGGGGCAGCATCTCGACGGGGTGGCTGTAGCCAGCACTCACCACCAACTTTCGACCCTGAACCTGGGCGCGATAACCCACGCCAACAATTTCGAGTTTGCGGGTGTACCCCTGGCTGACACCCTCCACCATGTTGGCGACAAGGGTACGACTGAGGCCGTGCCGCTCGCGGGAGCGACGGCTGGTATTGACAGGATTGACCTGAACAGTAGAACCTTCTTGAACGACGATGACGCCATCAGGAAGGGTGCGCCGCAATTCGCCCTTGGGGCCCTTAACAGTGACGGATAAACCGTCAATGCCAACGGACACCTTGTCGGGAATGGGAATGGGGGCTTTGCCGATACGAGACATGGAACTGTTCTCCCTAGATCAAAAGACGTAGCAAAGCACTTCGCCGCCGACACCCTGCTTACGGGCATCACGGTCACTCATCACCCCCCTCGACGTGGAGATGATCGCAACCCCAAGGCCGCCAAGAACCTTGGGCAGCTGGCGTGTGCTTTTGTAAATGCGTAGACCAGGCTTACTCACCCGCTGCATGCGGCGGATGGTGGGCTGGCGATGTTTACCGCTGTACTTGAGTTCAAGCACTAGTTCTTTGCGCACTCCCTCGCCCTCTTCGGAGATGTTGGCAATAAAGCCTTCCTGCTGAAGCACCTGGGCGATGCTGCGGCAGAGCCTTGAAGAAGGAACGCGGGTGTTTTCGTGGCGCTTCTCACTCGCATTGCGGATGCGGGTGAGCATGTCGGAAATCGGGTCGTGGTTTGCCATGGTCGTGTCCGGAAGAGGGCTCAGTTGCTGCGGAACGGCATCCCCATTTCGCGGAGGAGGGCCCGGCCCTCATCGTCGTTACGGGCGCTGGTCACGATCGTTACGTCCATGCCCCGGATGGCGTCGATCTGGTCAAAAGAAATCTCTGGGAAGATGATCTGTTCGCGGATGCCCAGGGTGTAGTTACCGCGGCCATCGAAACTCTTTGGACTTACACCCCGAAAGTCACGAATACGGGGTAGGGCCAGATTAATCAGACGCTCCAGGAAGGCGTACATCCGATCTCCCCGTAGGGTGACGGTGACGCCGATGGGCATGCCCTGGCGAATCTTGAAACCGGCGATGGCCTTTTTGGCTCGGGTTACCACGACCTTCTGACCTGTGATGGTGGCCAGTTCGGTAATGGAGGCTTCCAAAGACTTCGCATTCTGGGCAGCCTCACCCAGACCCCGGTTGACGGTGACCTTGAGCACCTTGGGGACCTCGTGAACATTGGAGAGATCGAGATCCTTAAGCAACTTGGGCTGGATCGTCTCCCGGTAGCGCTGTTTCAGTGACATAGGGGGAAGGGGTTGCGCTTCTGGACGTGGTCAGAAGGCGGACAGGCAAAGAAAGGGGAGGAGGGTTGGTTTCAGGAAGGAAACCGGAGGGGAGCAATGCACCCGGATTCAATCCAAAAGTTCGCCTGTCTTCTTAAGACGGCGTTTTTTAGTGCCGTCCTTCTCCACAACGATTTGGACGCGGCTAGCCACGTTCTTCGTCGTGGAATAAACCATCACATTGGAGGCATGAAGGGACGCTTCCTCGGTGAGGATGCGCCCTGACTCACCTTCTTGAGTGGGCTTAACGTGGCGGGTACGCAGATTGACACCTTGGACAATCACGCGATTTTCGTAAGGAAGGGTCCGCAGAACCTCACCGGTCTTGCCCTTGTCCTTACCGGTGATCACCTGGACGGTGTCACCTTTTTTGATACGCATTTTGATGCGCACTGTCGCTTTGGCCCTGGGAGTGGTGGCAGCCATCTCAGATCACCTCCGGGGCCAAGGAAACAATCTTGGTGAAGTTGCGCTCACGCAGTTCACGGGCCACAGGTCCGAAAACTCGTGTGCCCTTGGGATTGTTGTCGTTAGCGAGGATGACCGCCGCGTTGTCGTCAAAGCGAATCGAGTTGCCGGTGTCACGACGGAGGGTGGCCCGGGTCCGGACCACAACCGCCTTGACGACATCGGACTTCTTCACGCCCATGTTGGGCATGGCATCTTTAACCGCGGCGACAATGACGTCCCCAACGTGGGCGTAACGACGGTTGGTACCGAGCACGCGAATACACTGAATACGTTTGGCGCCGCTGTTATCAGCAACGTTGAGGAAGGTTTCCTGTTGAATCATCGGGAGGTCCTCCTCAAGAAGCGGTGGTGGAGATCACCTCAGCCACCGTCCAGCGCTTGGTGCGACTGAGGGGCCTGGTTTCAGTGATGCGGACCCGATCGCCGACGCGGCAATTGTTGGCTTCGTCGTGGGCCTTGTAGCGGGTGGTGCGGCTAACTGTCTTCAGATAGATGGGGTGGGGAAAGCGGTTTTCCACCGCAACCACCACCGTTTTGTCCATCTTGTCGCTGACGACGGTGCCGATCCTTTCCTTGAGTGCCATGGGAATGGAGAGGTTCAGGAGGCGGTGGAGCGCTGACGCTCCTGCTGCACCGTGAGCAGGTGAGCCAGCTTGATGCGGGCCTCCTTGAAGCGGTGCGGATGTTCCAGGCGGCGGGTGGCCCGCTGGAAGCGGAGATCGAAGAGTTGACGACGGACGCCGTCAATTCCTTCGATGATCTGGGTATCGGTGAGGTTGCGCACCTCGGTGATCGTGGGGCGGGCCATGGTCAGGACTCCAGGGCGAGGGCAGGGGAAGCCGACAGATCAGCTGCGGTGGATTCCGCAACGTCGTCGCTTTCCTCGGCTACCAGCTCGACCGGCTGGTCGGCAAGAGCGAGGAACTTGGTCTTGATGGGCAGTTTGTACTGCGCTAGGCGCATGGCCTCTTTGGCGATGGCTTCGGTGATTTCGGGACCACCCATCTCAAAGAGAATCCGACCGGGTTTGATCACCGCCACCCAGAATTCCGGGTTGCCCTTACCGGAACCCATGCGGGTTTCGGCAGCGCGCATGGTGACCGGCTTGTCGGGAAAGATCCGGATCCAGATCTTGCCGCCCCGTTTGACATAACGGGTCATGGCCCGTCTGCTGGCTTCAATTTGGCGGGAAGTGATCCAGCCACATTCCTGGGCCTGGAGAGCAAATTCGCCGAAGGCGATGGTGTTACCGCGAGTAGCGATGCCGCGCATGCGGCCTCGCTGTTGCTTGCGGAATTTGACGCGACGTGGACTCAGCATGGTTCAGCTTCCCTCACTCCTCGTTGGAGCGATCTTCAAATTGTTGGGGCCGGCGATTAGCACGGCGCTTGGGGGCTCCGCCAACGGGCAGCTGTTCTTGCTGACCGGGAAGGATCTCTCCTTTGAACACCCACACCTTGATGCCTAGAACGCCATAGGTGGTGGTGGCCACCTTGGTGGCGTAATCGATGTCAGCCCTAAGGGTGTGCAAGGGAACGCGACCCTCGCGAGTCCATTCGGTCCGGGCGATTTCGGCGCCATTTAGACGGCCGCCCACCTGGATCTTGAGACCAAGCACCCCAGCGCGCTGGGCACGCTGCACAGCCATGCGCATGACACGGCGGAAGGCAACCCGCTTTTCCAGCTGCTGGGCGATGTACTCGGCCAGAAGATAGGCGTCAGCGTCGACCCGTTCCACCTCAACAACGTTGATCCGCACTTGGCGGGACGCATCTTTGAGAGTGGCCTGAATGCCGGTGCGCAGTTCTTCGATGCCGCTGCCTTGGCGTCCGACAAGGACACCTGGGCGGGCGGTCTTGAGCTCAACCTCAAGCTGGTCTGCCTTGCGGGCGATCAGCACGTCGCTGATGCCAGCAGCGGCATATTTCTTGTGGATGAACTTGCGAATCCGGTCATCCTCCTGAAGGAGGGTCGGATAGGTGCGGCTTGGGGCGTACCAGCGGGAGCGGTGTTCCTGGGTGATCCCCA
>Ga0194059_1000604_pt1 | contig 16617 bp, 12 predicted proteins | sample SepL6211m_MetaG_FD_163426 | JGI IMG/M metagenome (GOLD analysis project Ga0194059, IMG submission 163426) | Anoxic zone freshwater microbial communities from boreal shield lake in IISD Experimental Lakes Area, Ontario, Canada - Sep2016-L626-11m | ecosystem: Environmental > Aquatic > Freshwater >... | reverse complement strand
GAAAAGTTCCTCACCCATCTCAAAGAATGTGAGTGGCGTTGGAACCACAGACATCGTAAAATCTATCCATTCCTACTCAAACACCTCCGCCAGTACCCTCTCTCAACTACATAAGACCCTAACTAAACCATTGAATGAGCTATGAAAACGAATCGGTTTGTCTCTAAGAGTTATACTTCTGGACTATATAATACAAGATAAGATTTCTCGTAGGAATCCACACTCCCCATCCCTTTCATCCCCCTTGCTTTGCACAGCTGAGCCTCTTTCTCAGCCTTTTGCTCAGCTTTTTGCTTACCTTATTGCTTAGCCTGATTGGTTCATGACCAGTGCGTGGAGTTCCTTTAGAGGCATTGCCTTCCCGAAGAGATATCCCTGTCCATGGGTGCATCCTAGCGAGAGGAGGTGCTCTGCCTCGGCCTGTTGCTCTATTCCCTCGGCCACCATGCTGCAGCCAAAGTTCTTGGCAATGTCGGTGATGGAGCGCAAGAGGTTGTTCATCACGGTATTTCCGGAGACAATCCCTGTGAGGAAGGAGCGATCGATCTTGATAATGTCGACCGGGTATTGCGCGATGATCTGAAGATTGCTGTATCCCGTGCCGAAATCATCCAGAGATACCTTGATGCCATGATCCTTCATTACCTTGAGGTTATTGATCAGGATCTGGTTGTTGGGGATCTGGTTGTTGGGGATCTGGTTGTTGGGGATCTGGTTGTTGGGGATCTGGTTGTTGGGGATGATCGATTGTTCGGTGATCTCGATGTGGATTCCGTTTGCGGGTGCGCCGGATCGCTCGACCTGCGCGAGGAAGTGCTCGTGAAAGTCCTTCCTGCAGATGACATCAGGGGTCACATTATGGGAGAAGTAGAAGTCGGGAATCTTATCCCGAAAGCTCTTGTTGTCATTCAAGATGAGAAGTACCTCCGAGATGACCCAGGCATCGATCTGGCCCAGCAGACGCATCCTATGCATGGAGTCGATGAAATCCTTGGCCTCCAGAAGTTTTCCATCCTGATTCACCAGACGTATCAGGGCCTCTGCTCCCACGATCCTACGCGTGGCCAAATCGACGATCGGCTGATAGTGGAGTGAGATTCTGTTGTTCTTCACCGCATCCTTGACCGTGCGGTTCATCGCCCTTTTGTAGAGGAACTCCCGCATGACCTGCTCATCGGCAACGCAGATTCCCAGATTCTGCCCGTTCTTGACGCGGTGCATAGCCTCCTCGGCACGGCGGATGAGTTCGGCTGAGGATCCTTCGGCAGAACCAAGAACCACACAACCCATGCTCAGTTGGATATCAATGCTGGCATCACCATATTGGAACTCGCCGCTCAGGTTGGATGTTACCCGCTTGATGGTGAGTTCGAGTGAGTTGTGGGGCTCTCTCTCATGAATGAGCAGAAGGAACTCCCCGCCGACAAGTCGCCCGATCGTGTCATCCCCCGAGCAGAACTTTGATGCCCTTCTGGTGATCTCACGGAGTACTTCGACTCCGACCTCGTAGCCGAAGTCGTCGCTGATCGACTGGAAACCATTGATGTCGAAGCAGAAGAGCACCAGTTTCCGATTGCTCATGAGGCTCCCCTCCTGAAGGATCCGATCCAGCCTCTGGACGAAGAGTTCGCGGTTCGGCGCTCCTGAGTTGTGGTCGTGCTCTGACTTGTACTTCAGATCGATGTTCAGGAGTTCGCGTTCTGCGACGATGGAGAGATTGGCCGCGATGAGGTTGAAGACATCACGAATCCGGGGATCCGCATTGCGATGATCCGGATAGAGAAACTCCATCACGGCGACAAGCCGCTCACGGATCCGCACCGGAACTACCAGATGGGAGTACTCGGGGCGGAGCGGGGCGGAATTGATGAAATCCGTCTGGGGCACTTCCAGCCTGGGGTGGCTGGACTGGCTATCGAGGCGGTTCCAGAGCAGGGGGAGCTCGGGATCCTCGGGGAGCATCGGGTTGTATATGATCCCGGTGGTACCGCCGGTCTGCATGTTGCGGATGCGGGCCGAGAGCCATCCGAGCTTCGGATCGAGATGGAGGATCATGCTCTGGAGAGCCTCGTCAAAGGTAGGTGCTGCGGATGCTAGGTTCGCCGAGGTGAGCAGGAGCTTGTTATAGACCTCTTTTTCAAGAAGGAGCAGGCGGGCAAGATCCTTTTTCGTCTTTTCACCCTCCAGGTACTTGATGACCTGCTTGGCCATGCCTGTCAGAAACTCTGCATGATCCTCTGAGAGAGTTCCCGGCTTGGTATCCATGATGCAGAAACATCCGATGTCCTGTCCTGTGGTGGTGGTCAGTCGCGCGGATGCATAGAAGCGAATGAAGGGTTCCTGCGTGACCTGGGGATTGGAGGCAAACCGCGGATCGAGAAATGTGTCGGGAACGACAAAGACCTTCTCCCCACTCATCAGAGCATTGGCACAGAAGCTCGTGGTGCGTTCAATCTCCAGGGGCTTGATCTCTCCTGCGACAGACTTGAGCAGAATCTTTTCCCGATCCACCAGCGTGATGGCCGCTGTGGGAACGCCACAGTGAGTGGCGGTGTACTGGCAGAGGATATCGAGAATGGGGATCGGTTCTTTGTTTAGGATGTCGAAGCTCTCTAGAACGGAGATCCGCTCCACCTCGAAAGGTGTCGGGGAATGGGAAATAGTTCCGGCGATAGGTGGAATATCCACAGGGGAAGATGGCAATGCTTCGTTGTTCATGAATGAGTTCCTTGGGGATGGCGTAGCGTCGGAGTATGTGTGAGCTCTGGTGAGGAGGAGAAGAGATCGAGTTCGTTCGGAGGTTGCTCCATGAGGTGCTCGAGGAACTGATCGATCGTCATCGGCTTCCCGTAGAGGTATCCCTGCCCGTACTTGCAACCGATCGCTAGGAGATGATCAGCCTGTTCCTGAAGCTCGATCCCCTCGGTAATCACAGTGTAGCCAAGGGTTTTCCCCAACTGAAGCATCGCGGTCAGGAGTTGGATTTTCTTTTCGTCTCCGGAGGGAATTCCCTGAATAAACAAGCGGTCGATCTTGAGCGTGTCGCAGGGGATGGAGATCAGGTGCTGAAGGTTGCTATAGCCTGTCCCGAAGTCATCGATTGCGACCTTCGCTCCTGCATTGCGGAAGAGGGTGATATTTTCCATTAGCGATGCATTGCTCATGTCCAGATGGTCCTCAACGATCTCGAGACGAATCATCGTGGGGGAGACACCCGCCGCCTTGAGGCGATTCAAGGAGAGCGTGGCGAATCCATGGGTCATGAGGATACTAGGGCTCACATTGAGAGAGAGGCGAAATCCGGGAATCGCCTCCAGTGTTTTCCTGTGTTGCTGGAGAATCCGAACGGACTCGGCGAAGACCCATTCATCAACCTCATCCATGAGGCGGATGCGCTCCATGGCTGGGATAATGTCGAAGGCGGAGAGAATGGAGCCGTCCTTGCCCATCACCCTGAGGAGTGCCTCCGCTGCGCAGATCTTTCCGGTCTCGATCTCCACGATCGGCTGAAAATGAAGCAGAAGCCGTTTTTGATAGACGGCTTCGTGGACATTGCGGTCGAGATCGAGGCGCTTCTTGAATGCGCGGATGATGTCCTCGGTAGCGATGCAGTACCCATTCCGCTCCCCATGCTTGACGAGGTACATGGACTCCTCGGCACGGCGAAGGAGCTCGGGTGTGGTGAGGTCGTTACAGTCGAGAATCGCCGCACCGATGCTGCTGGTGATTCGGATCTCCAGATCACCGAGCATGTAGGGCTGGGAGATACGTCTCTGAATCCGTTTGAGCAATGCATCCAGATCCCGATGGATATCAAGATGGCTCACCAGGAGGACAAACTCGTCGCCACTCAGACGGCCGAGAATGTCTTCTTGTCGGATGAGATGCCTAAGTCGTTCCGTGACCTCGACGAGAAGGCGGTCACCGATCTGGTGGCCGAAGTTATCGTTCACATCCTTGAATCCATCGAGATCGAGAAAGAGAAGGGCGGAATCGGGGTTACCCGAATCGGTTTGAGAGATTGCTTTTTGAAGCTCCTCAAGGAAGAGCGTCCGGTTCACAGCCCCGGTGAGCGCGTCGTGAACGGCGCGGTGCTGGAGCTCCATGGTGGCGATCTCCCTCTCCGCCACGATCGCGAGATTTGCCGCCATGATGTCGAACACCTCCTTGATCCTGGGATCCATCTTGCGGTGATCGGGGTAGATCATTTCAATCTTGGCCTGCTGCTTACCCCGGTTCCTGATCGGCACCACGAGATAGGCATACTTGGGTGCGTCGAGGCCTGTGGAGATGAAGGTTGTGTTCTCTCCATCGTGTGATGGTTTTGTGGCCTGAGAATCAATCTTCCTCCAGATCTGAGCGGTTTCCGGATCTTGGGGGAGGAGGGGATTCATTCGGATGCCCTCTGATCCATGGGTCATGAGGTTAGTCATGCGGCATGAAAGCCATCCCATCGCAGGATCAAGGTGATCCATGATGCTCTGGAGAGCCTGATCCAGAGTGAATGACGAGGCAGCCATCTCGGAGGACATACTGAGAAGTCGGTTGTAGATTTTCTTCTCCCTCAGAAGAAGACGTGTGAGTTCACGATTGGAGCGATGGATATCCAGGTAATCCATGGCAATCCTGGCGAGATTCTTCAACGAGGCGATCTGATCTGGTGTCAACTCCCTCGGCTTCCGGTCGATGACACAGAGACTGCCGATTGCGAGGCCATCCCCATTCCGCAGAGGGACGCCCGCGTAGAAGCGGATGTGGGGTTCCCCGACAACAAACGGATTATGAACAAAGCGGGGATCCTTCATTGAATCCGGGATGATCATGACATTATCCGCATCCATGACCGTATGACCGCAGAAGGAGTTGTCGCGTGAACTCTCCTTAAGATCGATTCCGTAGTTGGACTTCACCCACTGCCGATTCCTGTCGACCAAGGAGACAAGGGAGATCGGTGATCCCGTGATCTCAGCAGCCATTGCGGTGATACGGTCGAAAAGTTCATCCCGTTCGGTATCAAGAATGTCGTAGCCGAGTAGGCGGGCGATCCGCTCCTCCTCGCGGGGGTGAGGCGGCGGTGGTACTGATCCGGAGAGTGTGGCCGGTGCCATTTCGTTCATGACTCAACATTACCTCCCTCATCATCAGAGGTGGAAGGAATAGGGATAAGCGAAACGCTTATGTTTGTAGGTCAGGGGGATGAAATAGGGGCTGATTCATGTATCCCGCAGAGGCGTGGAGGCGTGGATGGGGTGGGGGAATAGATTCTCCCGCAGAGGCGCAGAGGCGCTGAGGCGGTGAAGAAAAAGGATTCGGATGGTATTGATTCCGTGAGTGGATGATGCCCGGGAGCATTACCCTCATAATTCTTTTCTCTGCGCCTCTGCGCCTCTGCGGGAGATCTCGGTCTTCATTCTCCACGCCCCTGCGATACCCCTGCGGGAGAGTAAAAAACTAACGCTTCTCCAGAGATTCGATGTCGATCCAGTCGACTAGTAGGGTTTGCTCACCAGACCAGTCGGGCTTACCCGACCAGGGCATACGACGCATTCCGAAGATAATCATGGAGGGGTAGTCGGGAACCACATCGTCGATACAGGCCTGCTCAACCCCGTCGATGAAGAACAGGACACTCCCGATGCGCCACTCGATCGTGTAAATGTGAAACTTCTCATCCCGGTGGGAGACTTTTTCCCCATTGGAGTCGATGATCGGCGCGCGAATGCTCCGCATCGGCAGGAGTGAACCGTCGCCATTCTTACTCTTCCTGGCATTGGCCCATGTATTGAGCCGGACATCAGTCCACCCGCCGTTGGTACCGGTCTTGTGTCCCGAGTCGGGTGACTGGGTGTCGTCAGGAGTGACCTCGATGTCGATCTCGTCGACTTTGGTTTTTTCACGGTAGGTGAAAAGGACGCAGGCGACACCGGGTATGGCCATGTTCTTCGCCCGGATGCTGATCCGGTGATTGCTTCCAATGGGCCCTAGGGAAAGTGTTTGGAAGGGGAGAAAGTCACTTCCGTCAGGGAGGTGTTTAATTTTCTTCCCCAGCGAATGACTCGTGACCGAGAGATGGGCAAACCCGTCGCCCGGGATAATGGATTTCCAACCGGACACGGGAGTCAGTTCGTCGGTGTATCCCCAGTGGATGCCATCACGCTCAGAGGGCTTCCCCGGGTTATCAAACCCCTCGAAATATTCCCCCGCCGTGAGTGATGAAGAAGCCATAAGTAGATATAGGAGGGATCTGGATAAATGTTTTCCCGCGGAGGCGCAGAGGCGCAGAGGGGGGAAGAATCTAATCTTCCAGTCCATTTACGCAGCGGGTGATTCCACTCTTGAGAACGTCTTCGCCAAAGTTCAGGAGGTATCCGAGCTTCAAGCCTGTCAGCTTCAAATAGGTCTGAACCTGTTTCTTGTGAGCTGGAATAATTCTCTCCACAGATTTTAGCTCAAGCAGGACTTTTTTCTCCACGATGATGTCGGCTCGGAACCCCTCATCAAATGTTGCTCCCTTGTAGATGATCGGAACGGGGATTTGCCTCTCAGATTTCAATCCATGATTAGCTAACTCCCGAGATAGGACGACTTCGTAAACAGTCTCCAAGAGGCCTGGGCCAAGTTCCCGATGCACGCTGATCGCTGCTTCAATAATCCGTGTGCCAATCTCATTTTCATTCATTGTTCATGGAGTTGTCCGGTGAGTTAAAAGATATTTTCCTGCTGAAGCCCAGAGATGGGGAAGGGATGCATGGTAATGAAGGGGGAGATTGATTCTAAATGGAATATACCCGCCATTATCAGCCTTGCTCATAATATCTTCTCCGCGCCTCTGCGCCTCCGCGGGAGTCGATTCCCCGTTTCCCTGCTAGGCGGCGATGACGCGGGCTTTGCTGTTCTTGGGGACGATATTACAGGCGTCCACGATGAGGGGGATATGCTCGGCGAGTTGCGCATAATCAACTCCTTTGTGAGGGGTGCAGACGACGGCTGCCGTGTAGCTATCGAGCGTTTCTGGATTCCAAGTGATAGAATGACGACCTGCCCATGCAGGTCCGGCATGCTTTTCGATGACTGGAATGAAAGGATCGTAGTAATCCAACTCAGCCCCCTTCTCCTTGAGGATATTCATAATATCATAAGAGGGTGACTCTCGGTCATCCGGGATATCCGGTTTGTAGGAGAGACCAAGGATCAGGATCCGAACCCCCTGAATCGGCAGTGAAAGTGAATTAAGTCCCTCCCCCAGGTGGCTGACAACATAGTAGGGCATTCCTCGGTTGATCTGACCAGCAATCTGGATGAAGCGCGTGTCGAGATTGAACTCACGGGCCTTCCAGGTCAGGTAGTAGGGATCAAGCGGGATGCAGTGCCCTCCGACTCCGGGACCGGGATAGAATGGCATAAAGCCAAAGGGCTTGGTCTTTGCCGCATCGATGACCTCCCAGATATCGATTCCCATGGGGGTGTAGATGCGCTTGAGCTCGTTCACTAGGGCGATGTTGATGAAGCGGAAAATATTCTCCGTGAGCTTGACTGCCTCGGCGGTGTCGCAACTGCTGACGGGGACAACTTTACTGACGGCACGCGAGTAAAGCTCCACGGCTCGCTCAAGGCATGCAGGAGTGAGGCCCCCCACAACCTTGGGCATCTCCTTGAGAACACTCTTCTCATTGCCCGGATCCTCACGCTCGGGGGAGAAGGCGAGCGCGAAGTCAATGCCGGCCTTGAGGCCTGATTTCTTCTCAAGGACTTTACAAAGGTCCTCGCGGGTCGTTCCGGGATAGGTGCTGGATTCCAGAGAGACCAGCATGCCTTTTCTGAGTACTGGAGCGATCTCTTCGCCAGCCGAGAGGATGAATGTGATGTCAGGATCGAGATGTTCCCTAAGAGGAGTGGGAACACAAATGATGATTGCTTCACTCCGGGCAAGGTCCTCCTTGTTCCCTGTGAAGGTAAGGAGCTGTTTCCCAGTGACTTCATTGATCCTATCGGACGGAACCGTAGTCAATGGGGAGAGTCCGGACTGAAGTTCACGCACGCGCTCCTGATCAAGGTCGAAACCCAATGTGCGGCATCCGGCCTCGGCAAAGCCAACTGCAAGTGGAATGCCGACATAGCCGAGACCGACGACTGCGACTTCATAAAGAGAATCTGAGGGTTTGGGGATCATAACATTGTTAGCGGAATGGGTTTAGTTGATGTGTTCTGGGTGCCATTGCGTTCCATCGGCTTTCCAAGGTCGTGCCTTCCAAGGAGAAATTGGAATGTTCCAATCACGCGACAGAGCAGGTGAAACTGATGAGGGCCCAAGTTATCGAGGAAGATCGCCAGTATTAGCCGCCAGAATTCACGCCAGCTGGCACTACGCAGACGGCTAGCCTCGGTGAGAAGCACGGCTGAAAGCGAAAGGAAGACCCCCATGATGTAGGCAAGGAAGAGCATGGCGACGATCTCGAACCCGGTGGCGATTCCCAGGACCAGACAAATCACCATCAGAATCCATGCGGAGAGCTCCACGATGGCTGAAAGCCCCTCGAAGAGAAGGAAGTAGGGCATTCCGAAGAGCCCGGTCATGCCGTAGCGGGGATTGAAGATCATTCCCCTATTCCGCCATATGGCCTGCAGCGTCCCTCGCTGCCAGCGGTTCCGCTGGGAGGCATACTGTCCTATCTTCTCAGGGATCTCTGTGTAGCAGATCGCATTGGGGGCAAAGACCAACCGGGCATCCTCCTTGTTCCTGCGATCATGGATGTGCCTGTTCAAACGCATTGTGAACTCGATGTCATCGGTGATCGCATCGGGCCATGGCCCCCCAACTTTCTCGAAGAGGGTCTTCTTGACGAGGATCAGAGCACCGGAGATGCAGAGCATGCTTCGCAGGCGTGAGAGTCCGATTCTGGCCCACTGGAAACTGCGTGCGTATTCAACCTCCTGATTCATTCCAAGAAGAGTCTTGGGGAATCCCTTGGCGACGATCTCGCCCTCCACGACATTGAGTCCGTTAGAGGGACGAACGACTCCCGCAACGGCCGCAACCCTCGAGTCGAGAAGGAAGGGGCGCGCCATGTGAAGAAGTGCATCGCTCTCGAGAACGCAATCCGCGTCGATGACGCAAAGAAGCGGATAGCGTGCCATGGAGACACCGGCATTGATGGCATCTGCCCGGCGCCCGTTTTCTTTCTCCACCACGACAAGATTAGGATACTCGGCAGACTCATAGACTCCTAGGATCGGCTGGGTACTGATAAAACGGCGTCCGAATCTCTCGATGCGGCGGAGTTGAAATTTCTCGATGAGTGTCTCAATCGTATTATCCGTGGAACCGTCGCTGACAACAATGACCTCGAACTGTGGGTAGGTGAGCTTCAGGACGTTTAGGATGGTGGAGCAGATGATCAGGGCCTCGTTATAACACGGGATGATCAGAGACACCGGCATGGTAAGCCGTGATTCGCCGATCCTACGGAACTCGGCGAACGTGATGCCCTTGTTGTAACGTCTGATCTGAAGCGATCCTAGCAGCAGCAGCAGGAGGTAGATCGCCTGGAGAGCTATATAATAGCTGAGGATAATCCAGAGAATAATGCGAATGGTGTTCATGAATTGATCTCCTTGGTTGATTGGATGTCGCCGTGTTCCTGAAGAATCTGGCGGCTCATATCGCGTCCGTACGCATCGACATGGTGATCGACGGCTTCCTTGAGTGCTGCGATCCCAGTCTCTCCGAGTGTGTAGAGGGCTTCTGCGGCGTTATATCGGACCCACCATTCCCGATCAGAGAGGCCCTGTAGAAGGAGGGGAATCTGTTGAGTGGCGCCAAGTCTTCCCAAGGCCAGCATCACGCTGCTGCGCGCTTCCCAGGAGGGATCCTCGCCTAGGGCGGCGATCTGGTCGGTCACGGAGTGATCATTGATGGAAGCGAGCGAGCGAATGGAATTGATGCGGATATTTGCGTTTTCATTCCGGAGCAATCCGCACAGGGCTTGCATAGAACGTTCGATCCGGAGTGATCCGGCCATGCGGGCCGCGATGGCCAAGGAAGTCGGGTTACCTGAGGAATCATTTAGGATGGTAAGAATCTGCTCGCTGACGCCTGGACCTAGAATCTGGAGAACTTCGACAACCCTTCTCTGGGAGACTTCTCCGGGTACATCGAGCGCCTTAAGAATCGGCTCAACGGCATTCTGACATCCCAGACGTGCAAGCGAGTTGGCTGCGGCGAAGCGAACCGCAAGCACATCGTCACGGAGTGCCGTCATCAGCGCCGGGAGTGCTGAGTCATCACCGAGATAACCGAGATATTCCGCAGACCTAAGCCTTTTTTCCCATCGCCTACTGGTGATGTGATTCATCATATCTTTCTCGACGGGCATCAAGGCAAGCAGGGGATGGAGTTTCATGCGTCCTTTCTCACCAAGTGAATCAGACTCCTCCAGAAGAAGTTGGATGGCTCTGTGTGAGTCATGCGACAGAGCGGCTTTTGCAGCCTCAAGTGAGGCCTCACCGGAGAGAAAGGATCGAAGAATCGGTTTCGCTTTGGTTCTAAACTCGGCATCACGTCGCAGTCGTCGGTCCGTCGCCATTCTCAGGCCGATGGTAATGACCAGCAGGATGAGGCTAAGAACGGTTAGAACGACCGCCGTGGTGAGAACGATAGTGATGAGGTTCATGGGATTAGAATTTCATCGAAAGGCCTATGGTCGGGGTGAGTTGTTGGTAAAGCGGGGAGTTGTTCTGGGTGAGGCGGTAGCAGTACTGGACACCTGTGAAGAGGCTCAGATCGCGTGTGATCGGCTGGGTGTAGAAGAGGGAGTAGGTGTAGGCGGGACTGAGGCTGCTGACATTGCTGCCGCTGGCCCCGACTTGGGTATCAGGATCCGTACCATAGGCAAAAGCCATCGAGAGCCTGCGGTTCCCTGGCAGACCGAGATTCAACGCCGCCGAATAGTAGTTGTACTCGAGGTTGTAGAAGGCCCATCCGCGGACATAACGAACCACCAGGGAGGTCGTATCTGTGAAGTTGTAGGCGATGCCTGGATTGATCTGATCGATCGGTCCCTGGATGAAGTTGTAGCGTTGGTAGTCGAGCAGGAGTCCGAGGCGTGGAGCGGCCTGGTAGATCAATCCTCCCGAGTAGACCTGCAGTGCAAGGAAGGTTGGATCGGGACAGATGGAAATCTTTCCGTGAACCTCGAGCCATTTCCAGAGGTAGTAGGAGGCGAGAGCGCTATAGTAGGTGTTCGTTCCCGAGGGGGGGCGCTGCATGATGTCGATCTCGCCTCCGAGTGCCAGGCGCTGGTTGACACGATAGATGAGGGTTGCGTCCTCTTCCTGCCAACCCTGACGGCCATGGTTGAAAAAGCTGTAATCGTAGTAAGGGGTGAAGATCCAGTGGCGGAAACTCTCGACTGTTTCGATCTCCCCCTTCACGACCTTCTTTCCGGATTCGCCTGTGGAGGCCTTGGTAACTGGGGCGTGATGCCTGGGCGTGCCTTTTAGGGGAACGCCCGCGGGTTTTCTGAGTGGGGTTGGGGGAAGGCGGAGTTCGTTCCTCACTTCAATAATGGCATTGAAGATTCCGGCCGGATCGGCGGCATCGGGAAGCGACTGCTCGAGCAGGCGAAGGCATTCCTTGTCATGGTAGCCATTGGCGTAGAGGAACCAGGCGTAGTGCTCTCGGAGGTCCTTCTGTTCGGGATTGCTTGCAAGCGCCTTCCGGTAATCCTCGCGAGCTTGGAGTATCTGCTGCTGGCCCTCGGCCAGCTGTCCCTGTTGGTAGTTACTTAGATTCGCTTTCGGGTATTGGTCCTCCATGGGGAGGGTCTCTCCGACACTCCAGAGCGGAGTGTTACCCTCGCCATGCAGCCCCACAGGCACTGTTATGAGCAGGAGAAGAGCGAATACAGGGAGAATAGTTGGAATAGGGAATGGGCGTGTGGTTCTCATAGAAGTCTTCCTCCGGGGACGAGGGCTATACGGTTACGTTCGATCAGGTCGTCAATGGTTTTTTCGAGTGTCCAGACATGCTGGAATGAAGTGAGTTTTTGCAGGAGATCGATGGAGGGGCGTCTCTGAGTGATCTGCCAGAAGTTGCTTCCATAGCCCTTCTCAAAGGAGACGAATTCGATCGGAGAGAGGCTGCCGGAACGCTCGATCACCATCCGTGCAAGATCGAGAATCGAGATCTCCCTCGGGTTGCCGACATTCACAGCGCGACCCCAGGACTCTGGCATTCCGGCGAGGAGGTCGAGAGCGGCGACTGTGTCACGCACATCGCAGAAGGAACGTGTCTGGGTCCCGTCGCCATAGACTGTCAGGGGCTGACCCGAGAGCGCCTGCTTGATGAACCGGGGGAGGACGAAGCCGTAGTTGCCTGACTGTCTGGGGCCCACGGCATTGAAGAGACGTGGGATCGAGACCGGCAGGGCATGAATTTCCCGGTAACCCATAGCCTGGATTTCATTTGTCAGTTTGCTGAGGGCATAGGCGGTGAGACCGCCCTTTTCGGGAGCGTAGACCAGCTCTATTCCCTCACTAAGAACGGGCTCATGGGAGTGGCCGTAGACGGAGGAACTGGAGGTAATGACGAGCTCTGGAAGATTTCCGCAACGGGCGACACACTCGAGGAGTCTTTCCGTACCGAGGACATTCACACGTGTCACCTCCACAGGTTCTTTCAGCACCCGGAACATCCCGACCACAGCGGCCATGTGATAGATACGGTCGCAACTGGCGATCTTGGACTCGAGCTTCGGCCAGGTGAGGATGTCTCCCTTTTCGAAGTGAAACTTCCCGGGGTGATTGCCGCAGTTGAGGTCGTTGAATACCTCCTCAGACCCGGTGCTGAGGTCATCCAGGGCAACAACCGAATCGCCCTTCGCAAGGTGATATTCCGCTAGGTGGGATCCGATGAATCCGGCACCGCCGGTGATTAGGATATTCAAAGTGGGGGGAATGAGTTGGGGTTGATGTGGGGGTTATTCGGTGCGTTTCCGCCCTTTGAGAAAAAGTCTCGGGTGACGGAAGCAACTGATGGAATCGCCGTCACCGTTCACGGCATTGAACTCACAGTGATTCCTGTCACTGAGCACGGAAACATAGTCGAGAATGGTGCGGGTATTGAGCGTGGGGAGGGGCTCAAGATCTCGAAAAATGACCATCGGCTTTTTCCGTCCATTCTGGAGAGAGAGGAGTTCACTCAGCGAGTGCCTCAGGCCGGAGCTGAGCATGTGATTGCCGTCGCTTACCATGAGGATGATGTCAGGCATGACTCGCTCCACGATGTGCTCCCAACAGATCCCATCGTGGTTGAGGACTGCGAAGTTGAAATACTCGACGCTCGTGCTGGAGAATGGGGCCATCTCTCGGAAAGCCGTCTCGATCCATTTCTTGCCAAGTTTCCCGGCGTCGACCGAGGGATAGATGCAGATAATCCTGATTTCGTAGCCTTTGGGATAGGGGGGCTCTTCGGATGACGAGGATTGATGATTCACCGGGTATTCCGGTGATAGATGATGATTCCGTAGTCGCCGGATTTTCCGGAGTGTTATGGCATTTGAGGAAGAGGAATGATTCATCGCCTGCCATCTTGCATTAGATCCCACACCGCCGATAGCTGCTGTACTGCTTATATCTTACTAAGAAAAATGCTTAGAGCATTTTTGATTTATTCTGACGCTCTAAAAAGGGTGAGGAAGAGGGAATGAATCTGGAACTCAGAAACTCAGGAAAAGAATGAGACTGGAGAGGTGTCGTGCCGACGATGAAAGAACCGAGAACTCCTACTCCATCGATATTGCGTTCTTTCCTTTGTGCTCCAGGGTCATGTGCGGATTTTTCTCTTACAAGAGATCGCCACCATCCTTGGCTGACTTTCCACCCATCAGTCCTTTTTGTTCTGCATTTCCATTCTTGAGTTCCTGAGTTCCAGATTAATCATGCAGCCTCCCCTCAAGCGACAGATTGACTAGAAGATGCTCTAGACAACTTCCGCTTCGATATCAGCGTCCGCGTCAGCTCAAGTGCGAGGGGCGGCTTTTTTGACATCACGACGAGAAGCTGTCTTGCCTGAACCGTTCTTAAGTTTCATGGAGGCTTTCCCATTTCCCTTCGAGTGGTTCTGGGGCACCAAATCGGCAGTTGATGAAGCCATCACCTGCGTCGGCCGTACTGACCCGTCGTCTTGAGTTTGAGAAAGAGAATCCTCTCCGTAGAAACGCACAGAGTACGCATGGAGTGCCAATGCGCTCTCCAGGCCGATCTTTAATCGGATATTGTTGCGGTGTACCTGAACCGTTCTGGGACTGATGTGAAACTTTTCCGCACTGTCCCGGCAGGAGTGTCCCTTGGCCATCAGGATCATGACCTCAAGTTCCCGGTCGGTAAGATTATGAAGGTTATGATCGTTACCCTTCATGTTGTTGGCATGATGGACCATCGAATGAAGTGAATGACGCGTCAGGCGCGGATTGAGATAGAACTCTCCACGCAGGACTGTCTTCACGGCGTTCTCGAAATTCCCCATGGGATCCATCTTATGGAGGTACCCCATGGCTCCCGCCCGCAGGCAACGCTCTGCGTAAAACTCCTCAACATGAGCTGAATGAACAAGAACCTTCAGCTGTGGATAAAGAGGCATTAGGTGCTTGATAAGTTCAAGTCCATCTTTGCCGGGAAGCTGTATTTCCAGGATCATGAGATCCGGCTGCGCCTCGGCTATTTTAGTCAAGGCCTCTTCGGCTGTCGCACTAGCCCAGGCTATCTCCCAGAGGCCAATCTTCTTGATGAAATGGGAAAGTCCGATGCGACTGGAGGGCTGGCTATCAACAATAGCAATCCTAGGCTTGGTACAAACCGGCGCCATTCTTTTTCTTGGAGGGATGGTTGTTGATTTCGTGCTCATGTCAGCGGTTCTTATGTCGTTTTCCCGGATTGATTCTTGGAGATGGATCGCCGTGATTTCTTCGGTGATGTCTTTGCCGGCACCTTGGGAAGGGATGTTGGCAGAGCTCTTTTCAGGAGCAGTTTGTCCCCGCTGGAGGCGTTTCCCACGGGGAACGGATCAAAGTTCAAGGCATCCCCGTAAAAACGGACGGCATAAGCATGGAGCCTGGCAGCCGAATCCAGACCGAGTTTTTGCCTTATGTTGGTGCGGTGCACCTGCACGGTCCGGGGGCTGATCTGAAGCTTGCTCGAAGTATCCTGACAGGAATCTCCCTGCGCCATGAGCATGATGATTTCAAGCTCTCGGTCAGTGAGTCGGCGATGAGTATCGTTGTTAATGCCTCGATGAGCCGGTGTGAGAGAGAGAAGCGCCGAACTCGCAATGCGGCTGCTGAGGTAGACCTCGCCGCGGAGGATTGTTTCCATGGCCGGCAGGAGGAGTCCCATCGGTTCGGTCTTATGCAGGAAACCCATGGCTCCGGCATGAAGGCATCGTCTGGCGTAGAAGTCCTCGTTGAGTGAGGAATGAACGAGAATCTTGAGGGTTGGGTAAAGGGGACGCAGGTTCTTGATGAACTCCAGTCCGTCCTGTCCCGTCAACTGGATCTCCACAATGAGGATGTCAGGCGTGTCTGATTCTAACTTCTCCAAGCCTTCCTTGGCTGTCGAGCTGGCCCAAGCGATCTGAAGCTTTCCGCTCGCGAGAATATGTTTGGAAAGGCCGATCCTGCAACTGGCCAGACTATCAACAATGGCAACTCTAGCCCCGGAGGGCTTCAGTGAGCTGGGTGATGCAGGCTTCATGGGGAGGATCCTACGAGAACTGTTAACTGCTAATTAACTACAGACCTACCGCACAATTATGTCAATCATCATATTTCACAGTGCGCCATCTCTGACAGTTCGCACTCCATGCAGTCACTTGTGGTTCCTAACAAAAAAATACAAGCACGAGCAGCCCCCCGACTGCCCATGCTTGTTTCTCTCCCGGGTAATAAATGCCCGGAAAAAACTCAGCTCAGATCCAGCATTGGTTATTTCACAGCTGTTTTCTTCTCAAGTAATTCAGGAAAGATAATCTGGAACGCTTTCATGGCATGACTAACTTAGATCCGCTGTGAAGCTGGTGGCTATTGGTTGAATGTGTTAACCCACTCTATCAGTCGACACTACGGCATCTAATAGTCTCAACAATGCCTCCTGGTGATCGATGCTGAGAGATGAAGCCTGGAAGCGGGTTCTCCCGCAGAGGCGCAGAGGCGCTGAGAAGGAAATGAAAAAGCCTCTTGGGGGATCAAGGGCTCTACACTTCATGATATGCCTTACTCGATCGGCACTACGCATCCGCGACCAATCCCTGTCAAAATATTCTCAACTCTCTGTGCCTCTGCACCTCAGCGGGAGATCTCATTCTTCTTCGCTGAATTGAGATTTAATAAGGCGGAGAGCGCTATTCCGGAATCTGATACGCGGGGATTTTAGTCTTCCCCTCTATCATCAAAATCTCCACTCGACGCGTCTTGGTTACTCTCTCCTAGTTGCTCGTTGCTAATTGCTGGTTGCTGATCATGAGCGCTGGCGGATGAAGGGCGCGGCTCAGACTCCTTCTTAAGATTGCGTTGCCGGATCAGGGCGTTCAATTCCCGGAACTTGCGGAGACGGCTAGGCATAATG
>Ga0194059_1000602_pt1 | contig 16637 bp, 17 predicted proteins | sample SepL6211m_MetaG_FD_163426 | JGI IMG/M metagenome (GOLD analysis project Ga0194059, IMG submission 163426) | Anoxic zone freshwater microbial communities from boreal shield lake in IISD Experimental Lakes Area, Ontario, Canada - Sep2016-L626-11m | ecosystem: Environmental > Aquatic > Freshwater >... | reverse complement strand
TTGGCGTTGTTGGAATTAGAATTCACTGTGGAATTTAATCCAGTGTTTAAGTTGTAATTTTGATTAGACATAGTTTGTAAATGAGTTGTTGTAATTTACTCACTTACACTAAATTTGGGGAAGTCCCCGTATAATGGCTAGCAAATTTATTCACTACATTATTATTTTAAAATTGTTCAGTCGTAAGTGTAAACTTTTTTTAAACTCGAATACCGAAACTATAAATTATAGTATAAAAAACAAACTATACATCTCCTCTTGTCATTACGAACTTGTTTCCTAAATCCTTTCATGTTCAAGGTTTTTTAGATCCTGAAATAAATTCAGGATGACAGTAAAATGGAATTTACATAATTATAAATGAGTTTCGGTGCTGAGGTTTTTAAATTTGGATCGATGGCAAATATAGTCATTAATGCAATAAAAAAACACCCCGAAGGGTGCTTAAAATTGGAATGAAGTAAAACTACTCAGCTTTCTTTTCTTCTTTTTTGTCTTCAGCCATGTCCATTTTTGGAGCTGTAGCTGTTGGTCTTGGTCCATATTTATTCTCACCTTGTGTACCGTCAATTATTAACAAATAAAGATTGTAGAAGGGAACTAAATAAAACCAACCAGTTTTTCCACTATCGTGAATTCTCCTGATAGCCACACCTAGAGAAGGTAATAACACAGCTAGGTTGTAAACCATACCAATTATTCCTCCTGTACCTGCAATACCTTCCACTATTGTTATTACAATAGAAACGATAAAACTAAACAATACAAAAAACCAAAATTCACTTCTGCTGGCTCTTTCACTGAAGACAGCGTACTTTTTTAAAACTGCAATGTACCAATTCATAGTGCTGGCATTTGTGACTATTATCTTTTGATTGTCAATTTTACTTGCCTTAATTTCTTCTTTTTGTTTAAAATATTTAAATGTCGTCAAAGTTACTTAGTGGGCTTAAAAAATATTTTGGTTATGATAGCCTCAGGCCTGCTCAAATACCGATTATAGAGTCTGTTTTAGCTGGACACGATACACTAGCCATAATGCCTACTGGAGGAGGAAAGTCACTTTGTTACCAACTTCCAGCGGTTATAAATGAGGGTCTAGTTTTGGTAGTTTCACCGCTAATTGCCTTGATGCACGACCAGGTGCAATCGTTGAAGAAAAATGGTATAAATGCAGGAATTTTAAACAGTTCAATTTCAGCTTACGATCAGGAAATTGTGCAAAACCAGGCTCAAGATGGTACTTTAAAACTGCTGTACGTTTCTCCAGAAAGATTGTTTGCTCGCCAAAGTGCTTTTATCGACTGGATGGGTAAATTGAACATCAGCTTGATAGCCATCGACGAGGCTCACTGTGTGTCTCAATGGGGTCACGATTTTCGTCCAGAATATTCACGCCTTCGAATCATCAAAGAAACTTTTCCACAAATTCCTGTGATTGCACTTACTGCCACAGCTGATGAATTAACCAGAGGGGATATTGTAAAACAATTAGAATTAGATAATCCAAATATTTTCATTAGCTCCTTTGATAGGCCAAATATTACTTATACTGTTCAATCAAAATTAGCCGACGATCAGGCAACGAAACAGCTAACCAATTTTATAAAATCTTTTGAAGGAGAATCTGGGATTGTTTACTGTTTAAGTCGTAAATCTACCGAAGAAGTGTCACAAAGTTTAACCAAATTTGGTATAAAATCCGCCCCATTTCACGCTGGTTTATCCCTGGAAGAAAAGGAAGAAACATACGATGAATTTATGCAGGACAAGCTTCAGGTAGTCTGTGCTACGATTGCCTTTGGGATGGGTGTAGATAAACCAGATGTGAGGTTTGTTGCTCACTGGAATATGCCTAAGTCTATAGAGGGTTACTACCAAGAAACGGGTAGGGCTGGTAGAGACGGACTTCCATCAGAAGCCTTACTTTTGTACTCCCCTGGAGATGCAGGAGTGTATCGCCGTTTTATCGATATTGCCAAGCCTGCAGGAGATCCGGAAACTTTTAAAATATTTCAAAAATTACAGTACGATAAACTCGATAGGCTGGTTGATTTTTGTAGTACAGGTCACTGTCGCAGACGAATACTGCTGCAGTACTTTAATCAAAGACTGGAAAAAGATTGTGGCAACTGTGACGGCTGTCTAAGTCCAGTAAAAAAGATGGACGGGCTGGAAATTTCTCAAAAAATAATCTCAGCTATTTATCGAACAGAACAAAAATTTGGAATCGGTTATGTTGTGGATTTACTACTAGGAGTAACCAACGATAGAATGGAAACTTATGGTCATAGTAAACTACCAACTTTTGCCATTTGTAAAAGTAATTCCAAAGAGGAGCTAATGTTTTACACCAATCAGTTAATCAGTCTTGGATACCTGCAAGTAGACTATGAAGGATTTATCAAAACGCTTTCTTTAAACGATCAATCAATGGCTATAGCTACTGGGAAAATGAAGGTAGAATTAATCCCGTACGAAGAGAAAATTAAACCAATTTTAAAGTCCAAAGCCAGCAAAAAATCTCTTGCAAAATTAGATGAGACTGGGCAAGAATATTTTGAAATACTGAGAAAAGTAAGACAGCAAATAGCAGCCAAAGATAACGTTCCAGCCTTTGTAGTTTTTGGTAACGCCACCCTTTTAGACATTGTAGAAAAGCGGCCCAAAACCAAACAAGAATTTAGCCAGATTAGTGGGGTAGGGGCACATAAACTGGAGAAGTATTGGCCTGAGTTTAAAAGGATTTTAGTGTAATAATCTAAACAACGACTTATTTTCAAAGTTTTATTATGATGATTTGTTTTTAAAGATTGGTCTCATTTGTCTCTTCTAAGAACATATCTAGTAACTAAAATTCCACCAGAGTTGATTTTAGCAATTACGATTTGTGAAAAATTTTACAACAGTGTTGTAATGAACTAAACTCCAAAAGTCAGTAAAACTTCTAAACTTTATAGACTAATATTTATGGAAATTATTGCTACTGCTAAAGAATTATATCCAAAACAATTTTCACGATATCAAAATCCAATAACAGATGAGGAGTGGCAAAATATTAAATCTGAATACGAAGCTTTAGAATACAAATATAATGAAATAATAAAAGGTTGTCGTTATAAAATATGGAAAAGTATATTTGAAATTTCAGATAAAAAGGAAAGAGCAAATTTTATTTTGAATGACCCTAAAGAACCCCTGCGCACTTCTATTGTAAGGGGCTTAAATCACGAAGTTATATTTTACATTAATTCTATTGGAGGGGTTAAATCACTAAATAAGGAGCTAAGGTCTGAGCTGATAAGGCATGCTATTGAATCTTTAAATTTGGAAGTGTTTGAATATTTATTTGATCCTAAATTTGCAAATTACACTGATTCCAATGGTCAAGCACCGTTGAACTGTCTTGCAAGCAGGAGGTATCATGGAGAATATCAAAGTAAGCCAATAGATCGAACTATTGCTGAGATTTTAATTACTAATGGTGCTGACCCGCACTGGAAAAAACCAAACTTGGATAATTCTTTTGTGCCTGCAAGAATGGCCCTTTTAAACCGAAACCCGGTTCTGAGTTTATTACTCGACGTTACTGATTTATCACTTCCAGTAAGTAAAACGTTTTCTGTAGTACTTAAAAACAAGCGATTAAGAGCTTTTAAAAGGAAGCTACTAGGAGTAAATTACCTTGATGATGAAACAAGTTTACTTCAAACGATGATTGATGCAGTTTTAAAAAGTAAATCACCGTATTTGCTGGATATTATAATGGCAAGCAAAAATTATGACTCAACCCTACTAAAAACAGAAACTTTGAAACAGATTGAGACCTACAAACAAGAAGCAAAAAAAATTATAAATTATTTAAATGGTGAATTGGAAGTTTCAGAAGAAATGGATATATCTCAGAAATGGCTTGGCCCTGTTCCTGGTTTCGCTAAAACAGAAAAAGAAATCGCTAGATGGGCAGAGCTAGAAAGTCAACCAATTAATGAGCGGGATCTTGAAATATGGAACGTATTCGGGCGTGATTGTAGCAGTTTGCAAACATCTATGAAGATAGATAGGGGGGAAGAGTGCAGACCCTTTTTAGGTAAGGACGAGCTACTGCATCAAGTTATAATTGATGATTTAAAATTGATTAAAAGCCACGATCTCACACCTTACTTGATTTGCATACCACTTGCTAAGGCCATGGAAGTATATTCAATGAGAGATCCAAATAGAAAAACTTTTACTCACCGTGGAAGAAATTATTCAGTTTTTGGTAATGGCTGGCAAGGTAGCAAAGCAAGTCCATTTCCAACCAAACACGATATCGGATACTCCAGTTCGTCGATCGACATAACTGTAACTGATAATGATAGCCATGAGGAACTATATTTTCCTGGGTTGATTCCCTATATTGGGTCTCAGTTTTGTTTTTTTGAGGGAGAGGGGGCGGGAAGTTATCGAGTTTCTCCAGAAAGTGTAATAAAGTTTTTTAATATGGCTAAACAGAGTTGATAAGCTTGTTTGTAAAACGAGTAATATTGATCTGATTTTTGCTTAATGTCGATAGTTATTTGCTTCTAACTTAGAAACTCCCCTGTGGGGTGCAAAGTTACTTCGAGTAATTTATTTTTGTTCAAAAATTATCCAACTATCCAAAGTAGGCCGAAAACCAAGCATGAATTTAGCCAAATCAGCGGGATGGGGGCCCACAAACTGGAGAAGTATTGGCCTGAGTTTAGGCAGGTCTTGATTCAAAATTAGTTCGCTTACAGAAAAAACACTTAGCTCAAAGTTGAACCTCGATTTTTATCTGACTCAAGCACTTTAACAAAAAATAAGGCGGAAAAGGCCATACCAAATATTGGCGGAATAAAAAGCTCGGGTGGGTAGGGCGAGCCTCTCCAAACAAGCATAATATAGACAAGAGCTGATCCAAAAATATAAATCCCAGAGCACATCATTGCTAAATATATTCCCCAGCGCTTTTCATTCCAAATCCCAAAAGCACTAACTATTGAAATAGGTCCTGTAACAATTAGATCCGCCAGTGGAATTAAAGATTTCAGTAAATCAGATTGAGAAAATAGCCATCCACCACCCCAAGTAAATAAACTTCCAACAATTGCAAAAATTCCAGTTAGCAGAAAAAACAAAGCAAATACATCCAAATCTTTTTTTAACTCATTTTTTTCATTCATAATTTTAACTTATATTTAAGGCACATAATGCTTCATTTCTGAGGCTATAATGTCAAATTCTAAACAATTCGTGATTGACAATTTTGACTCTAGTTTAGAAGGGCTTTGTCGTGCAAGGTAGGGAAATGCTAGCCGTTCTAGTGATGAATGAGAGATTGTTTTCTCTTGTTTTAAATCTTGACCATAAAGCTATTATTTTGAAATAACATAACTATGAACTTTTTTAAAAATCGATCAACAATTCCTTTAGTCACAGTAACAATCATTGCAGCTATTTTAGGTTTTTATATCTTTGATTTCTTAAATCTTTACTTGAATAATCAGTGTAAAAAAGCTAATGCTCAAATTGCTTTAAATACTAAAATAGTTAGTAAATCCAATCCTAATTTTTATCTAGTTGCTGAGAGTAGCGACTCTATAAAAAAAGACTATGCATATGCTGCAAAGCAGTATAATTATGACAAGTGTGAAGCTTACACCGATGCAAAGTTGAATTTTTATTATGAATTAAATAATCAGACTCAGTTGATTTATTCTTCAAAGTATTCCTTGAGCCAGCAACTTGAAAATCGTAAAAACTTAAATTTCAATCTAACTAAAGTTTTGGAAAAATTGATTGAGAGTCTTGTAGTAAAGACTTCTGATAAAAACTCAAATACTCGAGAGTTGTATGAAATTTTTAAAACTGCTCAGGCAAATAGCGATTATATTGTTAGTTACGACGATGGAGAGCTACGAGGATGGACAAAAACGGTCTTTTGATATCCAAAATTTAAAGTGTGAAAGTTAAATAAAATTAAAATATGACTCATAGTAACCAACTATACCAGCCTATTTACACTCTAAAACCCTTTGCTGAAAATGTATTCATAGTAGATGGCCAGACTGTAGATTTTTATGGACTGCCATTTACCACTAGAATGACTGTTGTAAAATTAACTGGCGGTGATTTATTTATCCACTCACCGATTCCCCTTAAACAGGATTTAAAAGAGGAACTTGATAAACTGGGTAGGGTAAAATACCTGATTGCTCCAAATAAAATTCACTATTGGTATTTAGACCGGTTTCAAAAAGCATATCCTGAAGCGATTACATTTGCAGCTAAAGGTGTAAAAGATAGAGCCAAACAATATGGTAAAAATTTTATGGTTGATTATGTCATTGAGGATGCTAAAAATGAATTTTGGAGTAATGAAATTGATCATGTAATAATGCACGGAAATCGGTTTATGGAGGAAGTGGAATTTTATCACAAACCAAGTAAAACTTTGATTCTAACTGATATTTATGAAAATTTTGAACCACACAAAATTGGCTTGCCTTTTAGAATTCTAGCCTGGCTTGGAGGCGCTCTAAGCCCAAAAGGAGGAACTACGAGAGATCAACAGCTACTGTATTCTGGGCACAAAAAAGAACTCCAAAAATCTATTGAAAAATTAAAATCTTGGGACACACAAAAGATAATCTTAGCACATGGCAAGTGTATTACTGAAAATGCTAAACTTGATTTGGAAAGGGTTTTTGGGTGGGTGAGATGAAAGGTATTGTGATTGACAAATTTTCTTGTAAAAAGGATTGATTAATTATGATCACCGTCTACGGCATAACCAATTGCAGCACAGTCCAAAAGTCCAGAAATTGGCTAGAAGCAAACAAAATTGAATACAATTTTCACGACTACAAAAAACTGGGAATAGATGAAAAACACCTCAAGCTTTGGTGTGAAAAGTTCGGCTGGGACAAGGTGCTGAACATGCAAGGCCAGATGTGGCGTAAGGCTAGTGACGAAGATAAAGCTAAGGTGGTGGATGAAAAGTCGGCTATTGAGTTTATGATTCGAGTTCCTAATTCTATTAAGCGGCCGATTGTGGAGCTAGAGAGTGGAGAGATGTTGAAAGGGTTTGATGTGGGGGAGTGGGAGGAGGTTTTGAAATAAATTTACACCTGATTTACCACCTCAAAGCCTTTAAAGCTGCCAGTTAGCCCCAAACCGTAAACTTTTTTGGCTATTTGCTTTTGTTTAATTTGTACTGATATTTGGTTTAGAGTAGCACCTGAACCCACAAAGTCATCAATTAGCATTACTTTAGAAAATTTTTGTTGATCTGGAATATAAAAGGTTTTTGTAGCATTTTCGATCCTGTCATCTTTGCTTTTCAAAGTTTTCTGCTGTACTGGGGTATCGTAAATTATTTTTTCGATTCTAACTTTGGGCAGGCTGATTCCCAAATTTTGTTCTAATAATTCCATAAATTGAACTTTTCTAGATACAGTTGCCGGTACAAAACCTACAGCTTCAATACCATTTATTTTTATTAAATGTTTAATGTTATTCTGGATTAGTGGAATAATGAACCCAATGTTAGCTTTATCTTGACTTTGTTTAGCCTGAAAAGTTAATTGGGCAAGCTTGGTTTTTCCAAAGCGTTCAATAGCGTAAAAATCGAGATAAAATAACTTATCCAAAAAGGCTTTATCCCCGAAACTTTCTCTTAGTTTAAAACTTGCATCAATATATTCGTAATTTCCTGATTTGATGTAAAATTCAGCATATTTTTTCCAAACTTGCAGATACTCTTTAGTAGTTTTAACAGTTTCCAGTCCTTGTTTTCGACACCAAGCTTCAAAGCCTGCATAACCATCTTTCAAAAAACCTTCAGGTGTAATATTCAAGAATTTGTTTTCGAAAAGTGCTATTTCACTTGCCTTTAAAAAACTTAATTCCTTTGTCCAAAATCCCGGTAGATCATACACTAATTCGTTTGGTTTGCTAGAGTTGTAAATATAATAAACCTTAGGAGGTGTACCTGTTTTAATGATAGCTTTTTGTTCAAGTAGTTTTTTCAAATGTTTAAAAATTGTAACCTGACTTTGATCAAAGTTTTGTTGAATTTCTTTAGCTGTGGTTGTCCCTTTTTGCTTTATAAATTCTAGAATTTGTGGTAGGACGGAGATAGTTGGATCCATATTTACTATTTAGTGTTTATACTTAATACTAAACACTAAGCTTAATAATGTCAATTGAGTTTATGTTAGAAAGTTCTTGATTTTATAAATCGACCAATTGTGCAGATCAATGGCGGCAAATTGCTGAGAGAGTTTAACGATGCTAATTGTGGGTTTTTAAATTAATTTATATTTAAAAATTTCTCATAATCATACTAGACGTCAGAAGTTTAATCAGTATATCTTGTGTATCTTTCAAAATTTGAAGGTGTTTAATTTCGTAATAACTAACTAAGGTACTAGCCATTACTTCTGCGTTAAGTATAGCGGTTGTATTTTCACCTTTTTTATTTATATAGTGTATTGCTATTGCAGTGTATGATTCAGGACTTTTGTCTACAATGTGTTGAATTTGGCCAATTGGGATTTCTTCTCTAACCAAATATTGTACCAAGGAACAACATGGAATAAATTCCTCTTGGTTTTTTGGTTTGATTGTGAATAAAACTTCAAGCATTTCAGGTCGATCGGAGTAGGCTGTAAAAATTGGGGTTGCTTTCAAGTTGTTAAGTTTTAAATATTCTAAAAGACTTTGTCGTATTCTTCTTAGTTCTAGGTTATAGTAAGCAGCGATTGCACACAATTGATTGAAAGTATTTTCTGATCGGTCTGTGTATAAACTGTGAGACTTTCCAAGCAGGTCAGTCCAGCGACTTATAGGCGTATGACCTAGACTGGTTAATTTCTTTGCATCCAGCAAACCTGCTTTTCTAAGGCTTTTGATTAAACGATTAATATTTTCCTCAGTTTGGATCAAACCCGCTTCTTCAAGGATAGATCTAATCATTTTTTCAATAGCTTCACCCTCCCCATTCTCAATTACGATATTGGTATCTACAGGACTTTCAAGTTCAATTTTTTGTTGCAATAGTAATTCTCGCAATGTTAAATCTCTTAAATTCTTGTTTTCCATATATTTCAATTATGGAGTGTTATTAACTTATTATCAAACTTTAAATATTATAATATTTTTTAGACACTCTTTAATAGGCGCTCCATGTCTTCAAAAAAGATGCTCGTGAATTACAAATTAAGGCCTAATTACTATAAATTTCCTAATAATATAATGTTCTTGATTTATTTTTAAGTTGGTGATGCCTTACTCACCACTTGCCAACTAAACAAATTTATGCCATATGAAGGCTGTATGTTGAAAAGATCTAGCAACAATAATCAAAATTACCTATTTTACTCGGGATAATTTTGTGTTGCTATTTTTCTAAACTACCATTTATCCCCATTTAGGGGAATTTTTTATTTTTATGACTTATTATGTCTATTGAATTATTTTTAAAGGCACTCTTAATTGGGATGTCTATTGCTATGCCCGTTGGGCCAATGGCTTTATTATGTATTGAAAAAACTTTGAAAAAAGGTTGGAAAATTGGCTTGCTCAGTGGTTTGGCAATTGCCCTTGGTGATGCCACCTATGGTCTTGTAGCGGGATTAGGGTTAACTTCAATTAGTTCATTTTTAATCAACTACGAATTTTGGCTGAGAGTTTTTGGAGGAGGCTTTATTATTTATTTAGGCTACACTTTTTTCAAAGACACTTCTAAAAAAACTGCTAAGTCTGTTGAATCAAAGTCAGAAATTTTGGGAATTATTAAAATATATTTTTTAACTCTTACAAGTCCTGCTACAATTTTATCTTTCGTTTCAATATTTCTGGGTCTAGGGATAGGTAGTCAAGAGTCTAATTTATCAGGTAGTTTAATTACAACACTAGGTATCTTTGCAGGTTCGTTTCTTTGGTGGATAATATTAGTCTTCGTTGTATCTAGCATTCGCTCCAAGCTTTCTGATAGACACGTTTTATTTTTAACCAAAATTGGTGGAGTAATATTGATTATCTTTGGGCTGATTATATGGAAAGAGTTAATATAGTTATATTTATAAGTAAGGCTTTTATACAAAAATAAAAATAGACATATCCTTAACATTAATTAATAAATTTAAACATGACTTCACAAAACTGGACTACCAAAAACATACCTAATCAAACTGGTAAAATAATTATCATCACAGGTGCCACAAGTGGCCTCGGAAAACAAGCTGCAAAAATTATTGCCAGCAAAAATGCAACCGTTATAATGGCAGTTCGTAATACTAAAAAAGCGGAAATAGTGGCCATTGAAATACGTGCAGAATTTCCAAATAGCAAATTAGATATTCGCCAACTTGATTTAAGCAGCTTAAAGTCTATAAAAACTTTTGCTAGTGAATTTTTAAAATCTTACGATAAACTGGATATTTTGATCAACAATGCAGGAGTGATGGCTTGTCCTTATTCCAAGACAGAAGATAATTTTGAAATACAGATGGGAACCAACCATTTTGGTCCGTTTGCTCTGACAGGATTATTGATGCCTGTTTTAAAGAAAACACCTAATTCGCGAATAGTTTCCACTTCCAGTTTTGCTCATTTGCGAGGTAATATAGATTTTTCAGATATTAATTGGGAAAATAGAAATTATACCTCTTTTCAAGCCTACTGTGATAGCAAAATGGCCAATTTATACTTTACATATGAACTCGCTAAAAAGTGTGAAAATGGACATCCTCTTGTTACTGTTGCCCATCCAGGTTGGACTAAAACTGAATTAGACAGATACTCTGCGGCATCAGATTTTTTTGGTAGAATTTTTGCTCAAAAAGTAGATATGGGAACTCTACCAACCCTTCGTGCAGCCTTTGACCCAGAAGCAAAACCTGGTGATTTCTTTGGTCCAGATGGTTGGTTTGGAATAAAAGGTTATCCAATTAAAGTTAAATCAAACAAGCTTTCTCATAATCAAGATATTGCTAAAGAACTTTGGAATACTTCAGAAAAACTTACGGGAATTATTTATTAAATTAGCAGTTTTATACCTATTTTATATATTCTTTTCTCTATTTTCAGATCTAAGAGTATACAAATACAGGCTTTCTACTTTAGCTCTTGCCCACTGAGTTTTTCTTAGAAAAGTTAGGCTGGATTTTATACTTGGATTAATTTGGAAACACTTGATATTGACTAGTATACCCAACTCTTGCCAGCCATATTTTTGTTCTAAAAATTCCACAATATATTGCAAAGTTTTGCTATGAAGCGGATCTTTAGAAGCTTCTTTAGCTGAATCTGATAGTTGTTTATTTTGGGATTTTTGATCAGGTTGCTGATAAACGATTGTGCTAGGCATTTGGAAAAACAAACCTGGAATTAGAATTCAGGTCAAACCATTTCTATAGAATTAATCGCTTCAAAACTGACAACTAATCCAAGACCATAGCCTAAAAGTATTGTTACCGTTTAGTGTTACAAACTCAATACTAACTTAATAATATTAATTACACAACCTTCTGATTATTAGAAATAATTCTAATTAAAGTAACTACACCCCACGCTACTAGTGAATAGATGATAATGGCTACTAATGCTGCTGTGTCAAAATAGGTGGTGCCAACTCCAGGAGCTGGAAAAATTCCTGTAAAAGGCATTACAAAGGGGGCGGTGACGTTGTATAGAAATCCTGTAAATCCACCAGATTGTGCGTTGAATAGCAAGAAGAAAATTCTTATAGCTAAGACTACATTAATTAGGCCTACTACATACCATACTAGCTGGGCAATTTTCTCAACACCATCCTTTTCTTGAACTGAGTTTTCAGCTACTTGTGGTTGGATATTTAAATTTGGATACTGGTTGTTGTTTTGGTTATCTTGCATAATATTATATAAAACTTTTTAATTTATTTAACTTTGTTTTAGTGTTCAAACATTAAACCTTAAACCACTATCTGTCAATAAATAACCACCCAAAAATTCCCTTTTAAACAAATACCTATACGGGTACAGGCTTTAGCAGGTGCTTGAAAAATTTCTATTTCGAGAATATTTAACCGAATAAATAACAAGGTTAAGGTCGTAACCGAAAAAAATATTACTCCAAAATCTCATAATTCTCTTGCATATATTTTACAGCTTGTAGCAACTCAAAAGTCGATTAAGATTTTAATTTCAACAACCTCATCAATGCAAGTTTACTTCTTGTATCTTGCTTAATTTTTGAGTGGGAAGATACTCCCTTTATTTTACAAAAAATTAATACTCAGATTTGATGAAGTTAAACTCAATCACAAAAATTAATTGAATATGCAAAAATGGTCACAGTCAGTCATACATAAAATCTTCAAGCTTCAAATTTTATTGGATAAAATAGGGACAAAATTGGTTAGTCAGTCTACGATTTTAAAAAACAATGATTTTGCCATTCTTATGACGCTGGCAGAATACCCAGAATTTAATCAGCAACAAATTGCCTTATTTTTAAATATTCCAAAATCTAAGATGAGTCTAGATATAGAAAACATGGTAAATAAAAAGCTGGTAAATAGATTGAGCGATCCCTTAAATCGACGACAAAATAAAATCATACCATCTGAGTTTGGATTGAAACAACTAGAAACAGCTTATTTAAAACTTTTCCCTGAAATTGAAAAAGTCACTAAAACTATTGGTGATGATAAAATAAACAAATTAAGCAATATTTTGGACCAGTTTATAGCTGCAACTGAAAAATTGAACTAAATTTAAACTAATATTACTTGACAAATTTCTATAATAGTTCACAAATAAACTGTTCTAGTTTATAACTATTTAAAATATGTCAAAATTTAACATTACTTTTATTGCTGGAGTCTCTGCAATTTTAGCCGCCCTTCTTTATACTGGGGTTTTTACATTTCTTGCCGTTAATTTCAATTACCCACAAGCTCTGGATGGAACTGCACAAATAGTCTTACCGAACCTGCTAAATATGGGCCAAACTGGTAGATTGGTCTGGGTTTTATACGCCTTGATTTCACTACTTTGGATCCCGATTGCAGTAGGAGTCTATCAAAACTTGAAACAATATAATCCTGGAACAATGTTGCTGTCTCAAATTTTAGCCATAATTGCTGGTCTTAGCGGCACAATTGGTCTAGCTAGATGGTCTACTTTACAGTGGAGTTTAGCTGAATTATTTATAAAAGCTGACGACTCACAAAAAGCCATTATAAGTACACTTTTTGATGCTTTCAACTTGTACTTTGGGCAATTTTTTGGTGAATTTATAAGTGAAATGAGCTGGAGTCTATTTTTTGTCTTAGTAGGTCTTACACTATTTAAAATCCAAAGCCGAATAAAATGGTTTGGTCTTTTGACTCTATTTACTGGTTTTATTCATGTTATTGCCGCCTTCAGAAATGTTTGGTCTCCAGCATATTCCCTCCAACAAGTCATAAACAGCATTCTATATTTACCAATTTTCTTGATAATATTTGGGATTGTTTTTATCGTTCGAAGTGGTAAACTGCAGAAAAGTTAGGCTCGAATTGATATATGGATTAACTTGTTTACTCCAAAATCTCATAATTGCCTTGCATATAATTTACGCCAGTTTTTATAATTTCTTCCAAGATTTTTTGATCAACATCTGTAAGCTTTTTAATGTGCAAACAACTACCTGAAACTTTGTGCTTACCAAGTTTTTCAAGAAGGGGTGACATTTTCTGATAGCCTCCTATTGTGTAAATTGTAATCTCACTTTTGCGAGGAGCAAAGCCTGTCACAAACCAATCTGCCTCAGTAGCTTTTTGCTTGTAATGATACTTTCCAAAGCCAATAATTTTACCCCAAATCACGGCTTTATTACCAGTAATTTTTTCAAAGAGTTTAAGTAGTTCTAAACAGTCTGGAATTGCAGCTGTGTTTTGCTGGGTGTTGATAAAATCAACAGGTGAAATACTTGTAGGTTGGGTTTTGTTGGTGTAGGCCATATGAATGTGTTTAACATGTAGGGGCGATTTTATATCGCCTGTGGAATCCAGTTGCGAGGCTGTATTACAAGGGTAGCAATAAATTTCCCCTTGTGAAATTCCTAGCTGATTTTGTTTATAGCAATATCAAATCTTGTAAAATCAATCCTCATTGCAATTTCACTAGAATTGACGATTAGTAAAAACTGTCTGAAATTCAAGACAAGTTTGTTTATTCGTAGAAAATACCTCGACGCTTGCGTCGGTGTCCGAAACTTGTTTCGGGTCCAGGGCTTTGCCTTGGGGTTTGATACCTACAGGGGCCCCACGAAGTGGGGAATCATTAAATTTTTACCCTGATTTTAAGTCTGATATATTTGAATATGATTAAATTTGTAAACCGATATTTTGTAATAAGTTTAACCCTTACTTTACTTTTTATCGGGCAATTTACTCTGAATATAAAAGCAGTGCCCGTAATTTCTTCAGTAAGTCCAAATTCCTCAGATTTGGCAGGTGGAAGTACTATCTCTCTTAACGGTTCTGGTTTTGTAGAAAATGTATATTCTGGTAGTGTTGATACAAGTTTTGATTCGGGCACAGGAAGCAATGGAATTGTCCGTGCAACCACAACTCAAGCAGACGGAAAAATAATCATAGGTGGCCAGTTTTCAAATTATAATGGTACAAACATAAATAGAATTGCCAGATTAAACACCGATGGAAGCCTAGACACAAGCTTTGTGGTCGGAAGTGGGGCGAACAACATTGTATATACTGCTAGAATCCAAACAGACGGAAAAATAATCATCGGCGGTCAATTTACATCCTTCAACGGTACTGCCAGAAACCGAATTGCCAGATTAAACACAGATGGAAGCTTGGATACTAGCTTTGTAGTTGGAGGCGGAGCAAACAATATTGTTTACGCAATAGTTATCCAAACAGACGGAAAAATAATCATCGGCGGTCAATTTACATCCTTCAACGGTACTGCCAGAAACCGAATTGCCAGATTAAACACAGATGGAAGCCTAGACACAAGTTTTGTAGTTGGTAGTGGTGCACAAAATCAAATTAGGTCCCTTTCTTTGCAAACAGACGGAAAAATAATCATCGGCGGTCAATTTACAAGCTACGATGGCACAGCCAGAAACCGAATTGCCAGACTAAACACAGATGGAAGCCTAGACACAGGCTTTGTAGTTGGCAGCGGTACCAATAGTAGTGTATTTGCAACCAACGTCCAAACAGACGGAAAAATAATCATCGGCGGTCAATTTACAAGCTTTAACGGTACAGCCAGAAACCGAATTGCCAGACTAAACACAGATGGAAGGCTGGACACTAGTTTTGTGGTTGGTACTGGGTCAAACAACATTGTATATACTGCTAGAATCCAAACAGACGGAAAAATAATCATCGGCGGTCAATTTACAAGCTATGATGGCACTGGAACAAACCGAATTGCCAGACTAAACACAGATGGAAGTCTAGACACTAATTTTATAGTTGGAGGTGGAGCCAGCAGTATTATTTATGCCGCCAGAATCCAAACAGACGGAAAAATAATCATCGGCGGTCAGTTTACCAGTTTTGATGGTACGTCTACAAATCAAATCGGGAGATTAAATGGAATTGCAAATACTATTTCAGTTAATATTGGTAGCAATCCTTGCACAACACTCGTGTTTGTTTCCAGTGTTGAACTTACCTGCATTGTGCCAGCTGGAATAACTCCTGGATTTGCTGATGTTACTGTCATCAACCCAAACCTAGAAAGTTTTGTTTTATCAGACGGGTTTAGTTACACTTCGACACCATATTTGGCATTTAAGATTCGAGATAGTAGTGACACAAACTACTTTAATAGTTGTGATTTTGAGGTTGCCTCTATTGATAATTTTTCTCAATGCAGTTACAGGCTTAAAGTGACTTCAAATTTGGTTGATGGTTACTTTTTATTTGTCGAAACATCTGGAGATTTAAAGAACGGAGTAAATTCAATTCAAAATGCTGCAGCTGGAACAGGCGGAGCCGGCGGTACGGATATTAGCAGTAGCAATACTGGAATAGAAAATTATAGTGTTAGAATATTAAAAGGAAAAGCAACAAATAGTGCTGTATCTTTGAATTCAATATTTGATGCAGGGGCAAACTCAACACTTTTTAATTATACTTGGCCAATATCTTTATTGGAAACCTATGGGGCAAACTTTCCTGGAGCTGTGGATACAACCAACAGCACACTTGTAAATCACAACTTAAATATATCAGCTGTTACTCCAGCAGGCCAATATAGTCAGATAGCTACATATACTGTAATTTCAAAGTTTTAAAATTGGTTTTTGTTTGGAGAGTAAATATAATTTTCCATCGCCGAACTATCGTAAAAAAGAGTCTTTTTAGGTGAAAAAAATATCACTTTGGCTAGCCATAAATCACCTACCGCCCCAGAAGTGTTGATTATCAATACTGAAACAGCTGTGTCGCTAACAATAGAAACTTTCAAAAAAAGTAACAGGATACAAACCTTACACCCCCTAACTTTACATAAATCAGTAAAGTCTTTTTAATATAGCTATTTAGTAAATCTAATTTGTCTGTATGTCTAATCTATATTCAAAGATAGAGCAAAACCTTATTTCAAGATTTTGTA
>Ga0194059_1000601_pt1 | contig 16643 bp, 13 predicted proteins | sample SepL6211m_MetaG_FD_163426 | JGI IMG/M metagenome (GOLD analysis project Ga0194059, IMG submission 163426) | Anoxic zone freshwater microbial communities from boreal shield lake in IISD Experimental Lakes Area, Ontario, Canada - Sep2016-L626-11m | ecosystem: Environmental > Aquatic > Freshwater >... | reverse complement strand
ACATCAAGATCACGGTGGATATAACCGCGCTTGCCTCCCATGATGCCCATGACGTTCTTGAGGCCGAGCGTCAGTTTGGAGAGCCCGTGATGCTTGGCAACCGGAACATTAATGTAGACATCGGCAGAGAGGGCCTCGTCGTACAGCTCCCACTCCTTGAGGAACTGGCCATTGATGGCCACTTTACGAAAACGCTCTGGTTCAATCTGTTTGCAGTCAACATTTTTAAGCCCCTTCAGGGCGTTTTCAATGCCACTGTTGGCATAGCAGCGCCGGGAGTCGTTGCAGGTGTTGTCAAAGACCTTGACTTTTTTGGCGCCGGCCGCCAGGCACTCCTCTACAACTGCTCGAACCACCAGCGGATGGGTGTTGGCGGCCAGTTCCACTGAGCGGTCCCAGCCCATATTGGGCTTGACCACGACGACATTGCCCGGTTTGACGAATTTTTTGATGCCACCAAGTGCGTTGATTGCCTTGCGGGTGATGGCGGCATAATCGCTTCCCTCCGCCACAACTACCAGCGATTGCTCTCTGGCCGCCAATGCTTCCCTGATCAGTATCGGTGCCAGCAGTGATGCTGCACCACCCGCTTTCAGAAAGGTTCGTCTGTCCATAGTTACCTCCAGAGGGGATATGAGTTGCTGATACGCGCTACAGTGTACGGCACTGGCGTTTTTTTTCAAGTGGTAACTCGTTCGCTCTTGACATATGACATTCAAAAAGTTATTACAGAATGAACGTTCATTCCGGAAGAGGGAGTTGCTCATGTCTAAACCTGACAAGCGCGAAGAGATAAGCCGTGCCGCTCTGGAGCTCATTGCCGAAAACGGCTTCCACGGCGCGCCGATGGCGATGATTGCCGATAAGGCCGGGGTGGGAGCAGGAACCATATATCGCTATTTTGAAAATAAGGATGTCCTGATCACGGAGCTCTACCAGGATCTTGAAGAGCGCATGTACCCTTGTCTCCAGGAAGGATACGCCGCTGAGATGCCGATCCGGGAGCGTTTCATCCACCTTGGAACTGCTTTACTGCGCTATTTCATCGATTACCCGCTGGACTTTCGCTACCTGGAACAGTTCCATAATTCCCCCTACGGTGCGGAATTCCGGCGGGACAAGATACTGGGGAACAAGGAAGGGTGCCACGTCTTTCGAGATCTTTTCGAAGATGGTATCAGCCGCCAGGAGATGAAGGATTTACCGTTAGTGATCATGTTTTCGCTGGCCTTTGGACCAATCCTGGCTGTAGCGCGCGATCATATCCTCGGTTTTGTCACGCTGGACCAGGTCTTGATCACCTGGACCATTGAGGCCTGTTGGGACGGAGTCAAACGATAACTTTAAATAAGCTGCTACCATACTCACAGAGGTGCCTATGAAAATTATGAACCGATCAACACTTTATCTCGCAGGAATCCTTGCCGCAAGCCTACTGGCACTATCATGCAGTAAGCCGCAACAGGCGCCGCCCAAAGCGGGTCCGCCGGAGGTTGGAATTATTACGATCTCGCAAGGACGGGTAGCCCTGACTACAGAATTGCCCGGTCGAACGGTGCCGCTGCTGATTGCCGAAGTGCGCCCACAAGTAGGCGGTATCATCAAGAAGCGTCTCTATACCGAAGGCTCGGATGTCAAGGCGGGACAGCTGCTCTACCAGATTGACCCGGCACCCTATGAAGCTGCCTACGCAAGTGCCCAGGCGGTCCAGGCCCGCGCGGAAGCCAATCTGTTTGCAGTGCGCTTGAAAGCGGGACGTTATCAGGATCTGGTCAAGATCAAGGCGGTCAGCCAGCAGGACAATGATGATGTTCAGGCCTCATTAAAGCAGGCCGAAGCGGATGTCGCCGCAGCGAAGGCGGCTCTGGAGAGCACCCGGATCAACCTTGCCTACACCAGGATAATAGCTCCCATTTCCGGGAGAATCGGACGCTCAACCGTGACCGACGGTGCTCTTGTGACTGCCAGTCAGCCGACTGCACTGGCAACAATCCAGCAGCTGGGCTCAATGTATGTGGATGTGACCCAATCAACGGCTGAACTGTTGAAATTGAAGCAGAATCTGGCCAGCGGCTTCTTGAAAAAAGGTGACTCCGCCACGGCAAAGGTCAAACTGCTGCTGGAAGATGGCAGCGCGTATCCGACACCGGGGGTTATGAAGTTCTCCGAAGCCACCGTAGACCAGAGTACCGGTTCCGTAACCCTGCGGGCGCTTTTCTCCAATCCGAACCAGACTCTGCTGCCGGGTATGTTTGTCCGTGCGATTGTTGAGGAAGGTGTCAGTGACGCAGCGATACTGGTGCCGCAGCGCGGCGTTACCCGCAACCCGAAAGGCGATGCAGTGGTCATGACCGTTGGAGCCGAAGAAAAGGTTGCGCCGCGCCCGATCAAAGTGGTCAGGACGGTAGGTGACAGCTGGTTGGTGAGTGACGGTTTGAAAGCGGGTGATCGAGTGATCCTGGAGGGGCTGCAGAAAGCCAGGCCGGGAACAGTGGTAAAAGCGGTACCGTTTGGCGCTCCACCGGCAGCAAAGAAATAATTATCAGAAATCAGAATTCAGTAGTCAGAAATCAGAAATCAGAAATCAAATTGCAGCTGAATTCTGTATCCTGACTTCTGTCTTCTTTCACCAGATTTCTGTAACATAAGGAGCTCACTCCATGCCTACATTTTTCATCAATCGCCCGATCTTCGCCTGGGTGATCGCCATTATGGTCATGCTGACCGGTCTGCTGTCGATCAAGAAGCTGCCGGTTTCCCAGTATCCACCAATCGCACCGCCGCAGATCGCCATCAATGCCACCTATCCGGGCGCCTCGGCCCAGACGGTGCAGGATACGGTTACCCAGGTCATTGAACAGAAGCTGAACGGTATCGACAATCTGATCTACATGTCATCGACGAGTGACTCGGCCGGAGCGGTCAGCATCACCCTGACATTCAAAGCCGGTACCGATCCCAACATCGCCCAGGTGCAGGTACAAAACAAACTGCAGCTGGCTGTGCCGCTGCTGCCGCAGATCGTGCAGCGTTCGGGAATCCAGGTTGTCAAATCCACCAGAAATTTTCTGCTGATTGTTGGTCTGGTATCGGAAGACGGCTCCATGGACCGTAACAGCCTGACCGACTACATGGTTTCAAATATCCAGGATATCGTCAGCCGCCTGGAGGGGGTTGGCGAACTGCAGCTGTTCGGCACTCAGAACGCCATGCGGATCTGGCTGAACCCTTCCCGACTGAACAGCTACCACCTGACCTCCAACGATGTCATCACCGCCCTACAGTCGCAGAATGTCCAGGTATCGGCCGGACAGTTCGGCGGTACCCCCGCCAACCAGGGTCAGCAGCTGAATGCCACCATCAATGCCCGCACGCTGCTCCAGAATGCCGAACAGTTCGATGCCATCATTCTGCGCACCAATCCTGATGGCTCCACGGTCAAACTCAAAGATGTGGCCGAAAGCAAGATCGGCACCGAAAACTACGATATACAGTCGTACTACAACGGCAAACCGTTGGGCGGCATGGCCATACGTCTGGCGGCAGGAGCCAATGCCTTGGAAACCGGCAATCGCGTCAAGGCCAAGATGGCGGAGCTGGAAAAATATTTCCCGTCCGGCATGAAGGTGGTCTATCCCTACGATACCACCCCCTTTGTTAAAATATCCATAGAAGAGGTTGTTCACACCCTGGTCGAAGCGGTCTTTCTGGTCTTCGTCATTATGTTCCTCTTTCTGCAGAACATCCGCGCCACCCTGATTCCGACCATTGCGGTACCGGTCGTGCTACTGGGCACTATGGGAGTACTGGCGGCCTGCGGCTTCTCCATCAACACGCTGACCATGTTCGCCCTGGTAATTGTCATCGGTCTGCTGGTGGATGATGCGATCGTCGTGGTTGAAAACGTGGAGCGCATCATGACCGAGGAGGGTCTGCCACCCAAGGAGGCGACCATCAAATCGATGGGGCAGATCACCAGCGCCCTGTGGGGCATTGCCACCGTTCTGACGGCGGTCTTCCTGCCGATGGCCTTCTTTCCCGGTTCCACCGGCATCATCTACCGTCAGTTCTCCATTACCATCATCTCCGCCATGATCCTGTCAGTGCTGGTCGCCATGATACTGACTCCTGCCCTCTGCGCAACCCTGCTCAAGCCGGTTACCAAGGGACATCACGCCGGTGAGAGCGGCTGGTTTGCCGGTTTCTTCCGCTACTTCAACCGCGCTTTTGAATTTTGCCGGCACAATTATGAGGGGATCGTCGGTCGCTCGTTCGGCAAGCCGGTGCGCTATCTGGTGGTCTACAGTGCCATTGTGGCCGCCATGGTGTTCTTCTTCCTGAATCTACCCACGTCGTTCCTCCCGGATGAGGATCAGGGTTTCATTATCTGTCAGGTTCAGCTGCCGGCCGGAGCGACCCAGGAACGGACCATCGCGGTTATACGGCAGTTGGAGCAGCATTTCCTGGAGAAGGAATCCAAATCAGTGCAAGGGGTCATCACCGTGGCCGGGTTCAGCTTTGCCGGCCGTGGTCAGAACATGGGGCTGGCCTTTGTCAGACTCAAACACTGGGATCTTCGCAAGACGCCTGACATGAAGGCGTCGGCCGTAGCCGGTCGGGCCATGGGGGCCTTCTCACAGTTCAGAGACGGCCTGGCCTTCGCGTTTTCACCGCCGGCGGTGCTGGAGCTGGGCGTTGCCAACGGATTCGATCTGCAGTTGCAGGATCGCGGTGGCTTGGGACATGAAAAACTGATGGAAGCGCGCAACCAGCTGTTGGGTATGGCCATGAAGAACCCCAAACTCAAAGCTGTGCGACCCAACGGCCAGGACGATTCACCCCAGTTCAAGCTTGACATCGACGATGTGCGAGCCGGTGCCATGGGGATTTCACAGACTGATATCAACTCGGTGCTTGCCACCGCCTGGGGAAGTACCTACGTTAATGATTTCATCCAGAACGGACGCGTCAAGAAGGTCTATCTGCAGTCAGATCCCCGCTACCGCATGCTGCCGGAGGACATCAACCGCTGGTACGTCAGCAATAAAAAAGGGGAGATGATACCGTTCTCAGCGTTCGCCACGGCCCGCTGGCAGTTCGGTTCACCCCGTCTTGAGCGCTACAATGGTATTCCGGCCGTTGAAATTCTAGGACAGGCCGCACCCGGAATCAGTACCGGTGAAGCCATGGAAGAAGTGGAAAAGATGGCAGCTCAATTGCCGGCAGGAATCGGCTATGAATGGACTGGACTCTCTTACGAAGAAAGGAATGCCGGGGCACAGGCGCCGATGCTGTATGCCATTTCGCTCCTGGTGGTATTTCTTTCCGTGGCGGCGCTGTATGAGAGCTGGACAATCCCGTTCGTCAACCTGCTGATGCTGCCGCTGGGACTGGTCGGGGCCGTCGTTGCTGTCAAACTGCGCATGTTCCCCAACGACGTCTATCTTCAGATCGGGTTACTGACAACCATCGGCCTTTCCACCAAGAACGCCATCCTGATCATCCAGTTCATCAAAGAGCAGATGCATCAGGGGCATGATCTGGTTGAAGCAACGCTGTCAGCCGTAAAAATACGGCTTCGTCCGGTCATCATGACGTCACTGGCGTTTTTCTTCGGCACGCTGCCGCTGGCACTGACCAAGGGAGCCGGCGCCGCCGCCCAGAACGCTATTGGTACGGCTGTCACCGGTGGATTGCTCTCGGCCACCTTTATCGACCTGATTTTTATCCCGTTCTTCTTCGTGCTGGTATCGCGGTTATTTGCCAAAAAGCAGGTTCCCGTAGCAGTTCATGTCGCCATCAGCTCCCCGGAGGTGCACTAATATGAAATCGTATTTGCTCTGTGTTTCAATACTCTTGTTTGGAACAATGTCTTTAACCGGCTGCGCAAGCATGGCTCCGAAATATGTCCAGCCGGCTGCGCCGGTTCCGGCTGTCTGGCCGAGCGGACCGGCTTATAAGGGTGAAGCTGCCACGCCGGCCGGAAAAAAGGTTGCCGACATTCCCTGGCGGGAGTTTTTTGTTGATCCGCACCTCCAGAAGCTGATTGCTCTGGCTCTGGAGAATAACCGTGATCTGCGGGTTGCAGCCCTGAACATCGAGCGTTTCCGGGCTCTCTACCAGATCAAACGTGCCGATCTGCTGCCGAAGGTTGATGCAAACGCCGGTGCAAGTTTCCAGAGGATTGCTGAGACCCTCTCCGGTAAAGATCGGGCAATAACAACCGAGCAATATAATGTCGGCCTCGGTATCAGTTCCTACGAACTGGATATGTTTGGACGAGTGCGCAGCCTAAAGGATCAGGCACTGGAACAGTTTCTGGCAACAGAACAGGCACATCGCAGCGTGCAGATCAGCCTGGTTTCGCAGGTCGCCACCACGTATCTGGCACTTGTGGCTGATCGCGAACGCCTGCAATTGGCCAACGAGACGCTGCTCAATCAGCAGGAATCGTACAAGCTCACCCAAAGCCGGTCTGATGCCGGCATCTCCTCTTCGCTGGCTGTTTAGCAGGCCCAGACCACGGTTGATGCGGCACGGGTGGACATTGCTCGCTACACAGCTCTGGTGGCGCTTGATGAAAACGCCCTGAGTCTGGTTGTCGGTACGCAGCTGATACCGGAACAGGTGCCGAAAACACTCTCTGATTCGACGACATATCTCACGGAGCTCGTCCCCGGTCTGCCGTCAGATGTGCTGTTGGTTCGCCCCGACATTCTCCAGGCTGAAGCTGTACTACGCGGAGCCAGCGCAAATATCGGCGCAGCACGGGCAGCCTTTTTCCCGCGCATCACCCTGGTTTCAAATATCGGCTTCGGCAGTGATGACCTGACTGCTCTCTTCAAGGCCGGTTCATTCGTCTGGAAGTTTGCGCCGCAGATCACGGTACCAATCTTCGATGGCGGCAGTAACCGCGCCAACCAGAACGTGGCCGAATCTGACAGGGATATCGCAGTGGCGCGTTATGAGCAGGCTATCCAGATCGCCTTCCGTGAAGTGGCTGATGCTCTGGCCCAACGGGGGACCATTGACAACCAGCTGAGTGCCCAGCAATCGCTCACCGACGCGACAGCTTCGAGTTACAAGCTCTCCCAGGCCCGCTTTGACGCAGGGGTAGACAGCTACCTGACGGTGCTGGATTCACAACGCTCGCTGTATGCTGCCCGACAGGCGCTGATCAGTACTCGCCTGGCCCGGATTTCCAGTCAGGTAACGCTCTACAAGGTGCTTGGCGGTGGTGTGGATGGGCGTGCCGAAGGGGATTCAAAAGAGAAACGATAGCGGCAAGTGGTAGCGGATATTACATTACGGAGGTTTGTTCAGCTGATCTGGTTGGCGCCTTCGTCGCGGCTTTGATTATATCATCAGCTTCTTGAGGAGTAATCTTGTCGATTTCTGCCTGGCTATACCCCAAGTTACAGAGATCCTGCTCATCCTGACGGGTTATCATAAACTTCACCAGCACCGTCTTTGAAGGGTCTGATGTACATGCGGTTTCATCTTTGGCAGGGGTTTCCGGAAAAACCGCTTGCAGGATGGAGACCGCCTGTGCATCAAAAAAAACATATCCGGCTTCAGAATTTTTATCATCTTCCATCATCGTCACCTCTGTCAAGGCTGCCGAGAAAATGTGAGTATTCACGTTAGTCAACAGCTTCAGAACGTTACATGATTTCCAGAAAACATAATAGTCCTTTCTGTGCTGGGCGATCCTACGGGATCGCCCATGATATGGTTTGATTTATGTCAAGCCTTAAAAGGGTGTTGCCCGTGAAAACTTGCATAGCCTCGGATTCCTATAAGGAAAGCCTGTTATGGACTGGTAGGTGGCCGAAAAAACGCCGTCATTGAATTGGCAGCGGCCAGTGGACTGGCTTTAGTTGCCCCCAAGCTGCGTAATTCCTTGAAGACCATAACCTGAATCTCGCAATATTGCTGCGGCCCTGAAATTTGCAAGAGAGGTATGGGCTTAAATGACACGAACGCCACAAGCGGGTACCAATTGATAACGCTGCTAAAATTTTCAGGTCAGGCTTTTCTGCTGTGGGTCATTTACTCTGTCAGTACCCTGATTGTAAAAACATTCCACGTACCTCTGCCAGGCAGTGTTCTAGGCATGGTCATTCTGTTTGTGCTGTTAGCTTTGGGTGTTATCAAAGAACAATGGCTGACCACAGCAACGACTCCGCTTCTCAAGCATCTCTCCTTTTTCTTTATACCGATTGCAGTCGAGCTTATGGAATGGCGTGATCTGTTCCTTCAGAAAGGTTACCTGTTGTTCCTGCCGCTGGTAGTCAGTCTACTTGTCGCGTTAGTGACGACAGGCGGGATCGTTCAGTTTTTCTCCACCTCACGTAGTAATGATAAGGTTAACTGACATGAATAATCCTACGATGACTGCATTTACGATCATCCTTACCGTTGTCCTGTATATCGTCAGCAGAAAAATCTGGCTCAAAACCCAGAACGCATTACTGGCCCCCTTGCTGCTCAGTACAACGGCCATAATTCTTATTCTGCACTATTCAGGAATCACCTTTGAACAGTACAAGCCAGGCAAAGCTATAATGACATTTCTGCTTGGACCGGCCACGGTCGGGTTGGCGCTGCCTCTGTACCTGAACCGGAACGTTCTGCGAACATCATTTGTCCCTATACTGGTAGGTATTGCCTGTGGTTCCATGGCGACATTAACAACTGCCGTAGTTTTAGCCAAACTGAGCGGTCTTGATTCTGTAATCGTCGCATCTATCGCCACCAAATCAATAACTGCCCCGATTGCAATCGAGGTTGCCCACATCATAGGCGGCGACCCGGCCATTGCTGTAGCCTTTGTGGTTTTTACCGGAACACTTGGTTCGATGATCGGTGCCGGTTTCCTTTCCCTGTGCAGAATCACCAATCCGGTCGCCAGAGGTCTCGCCATGGGAGTTACTGCTCACGGCCAGGGAACTGCAACTATCCTGCACGAAGGTCAAACCCAAGGTGCAATGGCTGGAGTCGCTATGGCGCTGGCAGCTGTTTTTACTTCATTTATTGCTCCATTTTATATCACCTGGCTACTGAAGTGACCTGCTTACTCGATGCCTCGAGTATTGAGCTTAATCGGGTGGAAACTGTTGGATAGAGATGAGGTCGTTAGCTTTTCAGCAAGGGGACTACCACAAGCGGCAGATCACAAACAGAACCGAAATGCATGCCTGTCACATTTCCTTATTTCTTCCACATTTGATCCACATTCTCCTGATAGCTTTGTCACAGATGGTCAATCAACCCGGTAAAAGGAGAAAAGTCATGTCACGTAAACACGCAGTAATCGGAATGCTGCTGGCAACCATGGTTGCCGCTGTATCAGTCCAGGCCAGCTCAGGGAAAGCTCACTGTTTTGGACCGCCACCGGGTGGTCTGATGGAACCCGGGCAGGGAATCGACAGAATGGCAAAAGTGTTAAAATTGACGGATGCGCAGCAGACTCAGATCACGGCAATCCTCGATGCGGAGAAAGAACAGATGCAGCCGGTTTTCGATTCACTCCATGAAAAGCGCGATCAATTGAAAATCATGTCGCAAGCAACCACCTTTGACGAGGCCGCCGTCAGAGCCATTGCAACTGCCATTGCTCAGCAGGAGATCGAAGTGATAGTCAGCCATACCAGAACACAGAGCAAGATCAATGCGCTGCTTACAACGGATCAGCAAGAGCTGCTCAAAAACCTCCGGCCGGACATGGACAGGAGACCGCCACCTCATGACAGCGGTGAGTAGCTACGCCAAAAACCTTCGGTGTCTGCACTACAAATTGCTATAAGAAAGGAGTATATTCGACATTATTCGGGAGGTTACCATGGTTTTGTCTGTACGGCGGCACGCTGAAGCGGTAGTGGAAAGTGATACCTTGAATAAAATCTCGTCGTTTAAAAAAGCATTTCCGTAAACATGACTGCCCGTAAGGTACATACGCCGCCACAATTACCGCCGGATCCTGCCATGACTCTGGAACGCTCACGCGACCATTTCTCCCGTATATCGTCTCCGTCACAAACCTCCTTGTCGTAATTTTACTACACGCTATCGTAAATATTCGAAAAAAATTAGTATTTTTAGTTATTTACACTTCCAGTAAATTGGCGGATAGTGGCAGTAATTTATCTGAAGCTAACGACCTTGGTGTCGCCTGCGTACTCGTCTCTGAGTTGACATCAGTGTCTCAGGTGTGTCCGTAGCGAACTTCAATCGGCGACGAATATGTATACAATTATCATCGCCTGCAGACCTGATGAGGCGGGTTGATGCTGTACTCTATCAAGCCAAGCATGGCGGGCGTACACCTGCCGGTCTTGAGGTAGCTCGTCAACTGGGACGAAAAGGCGGTCGAAAACGCCAGGTGACCGATAGCAAAATTGAGTCTGTAAAGATACAACAGTAGCCTGTTCAGGGATATATTGACATTCACGACTATGAGGTTTCGGAAGCCACTGACGGTCAGGGCGGTGTGGACCAAGCCAGAATGCTTATGCCGGACGGGTTCGACGGGTATCTCTCCAAGCCGATTAGCACCCGTGAACTGCCTGATCATATAAAACTGTGGCGGGATTAAGGTGGAACCATTATGAACAGAATTGAAATGGTATGAACATTCTCTCTCCGGATCAGGAATACCTGAAAAGCCTTACCCTGCTGTACGTTGAAGATGATGAACTTACCCGTGAAATAATCAGCGAGTTCCTTTCGCGTTTCGTCGGGGTTCTGATCACCGCCAAAAACGGCGCTGAAGGTCTGGATGCCTATCGGGAGCATAGACCGGATATTGTCATCACCGACATCCAGATGCCGGTCATGGACGGCCTGTCCATGATACAGGAAATCCGCACCCTTGATAATGTTAAGTCGGTTCCAATCTTTGTCATGACCGTATTTGATCAGGTTGATTACCTGAAACGCTCCATCCCACTTGGTGTATTCGAATACGTATTCAAACCGCTTGACTATGGTAAATTTACTGAATCACTGCTGACGTGTTCCCGCCGACTGCTCGAAGAGAAAAAGCTGCGACAAGCCCAGGATGAGATCGTGATATCAGGCAATATTTATACGGATCTTTTTCAATTTGCACCGGTTGCATATTTTGTCTTTGATACCCAGGGGGTGATACGGGAAGCTAATCATAGCGGCGGGCATCTGCTCGGAATAGAGCGGCACCTGCTGGCAGGAAAACCTTTCAGCAGTTTTGTCGCAAATGAAGAGGATAAGGAGGTTATTGCGCAGCACCTCGAAAGTGTTCTGCTGAGAGAGGGAATGCAGAAATGTGATATCAGGCTCACTGGTTCTGGCGGAGCAGTGGTTTTTGGACAGCTCCAGAGCGTCCTGGTCGGCTCGGGAAAAAACGGGGATACGTACATCCTTTCTTCTGTTGTCGATGGAACGGCAGGTGAACAGTTGAAAAAAGAAATCCAGAGTGCCCTGGAATATGCAGAAAATATTGTCGAAACCGTTCGTGAACCTCTGGTTGTGCTGAATTCCGATTTGAAGATCCTGACCGCTAATCACAGTTTTTACGACACCTTTAAAGTTACATCAGAGGATACCATCGGCAACTTCATCTACGATGTTGGCAACCGGCAATGGGACATTCCAGCGCTGCGGATACTCTTCGAGGAGATCCTTCCCAACGAAACCGTGTTTAACGGGTATGAAGTCGAGCATGACTTTCCCGGTATCGGCCGTAAAACCATTCTGCTCAACGGCCGTGAAATTTTCCGGGAAAGTATTGGCTCTCACATTATCCTGCTGGCAATGGAAGATATCACCGAGCGCAAACAGCTGGAAATTAAAATCCAGAATGCCTTGGAATACGCTGAGAACATAGTTGAAACCGTGCGGGAACCGATGGTGGTACTCGATTCAGAACTGAAAATTCTTACGGCCAACCACAACTTCTATGATGCCTTCAAAGTATCGTCCGAGGAAACTATCGGGCACTTCATTTATGATCTCGGTAACCGTCAATGGGACATTCCGAAGCTGCGGGTGCTTCTGGAAGAAATTCTTCCTCAGGAGACCGTGTTAAACGGCTATGAAGTCGAGCATGATTTCCCCGATATCGGACGCAAGACCATCCTGCTTAATGCCCGGCAGATTTTCCGGGAGGACATCGGCTCACGCATCATCCTGCTGGCCATGGAAGACATCACCGAGCGCAAGCTGTTGGAAGTTGAAATTCAGGATGCTCGCGAATATGCCGAAAATATTGTCGAAACCGTACGCGAACCGCTGGTGGTAATGAATTCCGACCTGAAAATTCTTACTGCCAACGGCAGCTTCTACAACACCTTCAAAGTCACGCCTGAAGAAACAATCGGCAATTTCATCTACGACCTCGGCAACCGGCAGTGGGACATTCCCAAGCTGCGGATACTCGTTGAGGAAATCCTCCCGCTGGAAACAGTGATCAATGGCTATGAAGTCGAGCACGATTTCCCCGGTATCGGCCACAAGATAATTCTCCTCAATGCCCGGCAGATTTTCCGGGAAAAAATCGGCTCACACATCATCCTCTTGGCCATGGATGACATCACCGCACGCAAACAGATCGAAGCGGTGCTGCATGAGAATCAGGAGCAGCTTCAGACTTTCAATGACCAGCTGGAAAACCGGATTGCGGAAGAAGTCGGCAAGAACAGGGAAAAAGATATCCTGCTGCTGCATCAGGACAAGATGTCCTCCATCGGGCAGCTTGCCGCCGGGGTAGCCCATGAGATCAACAATCCGATGGCGTTTATCGCCAGTAATCTTGTCACGCTCAAGGGGTATGTGGAGTCTCTGAGACGATACCACGTGCTCATTAATGAGCTGTTCGAAAAGAACGACAGCAAAGAAGAGCATCTCTTGCTGGAGGAAGCACGGCACGAGCTGGACATTGCGTTCATCCTTGAGGATATCTCTCCGTTGATTGCGGAGTCATCTGAAGGAGCAACCAGAGTAAAGCAAATAGTCCATGACCTGAAGGGCTTTGCACGTACCGATGACAGCAATTTCGAATTGGCGGATCTGAACGATTGTGTCCGGAGCACCGTTAACATCGTGCGTAACGAAATAAAGTATGTTGCCGATCTTGACCTGCAACTGGGTGAAATTCCGCTTATCAGCTGTTCCAGCAATCAGTTGAGCCAGGTCATCATCAATCTGTTGGTAAATGCCGCCCACTCCATCAGCGGTCACGGCTCGATCACCGTCATCACGCGCCAGGTCGATGACACTGTGGTACTGAGTGTCCGGGATACCGGCACGGGAATGGCGGAAGAGGTAAGAAAACGGATCTTTGAACCATTTTTCACGACCAAAGAGGTTGGCAAGGGAACCGGTCTTGGGCTCAGTATCAGCTACAGCATCATCAAGAAACATGGTGGAGAAATTTCGGTTGAAAGTGAACCGGGCAGAGGAACCATCTTCTCCGTTACACTGCCGATCAATAACCATCAGGAAGGCCACGTATGAGTACTCAAAGCGAAGCGATCGATGCCATGTCGCAGTATACCGTTATCATGGTTGATGACGAACAGAATATCCTGCAGTCACTGAAGCGCTGCTTCCGCCGTGAGCCGTTTCGGCTTTTATGCGCCGGTTCAGGATTCGAAGGGCTGAAACTGGTAGCGGCAACACCGAACATTGCCGTCATTGTTTCTGACCAGCGGATGCCGGAGATGAACGGCAGTGAGTTTTTAACCCGCAGCAGAGAACGTGCGCCCGATGCGATCAGGATGCTGCTGACCGGTTATTCTGACATGGAGACTACCGTTGCCGCCATGAATGAGGGGGGGGCTACCCACTACATCGGCAAACCCTGGGAAGATTCGGCACTGCTGCAAACGGTGCGCGACGGCGTACGTCACTATCATCTGACGATGGAAAACCGCCGTCAACAAGAGATTGTCAATCAAAAGAATGCTGAATTAGAGGAGTTGCTGGGCCAACTCGCCCAACAAAACCGTGAGCTTGAGCGCCTGGCGTCAACCGATGCACTTACCGGGCTCACCAATCGTCGGCGTTTTCTGGAGTCTCTTGAAAATGAGCGCAGCCGTATCGAACGCTACGGTGGCACATTATCTCTAATCATGTTTGATATTGACCACTTTAAAAAAGTAAATGACACCTGGGGCCATGCAGTTGGTGATGCGGTACTGCGTGAGATTGCCCACGCTGCGCTGCAGTTTTTACGCAAAGCGGATATCGCCGCGCGTTATGGCGGCGAGGAGTTCGTTATTCTTCTGCCGGAGACCGAACTGTCCGGGGCTGCCCTGATTGCCAACCGCCTGCGGCACCTGGTTGCCGATACGGCGATAGCACAGGATCAAGGGCCTTCGATATCGGTGGCCGTTAGTGTCGGTGTTGCCACGCTCGGACCGGATGAAAGCGGGGAAGATCTGCTGAACCGGGCGGATAAGGCCATGTATAAGGCCAAGCACAATGGTCGTAATCGCGTGGAACTATCAAGCACAGGAGCTCTGACGCTATGAAGTACAGGGCTGAGATGATAGAGTGCAGGGCGCTGGATATCTGATATTCTCGCCAGTGTGGCTTGTGACACAGGGATAGCAAACATTCTGATGGAAAGCCCGGCCAGATCGATCGCCTCGTAACGTCGTAAAAATGGGGATAGAGGAGCGGGTTTCCACCGGTAGGATTACACTAATAAAGAAGCGCCCTGCCTGGCTTGTGCCAGCAGGGCGCTTCTTTATAACCAACAGCCTACAGAAACCGAACAACCATTCAGCGCGAAGCGGTTATGAACGCCTCTGGCCGCATATGCCTCCTGTCCCAGCTTTTCATAGGTTTCATTTGACGGATACATTACTCTGGTGCTCTGATGCAGCAACTCTTCCTTAGAATATTATTTAGATTGAAATACACCTGAATTACAGTAGTATATCGAAGCTTTTTATCAATATATTAAGGGCGGAATTGTGATCACCCCTCTAACTGAAAAATTCATACGATTCATATACTTCTTCCTACTGCTGTATCTCTCCACCCTGCTTAATCCTCTCCCTGTCAGTGCCGGTAGGATTGTACGAGTTGGTGTTTATGAAGCCGGGGCGCTCGTAAATTTCGATGCGAACGGTTCCGCTCATGGTTTTTTTGTGAAGATACTCAACCATATTGCAGAAAAAGAGCAGTGGCGTATCCAGTATGTGCAGGGTAGCTGGCAGGAGGGATTGGATCGCCTCAAGAGCGACCAGATCGACTTGGTGCTTTGCATCGGCTACACCGAAGAGCGGGACAAGTATATGGACTTTCCCAAGGAATATTTGCTTTTGAATTGGGGAGTGCTCTACAGAGCAAAAGACTCGCAAATAACTTCTCTTTTGGATCTTGAGGGAAAAAAAGTCAGCGCACTCAAAGGGGATGTCTATCTGACTGGCTTTCGGGAGCTCGTCCGGCAATTCAATTTAAATGTTGAGATTAAGGAGGTTGATCAGTATGCCACGGTATTCAAAAATGTTGAATCTGGTGCTGTTGCAGCCGGAGTAAGTGGCAATTTATACGGCATATTGAATGAAAACGGCCGGAGAGTGGAGCAGACACCGGTCATCTTCTCACCAATAAAAGTGGGATATGCGGTAAACGAGGGTAAAAACGGTGACTTGATCGCAGCTCTTGATCGACATATAGCTGAAGTGAAATCCAACAGAGCATCAATCTATCATCGTGAGCTTGAAGTTCTACTTGGCAAAAATGGAACCAGGATACCGCAACAGATGTACTGGGTATTGGCCGGTATTGCCGTTGTTCTGCTCAGTGCCACGGTTTTTATCGTCCTTCTGAAACGGCAGATTAACGTCAAAACAGATCACCTTGAAGCAGAGATAATTCAGAGGGAGCTGAAGGAAACCGCTCTGAGGGAAACAAAAGAGATGTTCTCCCTCTTCATGAAACACTCGCCGATTTACTCCTATATCAAAGAAGTGTCACCATCCGAGATCCGCGTACTTCAGGCAAGCGATAATTTTGAAGGGATGGTCGGCATTGCGGGTTCAAAAATGGTTGGCAAGTTGATGACGGAACTGTTTCCCTTAGAGTTTGCCGCAAAGACAGATGCTGACGACCGGAAAGTCATTGCAGGGGGCACAGCCCTTAAAATAGATGAGGATCTCAACGGGCGCAACTATACCACCATCAAGTTTCCGTTGGTACAGGGAAATAGAATACTGCTGGCCGGATTTACCATCGATATCACGGAGCAGAAGCGGGCAGAGGAAGCCCTGCGCGAAAGTAAAGCACGTTTTCAGGCGTTTTATGATTTGGGCCTGGTCGGTTTAACGATCACTTCGCCAGAAAAAGGGTGGCTGCATATTAATGAATGTCTGTGCAGCATGCTCGGGTATACGGAAGCTGAATTGTTAAAGATGACATGGGCACAACTCACTCATCCTGATGATCTTGCTGCGGACGTTGAACAGTTTGCACGGATACTCAGCGGTGAAATTGAAGGTTATGAATTGGAGAAACGTTTCCTGACACGCAGCGGCGGGGTATTCTTTGCTAAATTGGTTGTTCGTTGTGTGAGAAAACCAGATCGGTCAGTTAACTTTGTCGTGGCGATGGTACAGGACATCACCGAGCGCAAGCGTGCCGAGGAAGAACGC
>Ga0194059_1000600_pt1 | contig 16674 bp, 16 predicted proteins | sample SepL6211m_MetaG_FD_163426 | JGI IMG/M metagenome (GOLD analysis project Ga0194059, IMG submission 163426) | Anoxic zone freshwater microbial communities from boreal shield lake in IISD Experimental Lakes Area, Ontario, Canada - Sep2016-L626-11m | ecosystem: Environmental > Aquatic > Freshwater >... | reverse complement strand
GAGCTGGCCCCAGGCCCTGGTGGTTCTGGGCGTCTACACGTTGCTGGAAGGAATCACCAGCACCTGGCTACGCCCCAACCTGAGCACGATCGTGGGCCATGTCCAGCAGGGAACCCTGGACTTTGTGCTGCTGAAACCGATCGACAGCCAGTTCTGGCTGTCCACCACCCGGGTCTCACTGATGGGCTTGCCCGAAATTGCCACGGGCCTGGGTTTGATGCTCTGGGCCTCAGCGCGGGCCGGAATCAGGACCACCCCCTGGCTGTTGTTCCAAACCTCGCTGATGCTGGTGGCCAGTGCGCTGATTTTGTACAGCCTTTGGTTTCTGGTGGCGACCACCAGCATCTGGTTTGTCAAAACCTGGAATGCCACCGAGGTCCTGCGCGCCGCCTTGAGCTCCGGCCGCTATCCCATCAGCGCCTACCCAATGCCCATAAGGAGGCTGTTCACCATGGTGCTGCCGGTGGCCTTTCTCACCACCGTTCCCGCTGAGGCCATGCTGGGCCGCCTGACCCTGCCCTGGCTGCTGCTCTCCCTGGCGGTGGCCTGCGTTTTCCTGGCGCTCAGCCGTGCTTTCTGGCAATTCGCGCTGCGCTTCTACACCTCTGCTTCCAGTTAGATCCAGTGCCGTTCCTAGTCTCTTTGATTCGTGATGCCAGTCGGCAGGCGAAAGACAAGGATCCAGGCGAGAAATGCTGGGCAAAGCATAAAAAAGCCGGCCCTTAGGACCGGCGTTTCGCTACCTATCGGATCGCAGGAATCAAACCATGCCGGAACCAGCCACCACCTCAAGAATCTCCTGGGTAATGGCGGCCTGACGAGCCTTGTTGTAATCCAGAGTCAACGTCTTAGCCAGGGCTTTGGCGTTGTCACTGGCGTTATTCATGGCCGTCATCCGGTTAGCCAGTTCGCTGGCGGCGGCCTCTTGCAGGGCGCGCAAGAGCTGGTTGTTCAGATAGAGGGGCAGCAGGGCATCCAGCAACCGCTCAGGACCCTGTTCAAACACGAAGTCAGAAGGGAGCGCAGCCTGGGCATTCGCCACATCCACGGTTTCAACCGTTAACCTGCCATCCTTGGTCACCAGCCGAAACAGCTCGTCTTCAGGTTCAGCAATGCCCTGGGGATCCAGGGGCAGCAGGGTCTGACAAACGGGCGAGGAACTAACAAGGTTGATGAACTTGGTATAGATAATCTCAATCCGATCACAGGCACCGGAGAGAAAATCGGCCAATATCTCAGATGCCACCTTATTGGCATCAGCCGCGGTAGGCACTTGTTCCAGACCCGTAAAAGTAGCTTGAATGGGATAGCTACGATTCTGAAAATAGGTGATGGCCTTACGGCCTAGCAAAACAAGATCTACCTCGTAACCCTGGCGTTTGAGCTCAGCGAAGCGCTGCTCGGTTTTCTTGATCACCTGGGAGTTGTAACCCCCGCAAAGACCCCGATCCCCAGTCACAGAAAGCAGGGTGATCTTACGAACCTCACGACTCGCCAACAAGGGCGAATCCGTGGTCTCGAAGGCCATACGCGATTCCAGATTCTGGAGAATCCGAGCCAAACGATCGGCAAAGGGTCGGCTACGCAGTACCTGCTCCTGGGCCCGACGCACCTTGGCGGCGGCCACCAAGCGCATGGCTTCAGTGATCTTGCGTGTGTTCTTGACGGAGCTGATCCGATCCCGGATGTCCTTAAGGTTCGCCATGGCTGGATCCTCAGGCGGCCGCCAGGAAAGAAGCCTTCACTTCGGAAATGGCCTCCTTCAAGGTGGCTTCGGCTTCGTCACCCAATTGCTTCTCCGTCATCACCTTGCTGATGAAATCAGGCTTGTTGGTTCTCAAGTAATCACGAAGTTCGCGGGCAAACTGGGTGACTTGATCAACGGGTACGTCATCAATCAGACCCTTGACGCCGGCATATACAACAGCAACCTGTTCGGCCAGGTTGAGGGGGCTGAACTGGGGCTGCTTCAGCAGTTCACGCAGACGCTTACCGCGGCCCAACTGGGCCTGGGTGGCCGCATCCAGGTCGGACGCAAACTGGGAGAAGGCGGCCAATTCGTCAAACTGGGCCAATTCCAGTTTCAAGGTACCAGCGATTTTCTTGATGGCCTTGGTCTGGGCGGCACCACCAACCCGGCTGACGGAAATACCCACATTGATGGCAGGCCGCAGACCAGAGTTGAACAGGTCAGAGCTAAGGAATACCTGGCCGTCCGTGATCGAAATCACGTTGGTGGGGATGTACGCAGAGACATCACCAGCCTGGGTTTCAATAATCGGCAGGGCAGTCATACTGCCCTTACCCATGGCATCGGAAAGCTTGGCGGCCCGCTCTAGCAGGCGGCTGTGGCAATAAAAAACGTCACCGGGATAGGCCTCACGCCCGGGGGGACGACGCAGCAGCAGCGACATCTGGCGATAGGCTTGGGCTTGCTTAGTGAGATCGTCATAGACCACAAGGGTGGCTTTGCCCTTGTACATAAACGACTCGGCAATGGCGGCACCGGTATAAGGAGCCAGGTATTGCATTGCAGCGGCTTCCGAAGCGCTGGCGGCAACCACCACGGTGTACTCAAGGGCACCACGCTCGCGCAGCACCTCAACCACATTCGCTACCGATGCGGACTTTTGACCGATCGCCACGTAGACGCAAACCACGTCCTCACCCTTCTGGTTGAGGATGGTATCGATGGCGATAGCGGTCTTGCCCGTCTGACGATCGCCGATGATCAGTTCGCGCTGGCCACGGCCAATGGGGATCATCGCGTCAATCGCGGTAATCCCGGTTTGCATGGGCTCATGCACCGACTTGCGCTGGATGATGCCAGGCGCCATTGACTCGATCAGACGGGTTTCGGTGGTTGCGATCGGCCCTTTGCCATCGATCGGTTGACCCAAAGAATTCACAACCCGGCCCAACATGGCATCACCCACCGGAACGGCGGCGATTTTGCCCGTTGCCTTGACCGTGCTGCCCTCCTGAATGCCCCGTCCTTCGCCCATCAACACCGCGCCGACGTTGTCGTCCTCAAGGTTGAGGGCGATGCCTTCGGTGCCGTCCTCAAACTGGACCAACTCCCCTGCCATGACCTGTTCGAGGCCATAGACACGGGCGATGCCATCACCCACCTGGAGGACGCTACCGACGTTGCTGACGGAAACCGACTTGTCGTAGTCGGCAATCTGCTGCTTGAGGATCGCGCTGATCTCGTCGGGCCGGATGGAAACCATGGGTGGGAAGTCCCCGGAGGGGAGGCGATGGAGGGGTAAGGAGGGAGAGAAGAGGGAGGAACCTCAGCTGGCCGAAGCCAGTTCGAGGGCCAGACGACGGACCTGGCCAGCCAGGGAGCTGTCGATCACCTTGGAGCCAACACGGAGCACGAAACCGCCAATCAGGTTGGGATCCACCTGCATGACAGTCTCGACCTTGTCGGTGCCGGCAACCGCTTTCACCTTCTCGACCAACTGGGCCTGTTGATCATCACTCAGGGGTGTGGCCGAAGTGATGGTCGCCAGGGCAATGCCGTTCTGGTCGCGATGAAGTTCCAGCAACCGCTCAAGGACCGCATCAAGAAAACCGATGCGTTGGCGATCGGAGAGAAGCTTGAGCAGATTGAGGAAATTGGGGGAAATCTCGGAGCCGAAGATTTTCTCCAATGCTGCCTTCTTGGCGTCGGGCTCAAGGACCGGGGAGGCCATCGCCTCGCGCAGCTCGGAGGAGCTGTTCCAGAGTTCGAGCACCTGACGGGCCTGGAGAATCACGGCTTCCGTATCACCAGTGCCGTCGCAAAGCTGGAGAAAGGCTTCGGCGTAGGGGGTGGTGATGGCGTTGAGGAGTGGCATCTCAGGAATTCCCCAGCGATTGGATGGACTGGTCGATGAGACTGGCGTGGGCCTTGTCATCGAGCTTGCCGGTCAGCCCAGCCAAGGCCTGCTCCACAGCCTGGCGAGCCGTTTCACGCCGCAGCTGGGCGCTAACCCTGGAAGCTTCGTTGACCAGATCAGAGCTCGCGGACTCCTTGATACGTGCAATTTCGTCGATGCTCCGGCGCTCGCTCTCCTCACGAATGGCAGCGGCCCGGGCGGTGCCGTCCACCACGATTTTCTCGGCCCGCTGCTGGGCCTGGGTCAGCCCCTGTTGGGCCTCAGCCAGGGAGGTAGTGGCCTTGGCAAGGCGCTCTTCCGCATCTTTGAGATCGGCAAGAATGCTGGTGCGACGTCGCTCAAGAATGCCGCCTAGAAAACCCTTTAAAAACCAAACCAAAGTAGCGATAACAATCGCCAAATTGATGATATTGGTTTCAAAAAGATTGAGATTCAGACCAAAGCCCGAGTGGCTGGCCAATAAGGGGAAAGCAAGGTAGGTAGACATCAGGCTGGCAGCAGGCGATCAACAATCATCTGACCCAGGCTTTTGGCTTCGGAGCCCAGTTGACCCAAGGCCTTCTCTCGCTCGGCATCGATCTCGCGACGGGCTTTTTCGCGGGAGGCATTGGCTTCGGCGGTGGCTTCTGAAAGGGCCGCTCGGTGCAGACGCTCCATCTCCTGTTCAGCGTCAAGAATCACCTGCTGGGATTGCAGGCGGGCTTCCTTGAGGCGATCCTTAAGATCGGATTCCAGGCGTTCCGCCTGGGCCAGCTTTTCCTTGGCGGCGACACGGCTGGTATTGACGTATCCCTCGCGTTCCTCAACGGCTTTGCCGACGGGACGGAAAAACAGGGCATTGAGAATGAAGGTGAGGAGCACGACCTGCAACGCCATCAGCGGCAGGGTGGCGTCCAGGTCAAAAAGACCTCCTTCCTGGGCACCGGCCTCGGCGGCGAACAGTAGCCAACTGGTCATGGAGCAGGGAAGCGGGCGAACGGGTGGTGGCTGGGTCTACGGAGGTTGCTAAGCCAGGGATGAGGGGGATGAAGGGCGGATCTGCATCCGCCCAAGAAAAATCCCCTTCAAACTCAGCCTGCGAACGGATTGGCAAACAGCAGCACTAGGGCCACCACCAAGCCGTAGATGGTCAGAGCTTCCATGAAGGCGAGGGAGAGCAGCAGGGTGCCGCGAATCTTGCCTTCAGCCTCGGGTTGACGGGCAATACCTTCCACGGCGCTGCCAGCAGCGTTGCCCTGGCCGATGCCAGGACCGATGGCGCCGATACCAACAGCAAGACCGGCGGCCAAAACAGAAGCGGCGGAAGTCAGGGAATCCATGGGGGAACGGGGAATGGGAGGTCGCTGGAGAGCCTGCGCCTGGGACATCTCGGGAGAAATGGGCCCGAAAGAATCGGACCTGCGCGCAGAGAGTGTGGCAGAACGGCGTCCCTAGGCGACGCAGTTATGGAAGTGGGTCAGTGGTGCTCTTCGTGCACCGCCTCACCGATGTAGTAAGAGGCCAGAGTGGCGAAGATAAGAGCCTGAATGGCGCTGGTGAACAGACCTAGGAACATGGCCGGTAGGGGTACGAACAGAGGCACTAAAAATGCCAAGACGGCAACCACTAGTTCATCAGCAAGTATGTTTCCAAAAAGACGGAACGATAAAGACAGGGGCTTGGTGAAATCTTCAATGATTTTGAAAGGCAACATTATTGGTGTCGGGTCTACATAATATTCGAAATAACGCAAACCCTTACGGCTTAAGCCCGCATAAAAATAGGCCAGAGAAACTAACAACGCCAAAGCAATCGTGGTATTGATATCGGCTGTTGGTGCTCCCAACTCCCCACTGGGAAGGTGGAACAGCTTCCAGGGAATCAAGGCACCGCCCCAATTGCTCACAAAAATGAATAAAAATATGGTGCCAATGAAAGGCAGCCAGTCACGGTAAGCCTTCTCCCCAATCTGCTCACGGGCGAGATCACGGATGTAAGTCCACAGGTATTCAAGCAAATTCTGGACGCCGGAGGGTTCTCGCTGCATCCGTCGGGTGCCGTAGATGACCAGAGCCAGCAAGGCACCGATCACGATCCATGAACTGAGAAAAACCTGGCCGTGAATCTTGAGATTGCCAAGTTTCCAGTACAGGTGCTGACCAACCTCGAGTGCAGCAAAGGGGAGACTGAAAGTCATCGGAACCATCGGAGTCGGTGTCCTGAAGAAAGGGCCGAAAGAAAGGGCGGGGTCTTGGGGTGGAGTTAACGGTCTAGGGCGGCCTGGACAAGCAAGGCAGGTTTATAAAGAAGAAAACCCACCAAAGCAGGGAGCAGCTGGAGTTGGGGGAGACGGGCACCGGCCAGTACGAGAACGACCGGAACCAGTAACTGGACCTTGCTCAGGGAGCGGCTGGCTTCACCTAGTCGAGACACACTTCGGGACAAGAGCCACAAATACAAAAGACCGGCCAAGGCACCGGCCAGGAGGCTCAGGGCAACAGACCATCCAAAAGCGAAGGCCGCAATCGGAACTGAAAGTGCTGCCGCGAAGGTGGTGGCCAAGAGCATGCGCCACTGAAGCCGTTCAAAATCCCCCATGCCATTGTCGAAACTGTCCCCTGAGGGCTCCTTGGCAAGGGGTGCAGGCACCTCTGGATTCGGAGACGGGGCAATCGCGACCGGCAACCGTATTAAGCGAATTGGCGAGCAGAACTTATCACGCAGCCTTACGGCAGCGAGGTCTTCCGCCTCAACCGACCAGTGGGTGAAGCAGCCGGAGGGCGATCAGCCGCCGAGCCCGTAGCAGGCGTTCCTGCTGATCCATGGCCAAGGGCAAGCTGCCCAGGGCCATCCCCTCTGGAGCACCCTCCAGGGATTGGAGCAAAGCCAGGTCTCCGGGCTCAATGTCCAAGGGCTCCAGATCCGGGCCCAGAAGCGCCGTCGATGGCCAACCCCAAAGGCAACGGTTGCGTTCCCCACCGGTGGCCAACAAGGCTTCGTCGTTGTCCCATGGTCCAGGGGTGATGGGCTCGCGACTCAGGAAAAACTCGAAATGGCTGATATCCGGATCCAGGGTCTCCACCAGTTCCCATTGCTGTCGCTCTGGGAGGGCCTGGGCCCTCTCAAGCAATTCCCCCTGCAGCAAGCGGGCAGGATCCCACTGGGAAGGATTGGAGAACCCACAAAAGTGCAGCCCACATTGCTGCACAAAGGCAAACAGACGACCCAAGTCATAGCTGGTTTCCTGGGGGTGCAGATACATATCTGCAAAATTTGAATCCGCCGCCGTGTCTAGGGCCCAACGGTTCTCATGGTGACGACGAAGGCGGTTATGGGACGGCAAATCATGGAACAAAGCCCGGCCTAGCCTCAAGCCTTCTTCAGATGTGCCGGCCTGCAAAAGACCCAAAGCCTTCTGCACCCTGTGAATCTCCCAGCGCCCCCCATCGGCGTACAGAAAAAGATGCAAAAGCCCTTGGGGCGCAAGGCGCTCAGCCAGTGCTTGCAACCCCAGTTCTGGACGATCCAGGTGATGCAGAACACCCACGGAATTAATGTAGTCAAAACTTCCTGTCCCCTCCAGGTTTAGGAGGCTGCGCTGCATGACTTCCAGGGATCGCACCTGGCCTGCGGCCCCAGAACGCCTTAACCGCTCCCTGGCCACATCAAGGGCCCCAGAACTGATATCCACAGCCACCACATCGGCCCCTGGGTTGAGGTGGCACAGGTAGTCGGTACTGACGCCAGTGCCGCAACCGGCATCCAGGATGCGCCAGGACCTGGGAAGGCCCCCAAGGCGAGGGGGTAAACCACCCCTGACGGCCGCCTCGACACTGTCGACACACCAACGCCAGTTGTATCCCGGTGGCGGCCCGTCCTGAAGGGGATCCCCGGGATAGGGAAATCGGTCGTAAAAGGCGCTGACGGTCGGCGTGGCGGCATCTCGGGCGGCGTGCCCAAGCTCTGGAGGGGCCTGGTCCTGGTCCATTGGCTTTGCGGTTGTAGACAGGGAATGGGTGGTGGAGTGGGGTCCCGAACGCTGGGACCACGGGGGGCCAACGGCAGCAAACGGGACGAAGCTGCAAACATTTGTTCATTGCTGGCCGGAGGCCCTCAGGGGGAGCCGTAACCTTCCCAAGCCCGGCTCACTCCCGTGACATGACAGTGACCGCCAGCAGCGGCAGCACCAGGGTCACCCCTCAGCTCTACGACACTCTGCCGCTCTCCAGTGTCCGGAAAGCCGAGCAGCAGGATCGCTTCCCCGATGGGAGCGAGCTGCAGACCCTCATCACCTTTTTCCAGAGCGGACAGACCCGGGTGGCCGCCGCCCAGAGGCTTTCCGAGAATGCGGCCGAAATTGTCGCCAAAGCGGCGAATCGCATCTTTGCGGGGGGAACCCCTCTCTCCTATCTGGAGTCACCGCTGCCCTCGGCTGGTGCCGCTGCAGGCAGCAACGAACCCCTGGCCGCCGACCAATCGGCGTTCCAGCAATCGGTGCGCACCTTTGTCGGTGCCAAGGCCGGACGGGGGGGCAACCTGATCTCACGCATCCTTGAAGGTGCTTCGGGAGACGCCGACGTGCGGGTCGTGCTGCCCGCAGGCTTCAGTCCGATTTCCGTTGGTCGCTACGGCACCGAACGGATGAAAAAATCCATCCGTGACCTGGCCTGGTTCCTGCGTTACGTCGGTTACGCCGTTGTCGCTGGCGATCCGAGCATCCTGGCCGTCAATACGCGCGGGCTCAAGGATGTGCTTGAAAAAGCCTGCTCCCTGGCCGCCACCAATGTGGCCCTCCAGGAGATGCGAGCTGCTGCTGCCTCCCTTTTCCAAGGTGAGCCCGCCGCCCGCCAGTTGGTCATCGATTGCTTCAACGTTCTGCTCAAGGAGCTTGAGGTTCCCACCCCCTCGGCCCGGCAACGGCTCGGCAGTCCCGTCAATCAAGGGTTACAGCTGCCGGCGATCTACGCCCTCTCCGCCCAAGGGGCGCCGCGTTTTGTGATGAAGCCCGGCCTGACGGGGGGCCAGAAAGCCGAAGTTGTGAGAGCGGCCTATCGGCAAGTCTTTGAAAGAGACATTGTCAAGGGATATTCCCAGGTGGTCTGCCCTGTCGAAGCCACCCAGCTGCGCCAAGGCCAGATTTCGATGCGGGAATTCATTCGTGCCTTAGGTCGTAGCAAGGAATATCGGAACCAATTCTACGGTCGTTTCTCCAACAGTCGCGTCGTGGAACTGGCCTTCCGCCATTTCCTGGGTCGCGGTGTAAGTTCGATCGAAGAATTCCGCCAGTATTTCGCAATAGTCAGCGCTAAAGGCCTTGATGGCTTGGTGGATGCGCTGGTCAACAGCATGGAATATGCCCGTAGTTTTGGTGAAGAAACGGTTCCCTTCCTTCGGGATTTGGGAGAGGAAGCCCAAGAAAGTGCCGGCTGGGGTTCCAATCGCAAATTGTTCCGTTTCAGCGCACCCTTTGAAGGAGCACCCCAATACATCACTCTTTATGCCTCCTACCGGCAACCCTTCCCCGATCAACACCCCTATGGCGGTGGGAATGATCCATTAGCCCTTAATTACGGCGCCATCTTCCCCTCTGGAACGGCCTCCGTGGCCACCCGCCCGGCCTCATTCAGCTACGACACGCGACGCATCCTGATCGGTAACGGACTGAGCCAGCCCGGCCAGATGAACAGTGTCCAGTTCCGCAAGGCCATTCCCCGCCGCGTGGGCCCCAAGGTCGTGAGGCTGCAGCAAATTGCCACCGGAGGCAACTCGGTACCCCGCCGCGGTGGCCAACCCAGCATTCGGGGGACGGAGGCTTCCACCCAGGCCGTAATCCGGGCGGTTTATGCCCAAATTCTAGGGAATGCCGGCTATGCCGGTGAACGCAACACCGTCGAGGAAATCAAACTCGAAAACGGCGATATCAACCTGCGTGAATTCGTGCGCCAGGTGGCCCGTTCCAACGCCTTCCGTCGCCGTTACTGGAGTGGCCTGTATATCTGCAAAGCGATTGAAATCATGCACAGGCGCCTGCTAGGGCGGCCCACATTTGGGCGGTGGGAGATCAATGCCTATTTCGACACCGCCGCTCGAAAAGGCTTTTACGGCGTCGTAGACGCCATGATCAACAGTCCTGAATACAACGAATGCTTCGGTGAGGACACCGTTCCCTATGAACGCTTCCTGACCGCAGCCGATCGCAACGCTCGCAAGGTCCCGGCCCTGCGCCGGGCCTTCGACCCGTCCAAATTTGTTGATCTCACCCCCGCCAGCCGGCCCGACGTTCCCCCGACAACGGCGCTTCGCACAGTTGCAGACACGGTTCCCCGCAACCTTCCCCAGCGACGTCCGTCTGTGGTTGGGCCATGGAGCGCCCAGATTTCTGGTGGCGAATCGATGGCGCCCCCCCTACAGCCATCCTCGGGTCCTGAGAGTCTGAGGCAACCCCCAGCCCCTACCCGATCCTGGCGTCCTTCCCCCAGCACCGCCGCAGCCGTGGTCTGAAGTCGGGGTGGGGCCGGCGCCACCCCGACTGCCGCCCCATCCCAAACCTTGGCTCCGGCAGGCACCCGAGTCATTGGCAATTGGACGGCGAATGTGGGCAAAGGCATGGCCAGCGGCATCGCCCAAGCACCAGGGGCGGCCATGGAGAAGGCGTTCCGCCCCGAGTCACCCCAAGGATTCCGTCGGCGCCAGAGTCTCAGCCGACCGGTTCGCCTCCAGGCGGCCCCCGGACGGGATCAGGTCGCCGAGGTCATCAGTGCCACCTATCGCCAACTTCTGAACCGTGGTATCTATGCGGCAGAACGATTGAGCGATGCTGAATCCCAATTAAACGATGGCCAAATTGACGTAGCCGGTTTCGTAGCTCTAGTGGCCAGCAACGACCTTTTCCTCAATCGCCTTAACCAACTTGCCCCCCTGCGAGCCGCTTCAGGCGCCTATTTGGCCCTATTGGGTCGGGCTCCCCAGCCCACCGAAGCCAGTCGCTTTTTAGCGACCCGCGTGCGATCGGGCCTGCCTGCGGCGATTGCGGAAATCCTTGCCAGCCCTGACTACGCCACTGCTTTTGCCCGAAATACTGTTCCATACTGGCGCGGGCTCGAGACAAGCAATGGCATCCCCTTGGCAACAGTCAACAAAACAGCAGCACTTTATGGTGGTAACGCTGCCCTTAACCCAAGCCCAAAATCAGCTATCTAAATTGAAATTGCATTTCGGCATTTAGTTAGAACTCTGATTTTGCCCCACCGATCAGCCCCTGCTTTAGATGTAGGGGCTTTTTACTGATCTACAGGCAGTCGATACAAAAAACCATTTTTTGCTAGGTGGGTCCCACCAAAGCAGCGATCACAGACACCAACAATTGCCGCCGGGGGACAGTGAGACAAAACAATGGCAAAAGCATTGCGCCCCAAGGGTTCTCGCGAAGAAAGTGGCCGTAAAGAACTGTTACCGGAGCTCCGGCCAGCGCACGCCTTTAACGCAGAATGATTCGGCAGTCGGAAATCCGTCTGCACCCTTACCCACCGGATACCGGTCTCCTTAACGGTGACCGCTTGTTTCGAGGCAGAACTGCATGAGCATCGTCTCCAACTCGATCATCAACGCGGACGCCGAAGCCCGCTACCTCAGCCCTGGCGAACTCGACCAGGTCAAGTCATTCGTGGCTGGCGGTCAACGTCGACTGCGTGTCGCCCAAGTCTTGAGCGAAAGTCGTGAACGCATCGTTAAGCAGGCCGCAGGCCAGCTTTTCCAGAAGCGTCCCGACGTCATCTCCCCCGGCGGCAACGCCTATGGGGAAGAGATGACCGCCTCATGCCTGAGGGACATGGACTACTACCTGCGTCTGGTTACTTACGGCGTCGTTGCCGGTGACGTGACTCCGATCGAAGAAATCGGAATCATCGGCGCCCGCGAAATGTATCGCTCCTTGGGCACCCCCCTTGAAGCGATGGCAGAAGCCGTACGTGAAATGAAGGCCGTGGCCACCAGCATCCTCACAGGAGCCGATGCCGAAGAAGCCGGTTTCTTCTTCGATTACCTGGTAGGCGCGCTCGCCTGAGGCCCAGTCCCACCCCTTCATCGCCACCCAACGGATCAATGCAAGACGCCATCACCAACGTCATCAATCAGTCAGACGTCCAGGGCCTTTACCTCGACGGTTCCTCCATGGGACGCCTTGAGCAGTATTTTGCCAGTGGCGAAATACGGGTCCGGGCGGCCGCCACCATCAGCGCGAACGCCTCGGCCATCATCAAAGAAGCCGTTGCCAAGTCCCTGCTGTATTCGGACATCACCCGTCCCGGTGGCAACATGTACACATGCCGTCGCTACGCGGCCTGCATCCGGGACCTCGACTACTACCTGCGTTATGCCACCTACGCCATGCTGGCTGGTGACACGTCAATCCTTGATGAGCGCGTCCTGAATGGTCTCAAGGAGACCTACAACTCCCTTGGTGTGCCCATCGGTGCAACAGTGCAATCGATTCAGGCAATGAAGGAAGCGACGGCCGCACTTGTCGGACCTGATGCAGGTCGTGAAATGGGCGTTTATTTCGACTACATCAGTTCCGGCTTAGGCAACTGATTTTTTCCTCTTCTGAGTTTCAGCGGCCCGTCTAACGAGAATCATCTCCATGCGTCTCTTCAAGATCACAGCCTGCATCCCCTGTCCGGAAAAATCCCGCTCCCAGCGGGAAATCCACAATACCTACTTCACCAAGTGGGTTCCCTTTGATAGCTGGTTTGCTGAGCAACAGCGAATCATGAAACAGGGGGGCAAGATCCTGAAAGTCGAGCTGGCCACTGGCAAACGTCAGCAAAATGTCGGGATTTAGCGGATTCGAACCCGCCGCTTCTCAGCTCCGCTCCCCAGACCCGACCTCACGGCCGGGTTTTTTATTGGCAGCCAGGAAGCGTTTTGTCTGAAAAGACTCGACAAAGCACACCGCCTCGCGTCTAAATAGGCCAACACCGCCATGCCAACCGGCCTTGCCCCGACCGACCGACCGATCCAGAGAGCCGCGTTCCGGAGATTTCGCTGGGTCTGCTGGCCGTGAAATCCAATTCAGTTCTTCAAACCTGGGTTCTGAGGCTGTGCCAGGGGCCTCTCACTCCAAGGGGCTGCTTCCCCTGCCATGGCACTTCTGGTCTGCAGAAGCCAGGTTGCTTGTCGGGCTCATCGCCCTTTGGAGCGTGCTGGGTCTTTTTGTGCTCTGCTCCGCCAGTTGGTGGGTAGCAGCCCACGAAATGGGCGATGCGGCTTACTACATCAAACGTCAGGCCCTTTGGTTACTGGCCAGCTGGGGGCTCTTTTTACTCGCCGTGCGCACCTCGATGCGACGCTGGCTCGCCCTGGGGGCGCAAGGTCTGCTGGTCGGCACCCTATTGGTGGCCGCCACCTTAGTGGTTGGGAGCACGGTGAATGGGGCCAGTCGTTGGTTGGTGATCGGGCCGATCCAAATCCAACCCACCGAACTGGTGAAACCTTTCTTAGTGCTTCAGGGAGCCGTGCTTTTCTCCCATTGGCAGAGAATCTCCCTGGATCAAAAGTTGCTCTGGCTCAGTGTCTTCGGTGGCCTTGTATTGCTGGTGCTGAAACAGCCCAACCTCAGTACTGCTGCCTTGATGGGTCTCTTGCTTTGGTTGATGGCCCTTGCCGCAGCATTGCCAAAATTGATGTTGCTGGGGGCTGCCGCCGCTGGAGGAGTGTTGGGCGGCGCCAGCATCATGATTAACACCTATCAACGTCTTCGAGTGATTTCTTTCCTCGACCCTTGGAAGGATGCCCAGGGCAACGGTTATCAACTCGTTCAAAGTCTTTTGGCTATTGGCTCAGGGGGCGCTCTGGGCTCTGGGTTCGGTCTTTCAACCCAAAAACTGGAATACCTGCCAATCCAGACCACCGATTTCATCTTTGCGGTCTTTGCCGAGGAATTTGGTTTCCTCGGTTCGTTAATGCTGTTGCTTTTTCTTGCCATCTTTGCTTTTGTCGGCCTCAAAGTTTCCCTTGGCTGCCGCAGTCCCCAACATCGGCTTGTGGCGATTGGTTGCACCACGCTTCTCGTAGGCCAGTCCATCCTCAACATTGCCGTCGCCAGCGGCGCCATGCCCACAACGGGGTTGCCGTTGCCCATGGTCAGCTACGGAGGCAATTCCCTGCTTTCGAGCCTGTTACTGGCCGGCTTACTTGTGCGCTGCGCCCTCGAAAGCCAGGGTCTGGAATCCGCACGGCCAAAGCGTCGACCTGCCACAGGCCCCCGATAGGCTGGCAACTCTGCTGCCGTCTTGGCAATGCCCAGCCTCGCCCTGCAGTTTGCCGACCTGGCACGGGGCAGCGAACAGTTCCTCCAGGGCAGCCTCGCCCACCCAGGTCCGCTCACCTTTGGAGCCGTGTTCGCTGGTGGGCTGCTGACCAGCCTGGGACCCTGCTCGCTTTCCTTGCTGCCGGTGACTCTGGCCTACCTGGCTGGTTTTGCCAATGATTCCAGCGCCAAGGGTCCACTTCCTTGGCAGCGCAGTCTCTGCTTTGCCATGGGAATCGTCACCTCACTGGTTCTCTTAGGGCTGGCCAGTGGGCTGATGGGTCGTCTCTATGGAAGCCTTCCGGACCAGATTCCACTGCTGGTGGCCAGCCTGGCCCTTTTGATGGGACTCAACCTGCTTGGCTTCCTGCCCATGCGCCTCCCTGCGGGCCCTGATCCAGAACGGTGGCGGCGGCTCGTTCCGGCCCCTTTAGCTCCTCTGGCGGCCGGTCTGGCCTTTGGCCTGGCAGCTACACCCTGCACCACCCCTGTGCTTGCGGTCCTGCTGGCCTGGATGGCCGAGACCGGCAAACCGCTGGTGGGCATGCTCCTGCTCACCAGCTTCGGGGCCGGCCAGGTGTTGCCCCTGTTATTGGCGGGCACGGCGGCCGCCACCCTTCCCTCCCTGTTGAAACTGCGGCAATTGGGTCAATGGGTACCCCCGATTAGTGGTGTGGTCCTTGTCGTGACCGGTGCCCTCACCCTTGTGGCCCATCTGGCATGAGCGCTTTGACTTCTGCTCTGATGCGCCCTTTGGTCTGGCTTTCCAATCTGAAAGTAGCGATCGCCCTGCTGCTGGTCATTGCCCTGTCCAGCGGCATCGGCACCGCCATTCCTCAGAAGGAATCCACTGAGTTTTATCACCAACGCTATGACCCCAATCCCTGGCTTGGACTCCTCCGTGGTGACGGTGTCCTCAAGCTGCAACTGGACCACGTCTATTCCAGTCAATGGTTTCTCGCCCTATTAGCCCTACTGGCTCTGGCTCTGATCCTCTGTAGCTGGCGTCGTCAGTGGCCGGCCCTGCAGGCTTCTTTACGCTGGATCGACTATCGCCAATCGCGCCAGCTCAGCAAACTGGCCATAGCAGAAACCCTGGAAACAGAAAGTCCAGCGACGGATCTCGATCAACTTGAACAACAATTAAATCAAGGAGGCTGGCAAATTCGACGTCAGGAGGGCCGACTGGCGGCCCGCAAGGGCGTGGCCGGTCGGGTGGGTCCTCTGCTTGTTCACGCCGGCCTGGTTGTTCTGATGCTTGGGGCCAGCTGGGGCGCTCTGGCCGGTCAGCGGCTGGAGCGCTTTCTGGCCCCCGGCCATGACCTCGAACTGCTCAATCCCCGCGGCCAGACCCAGTTGACCGTGGCGCTTGACGATTTCTCGATCCAAAGGGATCCCGCGGGCCGGCCTGAACAGTTCACATCCAAACTGCGCCTCCTGCCCCCTGGGGAGCCTGCCACCGCAGGTCCTCCCCTGGAGGCCTCAATCAGCGTTAATCACCCCCTGCGTCACCAAGGAATCACCCTCTACCAGGCCGACTGGGCCTTGGTTGCCGTGAATCTCCAGATTGGTCGCAGCCCCGTACTGCAGTTACCGCTACAAGCTTTCCCCCAGCTTGGAGAGCAGATCTGGGGGTTGGTGCTGCCGACCCGACCCGATGGCAGCCAACCCGTCCTGGTGAGCCTTGGCAGTGAGCAGGGACCTGCCCAGGTCTTCAATGGGGAAGGCCAATTACTGGCCCAGATCATTCCAGGGGGACCGGCGGTCGACGTGCTGGGCTTGCCCTTACGCATCGAAAGTGTGATGCCCGCCAGCGGAATCCTGCTCAAGAAGGATCCCGGCGTGCCCCTCGTTTACAGCGGCTTTGCGATCTCCCTCCTCGGAGGCGCCCTAAGTCTGATCGCCACCCGGCAGCTATGGGCCATCGCCGAAGGGGAAGGTCCCCAAGGGCGGCTCCATCTGGGCGGTCTCTGCAACCGCAACCTGACAGCCTTGGCGACCGAATTGCCAGCGATGCTGCAAGGGCTGAGGCCGCCGGCAACTCCCTGAAGTGGCTTTCCTCAACAGGGTTGGCGCTCGCCGTGACTCACCCTCACCACGGTGTGGACGTTGCCGCGACGGTTAAAATCCGCTACCAGCTCGATCCAGATGGGATCGGCTGCCGCGACTAGGTCGTCAAGAATTCCGACGGCCACCGCTTCGTGGGAGATAGAGCGGTTCCGAAAACTATTGACATAAAGCTTCAGGGCCTTCAACTCAAGCACCCTGGGGCCTGGCTGATAGAGCAAGCGCAGAATGGCGAAATCTGGATACCCAGAAAACGGACAAAGACAGGTGAACTCCGGTAGTTCGATCGATACTTCGTACACCCTTCCCGGCGAAGGATTCTCAAAGGTCAGCAATTGCACTTCAGCGATGGCCAGAGCGCCTTCTTCGGGGGCTGCCCTGCGCTCAGCGGGCATGGGGACCTGAAGGGGTGAGGGGGATGACATTGGGCTGGGT
>Ga0194059_1000597_pt1 | contig 16736 bp, 16 predicted proteins | sample SepL6211m_MetaG_FD_163426 | JGI IMG/M metagenome (GOLD analysis project Ga0194059, IMG submission 163426) | Anoxic zone freshwater microbial communities from boreal shield lake in IISD Experimental Lakes Area, Ontario, Canada - Sep2016-L626-11m | ecosystem: Environmental > Aquatic > Freshwater >... | reverse complement strand
ATGTTCTTGGTGTAGAAGGTTTCGAATTCCGGATCCTCGGCGGCCCGGATTTCCTGGCTCACGAAGTCATAGGCGCGCAGGTTGAGCGCCAGACCGATGATGCCGATGCTGCTGGTCCATAGACCCATCACGGGTACGAACAGCATGAAAAAGTGCAGCCAGCGCTTGTTGGAGAAGGCGATCCCAAAGATCTGGCTCCAAAAACGGTTAGCCGTGACCATGGAATAGGTCTCTTCTTCCTGGGTGGGCTCAAACGCCTTGAAGGTGTTGGCCTGCTCGCTGTCCTCAAACAAGGTGTTCTCGACCGTGGCGCCGTGGATGGCGCACAACAGGGCGCCGCCCAGGATCCCCGCCACTCCCATCATGTGGAAGGGGTTGAGGGTCCAGTTGTGGAAACCCTGCAGGAACAGCAGGAAGCGGAAGATGGCGGCCACCCCGAAGCTGGGGGCAAAGAACCAGCTGCTCTGACCCAGGGGGTACATCAGGAAGACACTGACGAACACCGCAATCGGGCCGGAGAAGGCGATGGCGTTATAGGGACGGATGCCCACCAGACGGGCGATTTCGAACTGACGCAGCATGAAGCCGATCAGGGCGAAGGCACCGTGGAGGGCCACAAACGGCCAGAGGCCGCCCAGCTGGACCCAGCGCACAAAGTCGCCCTGGGCCTCGGGGCCCCAGAGCAACAGCAGGCTGTGACCCATGGCGTCAGCGGGGGTGCTGACGGCGGCGGTCAGGAAGTTGCAACCTTCCAGGTACGAGCTGGCAATGCCGTGGGTGTACCAGGAGGTGGCGAAGGTGGTGCCGGTCAGCCAGCCCCCCAGTGCCAGGTAGGCGCAGGGGAACAGCAGCAGACCGGACCACCCCACGAAAACAAAGCGGTCGCGCTTCAGCCAGTCATCGAGGACGTCGAACCATCCCCGGGCCGATGGCGCCCGCCCTACAGCAATCGTCATGGGAAGAACGGTGCGGGAAACCCGCTGGGCTGTGGGATACCGGGCGATCGTAACAACCTTGCCTGGAACGCCGGGGCCGCGTGACATCGGCTGAAATCAGAAGCGGCTGCGGTGGCCTCGGCCAACTCGCTCCAGGGATTTCGCTGGCCCGGGCCCCACTGGATCGACCCCACGGCAGGATGGGACCACCTTTGCCCCTATGCCTTCTCGATGGCCTCTGTCCCCCTTTCGACGGCTCCGGGCTTGGCCGATCCGGCCCAGGTGCTGGAGCAGCCGGTGCTTGGTTCCAGGCGTCTTTCCAATCTGCTTGTGGCCACCGCGGTCAGCATTGGTGGGCTTGGGTTCTTGCTGACCAGTGCTTCGAGTTTTTTTGAGCGCAATCTCCTGCCAATCGGCCATCCGGCCGATCTTGTCTGGGTGCCCCAGGGGTTGGTGATGGGGCTTTACGGACTGGCGGCCCTGGCGCTGGCGACCTATCTTTGGTCAGTGATCGTGATTGACGTCGGTTCTGGCAGCAACCGATTCGATCGCACTGCAGGTCAGGCACGGATTTCCCGACGGGGCTTCCGTCGTCTTATTGAACTGGACATTCCTTTGAGGGATATTCAGGCCGTCAAAGTCGATGTGCGGGAGGGCATCAGTCCCCGGCGGCGGCTGGCTCTGCGGCTCCAGGGACGCAGGGATTTGCCCCTGACCCAGGTGGGTGAGCCCCAACCCCTGGCCGATCTGGAACTCTCCGGAGCCCAATTGGCCCGTTTCCTTGGTGTGCCCCTGGAGGGCCTTTGATCCCCATGGCGATCCATTTTGGCTCCCCGCTTCAGTCGCGCTGGCGGCTCAGGTTGGCCCTTGTATTGCTCAGCCTGGTCTTGCCTTTCACCCTGTCGGCCTGCGCCGCCGAACGGGCAACGCCACCCCTGGGTTGTGCCGTGGCCACAACCCCATGCCTCAGTGGCACCGCCAAGGTGGCCCTGCAGACCAGTCGGGGCGAAGTCATTCTGGGACTTGATGGCAAGGCTGCCCCATTGACGGCAGGCAATTTTGTTGATCTCGTCAAACGCGGGGTCTACGACGGCACCGTCTTCCATCGCGTTGTTCGGGAACCCATGCCCTTTGTGGTCCAGGGTGGCGATCCAATCAGCGCCGATCCCAAGGTGGCTGCCAGTGATTACGGCACCGGCAGTTACATCGACCCCACGACCCGCGAAGCCCGCTTGATCCCCCTTGAAATCGGCCTTAAGTCCGAGGTCCGGCCCCGCTATGGCCAACCCCTGACGACCCCAGGCATTACCCGGGAGTTGCGTCTCAGCCACGAACGCGGTGCCCTGGCCATGGCCCGTTCAGGGGATGCCAATTCGGCCAGCGCCCAGTTTTATGTGGCCTTGGAGGCCTTGCCCGAGCTGGACGGCCGCTACGCCGTTTTTGGCAGGGTGGCCAAGGGGATGGACGTCATCGACCAGATCCAGCAGGGCGACAAGATTTTGCGTGCGACCGTGATTGAAGGCGGCACCCTGGTGAAGGGTGAACCCTGAACCGGCGGCGGTCCCCGCTAGCCATTGGGGCGTGGATTGGGGTGATCACGGCCTTTGGCATTGGCAGGGCCACGGCTGCCACTGGCGCCGCCTAGGCGATCCAGCCCATCCCCCCCTCGTCCTGATCCATGGTTTTGGGGCCGGCAGTGGCCATTGGCGCCATAACGCTGGTGCCTTAGCTGCGGCAGGTTGGCAGGTCTACGCCATGGACCTGCTTGGCTTCGGAGATTCAAGCCAGCCCTGGCTGCGGCTTGATAATCGCCTCTGGGCTCGGCAGCTGGGGGCTTTTCTAGAGGAGGTGGTCCAAGGGCCGGCGGTGCTGGTGGGCCACTCCCTCGGCGGATTGGTTGCCCTCACTTGCGCCGTCCATTTTCCGGATCGGGTGCAGGCTGTGGCGGCAGTCCCCCTGCCGGATCCGGCCCTGTTGATGGCAAGGATTGGTGGCCTTGGGGGCTCGCCCCGCCAGGCCCCATGGCGCCGACGGTTGAAGCGACTGATTGTGAATCTGCTTTGTCGGTTGCTGCCCTTGGAGCTGTTGGTGCCGCTTCTGGTCCATTCCCCCCTTCTGGATCTGGGCCTGCAGTCGGCTTACAACAATCCGATCATTGGTGATCGGGAGCTGCGACGGGTCATTTCCAGGCCGGCCCGGCGCCCTGGGGCGGTAAGGGCCCTGCGGGCCATGAGCATTGCCATGCCGTTGCGCCCCCATCACGCCACGGCCCCTGCGCTGCTGACCCGCGTGAAGCAGCCCCTGCTGTTGATCTGGGGTCGTCAAGATGGCCTGGTGCCCCTGGAGGTGGCGCTGCAGTGCAGGCGCTGGCGGCCCCTGACCCCCCTGGTGGTGTTGGATCAGGCCGGCCATTGTCCCCATGACGAGCGGCCGCCCATCTTTAATCAGACCTTGTTGGAATGGCTCGAATCCCTCCCCCCATCACTCACCTGAGGCGCTCTGGTGGGGATCCATTCAGGGGGCGGGTCCCCGGCACCACCTAGGTTTGGAACGGGCGACCCCGTCTTGGAGCGATGAAGCACACCCTTTCGGTGCTGGTAGAAGATGAATCCGGTGCCCTGAGCCGCATTTCGGGCCTGTTTGCCCGCCGTGGGTTCAATATCGAGAGTCTGGCGGTCGGGCCGGCTGAAAACCGTGGTGTTTCTCGGTTGACCATGGTGGTGGAGGGCGATGACCGCACCCTGGAGCAGATGAGTAAACAACTCAACAAGCTCGTCAATGTGCTGGGTGTCATTGATCTCTCCACCATCCCGGCGGTAGAGCGCGAACTGATGTTGTTGAAGGTGTCGGCTCCGCCCCACAATCGCAGTGCCATCTTCGATCTGGTGCAGGTGTTCCGTGCCAAGGTTGTGGATGTCGCCGATGACGCCATGACCTTGGAAGTCGTGGGCGATCCGGGCAAGCTGGTGGCCTTTGAGCGGCTGCTTGAGAGTTATGGCATCCTTGAGATTGCCCGAACCGGCAAAGTGGCCTTGGAACGGGCTTCAGGGGTGAATACCGAATGGCTCAAGGCGGTCACCTTGGAGAAGCGGGTGCCGGCCTGATTCTTCTCAGTCTTGAAGATAGGTCGTCTGCCCAAGGCTGGTGCGCAGGTGGGCCATGAGCCTGCGGGCATCACTGATGACGAGTTGACCCTTGCTGATGGCCTCTTCGCTGGCCACCCGCAGCCGTTCGAGCAGCAGCTCGGGGTCGTGCTCCATGGCTTTGAGTACTTCGGCATTGGTGTCCCCTCGGACCACATGATCCACCCGATAGCCGCCACCATCCGAGAGGCGAATGTGGACGGCATTGGTGGTGCCAAAAAGGTTGTGCAGATTGCCCATTACTTCCTGGTAGGCGCCGCCAAGGAAGAGGCCGATCCAATAAGGTTCGCCAGGCCGGAGACTATGGAGTTCGAGCAATGATTTTACCTGGCCGCGATCGATGAAGCGGGCAATTTTGCCGTCGGAATCACAGGTGAGATCGGCGAAACTCCCCAAGCGTGTGGGACGTTCATCCAGGCGATGCAGGGGCATAACCGGGAATAATTGATCGATCGCCCAGGTGTCGGGGGCCGATCGAAAGACCGACAGATTGGCGTAGTAGGTACCGGCCAGAGCCGCTGGCAGAACCCGTAATTCTTCCGGTATGAGTGTTTCGTTCGCCATGGCCGCCAGTCGCTCGGCAATGGCCTGGCAGCAGGCCCAGGTCAGTTGCTCGGCCTTGGCCCGATCGGGCAGGCTCAGGTAGCCCAGCCGGAAGGCGGCAAGGGCGTCGTCCTTGAACTTGAGGGCATCGTTCCAAGCTTCCTGGAGGCGCTCGGGACCTGCGGCCTTATCAATAGGGCCATCGGGGTCCTCCGCTGACAGGTCGCCATGGCTCTCTTTGCCAATGCCTTTGTAGGTGTCGCGCAGATTACGCAGCACCAGGGGCTCCCCTTCCTCCAACTCCGGCACATCTCCTGGTACGGATCCGGCCCCCAGGACATCAAATACCAGCACGCTGAAGTGACTGGCGATGGCACGGCCGCTTTCACTCACCAAGGTGGGCACCGCCACGTCGTGGGGCTCGCAGCATTCCCGCACGGTGGCCACCACGTCGTTGGCGTAGTTCTGCAGGGAATAGTTGGTGGACGCGGCCGTGGCGGTGCGGCTGCCGTCGTAGTCGATGCCCAGGCCTCCGCCCACATCGAGAAAGCCCATGGGTGCCCCGAGCCGCGTCAGTTCGACATAGATCTGCCCCGCTTCCTGGAGCGCGTCCTTGAGAACGGCGATGTCGTTGATCTGGCTGCCGATATGGAAATGCAGCAGGCGCAGATCGGCCAGTAGGCCGGCCTGGCGCAGGGTGTCAACGGTGCTTAGGACATCGGGAATCGAGAGGCCGAACTTGGCCCGTTCGCCCACCGAACTGCCCCAACGGCCGGTGCTGCGGGTCGAGAGTTTGGCGCGAATGCCCAGGAAAGGGGCGGCGCCTAGGTCCTGGCTGGCCGCGATGATGCGCTCCACCTCATCGGCTTGCTCGATAACGACCACCGGCTGGCGACCCAGGCGGCGCGCCAGAATCGCGGTTTCGATATAGCGGCGATCTTTATAGCCATTGCAGATCAGCAGCGCTTCTGGATCTTCCAGGAGCGAGAGAGCGATGAGGAGTTCGGCTTTGCTGCCAGCCTCCAGGCCGAAGTGCCAACGCCGGCCGGTTTCGACCAGCTGTTCCACGACATGGCGCTGCTGGTTGCATTTGACCGGAAACACCCCTTGGTACCGGCCGCCGTAGCCGTACTGGGCGATGGCCCGTTCAAAGGCGGCATGAAGTCGCTCCAGCCGGTCTTCGAGGATGTCGTCGAAGCGGATCAACAGGGGTAAGGAGAGATCGCGCCCCTGCAGCTCCTGCACCAGGTCCACCAGATCCAGCGAGCCGCCCCGGTCGCCCCGGGGCTGCACCATCACATGGCCGCGGCCGCTCACGGAGAAATAGGGGTCCCCCCAGCGGTCGAGGCCATAAAGGGCGGCCCCGTCGGCGGCGCTCCAGCTGGGCGCGGCGGGTGGAGCGGCCGGGGTGCCGTTGGCGTTGGCGAGCACCATCAGGCCCTGGGATGGGTGAAATTACGGTGCGCCAAATCTAGTCAGCGGTGGTCCAGCCACGGGTCTCAGGGTTAGGACGTGGGGCCATCCGGACCTGGCCACTGGGAGACAGCGCCACCGATGTTTAAACTGCCGTATCAACAACTGTCCCTTCGATGGCTTTGTCCAGGCCCCGCCAGGCTCTGCGCCGCTGGGGAAACTCCCTCGGTGTGCGGCTGCCGGCCGCTATCAGTCGTGAGGCAGGCCTCCATGACAACCAGACCGTAGAGCTCAGGGTGGTGACTGAGGGGGTGCTGATTCGGGTGGTTGAGCCACGCTTGACGCTGGAGGAACGCTTGGCCGCTTATGCCCCCATGGAGGGTGAGCCCAGGGAGGCGATGGCCTGGAACCCTGTCGGGGCAGAAGCCATCGAATGACACCGAAGCGCTCCGCGGTGACCTGGGTTCCTGATCGGGGTGATGTGATCTGGATCGACCACAAGCCCCAGGCCGGCGGGGAAATGAAGGATCACCATCCTTTTTTGGTGCTCTCCACCGCAGGTTTCAACAGGTCGGTGGGACTTGTTGTGGGCTGCGCGATGACCTCAGCCCCCTACAACTGTGGCTCCAGCCTGGCGGTCGATCTGGGGCCGATCCCCGAGCGGCCGGATGCCCACAGTTTTGTGCTCTGTCATCAAATCCAGTCGTTCGACTGGAAAGCCCGCAGCGCCCGGCCCCATCCCCTGGCTCGCCTCGATGGCGATAAGCAGGTGCAGGTGCTGGAGATCGTGGGTCAGATCCTGGGGTTTTTGCCGTAGCCGCCGCGCCATCCATCCAGGACTGGCACCCTTGCCGAGGCACCCGTGGCCCGTGCAGGCCTCAACCCTCACCAGAGGCTCTGCCCTCGCCTGACTTTGGGAAAAGAGCAACAGATCGTCAGGCCGATCCGGGCTGCTGATCTGCCAACGCAGGCGATCCGGCACTGTCCAGGCGCCATGCTCCGCCAGCCAGGCATCCGGGGCGGTGATCAGCAGGTTGATGTCGGAATCGGGCCGGGCCTCGCCTCGTGCCCGAGAACCGAACAGATGCACCTCTGCGACGGGGATCTCGGCCCGGATCGCCGCGGCCATCGCGCGGAGCTGGGTCTCTTCGATCGCGGTGATTCCGCTACCTGGGCTGGACGTGCTGGCTGGGGTCATGGAGGCACAGCGGCCCTCAGGCCAGCCGGCCCGTGGGTGCCCCCCCACCGAGCTACCGATCAAAGACAGCCTGCGGGTGCTGCTGCTGGCCCCGCTGCTCGCTTTCCCCTTTGCCATGGGCCGACGCATCACGCCACCGCCCTTGCCGGATCCGTTTTTGCCCTAGGGGAGGGTGACGCTGTCACCGCTCCTTGCTTGCCAAGCGGCCACCCCAGCGCAGACGATGGCGATTAGACCCATCTGCCCCAGAATCCATGGCCTCCGAACGCTCCTTCATCGCCATCAAGCCCGACGGTGTGCAGCGGGGCTTGGTGGGTGAGATTCTGGGTCGTTTTGAGCGCAAGGGCTTCAAGCTGGTGGGCCTTAAGCAGCTCACCCCCAGCCGCGAGCTGGCCGAAAGCCACTACGGCGTCCACCGTGAGCGCCCCTTCTTTGCCGGATTGGTGGATTTCATCACCAGCGGGCCGGTGGTGGCCATGGTCTGGGAAGGGGACGGCGTCATCGCCAGCGCCCGCAAGCTGATCGGGGCCACGAAACCCCTGGAGGCCGAGCCCGGCACCATCCGCGGTGATCTGGCCGTGAACATCGGCCGCAATGTGATCCACGGTTCAGACGCGCCCGAAACCGCCGAATTTGAAATCGGCCTGTGGTTTACTCCCGCAGAGCTGAGTGACTGGACTCCGGCCGATCAGGTTTGGCGCTCCGAGGGTTGAGGAGCCCATGGAGTCCCTTCTCACGGCGGCCGATCTCCAAAGCCTCTCCCTGTTCGCCCACCTGCCGGAGTCCCAGGCAGAAGCGTTGCTCGCCGGTCAGATTCCGCTTGCCGCGGCCGCTGAGCAGGTCCTGCTCATCCAGCAGGATGAGGGAGAAGCCCTCCTGGTCATTCAGGACGGACTGGCCAAGGTGAGATCCTTCTCGGCCGATGGCGATGAGGTTGTGATGGCCCTGCTGGGTCCTGGCGACCTGATGGGGGAGATGGCCGTTCTCACGCAAGGCGTGCGCAACGCCGATGTGGTGGCACTGACTCCTCTGGTGGCCGTGAAACTACGGGCCGGTCTTTTCCGGGATTTGGTGCACCATGATCCAAGGGTCTCCCTGGCATTGGCCCGTCTGATGGCGGTTCGGTTGACGGCGATCCATGCCCGTCTGCTGTTGCGAGGGTCAGACGCCACCACCCGTTTGCTCGCAGTGTTGCAGGACCTCGCCCTGACCGCGTCGCGAGGTCGCGACCCCCTCGCCACGATTCCCCCCCTGCCCCAGCGGGAGCTGGCCGTCATGGCTGGTCTGGCTCGGCCAACCACCTCCACCACCCTGGCCCTGTTGCGAGAGCGCGGCATTGTGAAGGTCGACCCCCATGGGATGAGGATCGCCGATCTCCAGGCCCTCCGCAAGCGTGGCCTTTTGGCTTAGGTACGGTCTGTCTCGGATGGTTGTCAGGACGGCGTCTGCTGGAATCGACCCCAGTGAAATGACTCCAGCTCGGGATCGATCCGTTTCCACCCTTTGTTGATGGCCCCCCCGAGCAGCTGCGCCGTGATGGCCGCCAGCAGCACGCCGTTGCGGTGGTGCCCTGTCGCCAGCCAGAGCCCTTGAATCGGACTGGCGCCCAGCAGCGGCCCTTCGTCGGGGGTGCAGGGGCGAAACCCCCACCAGCGCTCCATTGGTGGCCAGTGGGCGGCTTCCGGCAACAGCGCAGCCAGTCCTTCCTGCAGCTGCCGTTGCCCGGCGGGCGTCAGCCCTTCGCTGAAGCCTGCTTCCGGTTCACTGGTGGCACCCACCACTAGCAATCCATCTTGGCGCGGTACCAGGTAAGTGCCTGGGCCGAACAGCACCCGACCAAGGACTTGGCGCGGCCCTTGCAAGGAGAGCATTTGGCCTTTCAAAGGAAACAACGGCAGTTGGGGCAGCAGATGGGCGCTCCAGGCGCCGCAGGCCAGCACAGCCCGATGGCAGGGCAGCCCCTGTTCCTGGCCGTCGGCGCGCCTTAAACGCACCCCAGCCAGTCGCTCCCTGCCCTGCCCTGCCGCCCCCCCAGGATTCCTGGGTTCCGTGAGCAGTTCCAGCACTTCGCTGCCTTCCTCAAAGGTCACACCTCGGGCGACACAGGCGGCCTCCAGGGCGCGCATCAGTTCGCGGCGGTTGTCGATCTGGCCGTCCTGGGCAAAAAGTAGGCCGGCCTTCCAATGGGGGCCAATGCCTGGCACTTCCCTCTCCAGCCCCGAGCGATCCAGGGGCACGCCCCATGGCGCTGTGGCGTAGCTATCCCGTTCGGTCTTGCTGGCAAAGGGCACGACAATGCCGCAGGGATGCAGACCGCAACTCAGGCCGCTGTCCGCCTCGATGGTTGCGACCCACGAGGGGATCAGCTCCAGGCTGCGTTGGCCCAGCTCCAACAGTGGACCTTCCAGTCCTTCGGCGTGGGGGGCCAGCATGCCGGCCGCGACAAAGCCCGCAGCTTCGCTGCGGCGTCGACTCAGTACGCGCACCGATTCTCCACGGCGAGCGAGTCCATGGGCGATGGCCAGGCCCATCAGGCCGCCGCCCAGAACCATGATGGTGCCTTGATATTGGGTCGCCATCGTCCTCGGATTAGCGATTGGCAGGCACCGGCCCCCTGCGGGGCACCAAATGCAGGGCGCGTCCAGCCGGATCAGCCACCGCTGAGTCGGCCCTCAAGGGTTTTCCTTGGGCCCAGTGCAGCAGCAGGGCGCGGAGGGGGCCGCCATCGCTGCTGGCAGGGGCGGGAAGGTTGAAGTGGGTTCCCCCATCCACCAGGACCATCTGGCTGCGGTCTAAGGGATACAGGTGAAAGGGATCCAGGGCCTCCGGTTGGGCGGGCACCGCGATGTCACTGCTGCCAGAAATCAACAACACCGGTTTCTGCAGATCCACCAGGCCAGCGGCAAAGACCAGGGCCTGGGGGGGGCTCACGGCGACGACCCGCACGATGCGGGGATCGGCTAGGGAATCACCCGTCGCTGCGGGCAGGAAGGTGCACTGCAGCACCCAGCTCAGATTGCGTTCGGGATTGTTGGTGTTTTTGCAGGCCTGCCAGAGAGTGGTCTGGAGGCTGCGGGCGCCGGCCAGCTGGAGGGCGGTAGTGCCCCCCCAGGAATGGCCGATGAAGGTGATGTCCCGGGCCGGGAGCCCTTCTGCCCCAGGAATCTGACCGTTCTCCAGGGCGTCCAGCACCGTCTTGACATCCCTTGGCCGGCGCAGGAATTCGCGGGGATCGGGTGGCGGTGCATTACCAGCCAGCATCTGGGCTTGTTGGGTGATGTCACTGCCGGGATGGCGGGGCAACAACACAGGCGCTCCATGGCTGGCCAGATGCTGTGCCCAACCGAGAAAACTGGTGGGCGAATCCCACAGTCCATGGGAGATGACGACGGCGGGCAAGCTGGGCGGGCCCACAGGCCGCACAACGGTGACCTCCAGGGATTCTTGCCCTCCGGAAAGAGGCAGATTCACCACCTGGGTCGTGATCGCATAGGGGCCTCGCTTTAAGGCCTCCGAGGGTGCCGCTGGCAGGGAGGGAAGTGTTTTCAGCAGCTCGGTGATCTGGGCGTTGTTTTGATTGATCTGCTTGAGGAAAGCAACGGCACGGTCCAGACGGATCGAGACCTTGTGGCCAGGAATGGCCTGCAGCAGGTTCAGCAGCGTTGCTGGTCGGCCTTCAGCCTTGAGTTTCTGCATGCCCACCTGCAATGGCGTCGAGTCCAACAAATTGGCTTCGTTGGGAGGGACATCGACCAGCCGTTTCAACATCAGCTCGACCTGGCGGACCATCGGGGCGCCGAGATCTCCCTTCATGGGCAGGGGCTGGTTCAGCAACTCCTGAAGCCTGAGTGCATAGGCTCCATTCGTGGCCCGGTTCAACTCCGCCAGATCGCTTCTTCCCGCCCAGAGGGCATCGGGGCTAGCCAGCTCATTGATCCGAACCGAAAAATCTTCCTGGAGTAACGGCAGGCGTATCTGCAAGACATCGATGGCCCGGGCGGATCCTGAGGCCAACAGGAAAACACTGCCCAGGACGCTGGCTGCCGTACGGGAGCGGAAGGGTTTCGGGAGCCACGGGCGGCAGCGTCGACGCAGTTGGCACAGAAGGAAAGCCATGGCTGGTTCGCAAAACATTGCCCACAGTGTCTCGCAGCAGCTGGACTCCTGGAGCTGCGTGGCGACGCTAGGGACAGCCTGACCCGATTCCATTTTGCTTAATTATTCAGGATTTCTACTGAAACAAAATAGTCGGAATTGAAATTCCTTAAGCGTTTCTGGATTTCAGCGTTTTTTCGATCACCTTGTCTAATTTAATTCAGTCTTCAGATCCAAAGCTTTCCGTCATTGTCTGCTTTTTCGCTTGTTGAAGGGCGAAATTCGTTTTTTTCGGAAATTTTTTGAATCCTCTGCCCTATTTGTCCTGATGTCTGCTTCCACCGTGTCGAAAACACGTAATTCCTCCGGGTTGACCGGTGATCCCCAGATCAGCGACAGGGTCCGGCTGGGTCGGATGATTAATGTTGGCAGCCTTGGCCTATTCCTTATATTTTTCTGCAATGGTATTTTGCCCCTGTTGCCACCAAGGCCCTTCGACCCGATTTGGCAGCTTCATTTCACCGACACCTTGGCCTCCAATGCTCTTTATGCCTTGATGGCCTTGGTGGGTCTCCATATGGCCGCTTGGTTTGATCCTTCCGATCGACCTCTGCAGAACCGTTGCCGCAGTTTTCGCGGAATGGCCCGTTATGCCGCCATCGGATTCCTGTTTTTGCTTCCTGTTCAGGCATACGGAGCTCTGAGCGCCTACACAACAGGAGCCTTGAAAGGCGAGGTTGTAACCCCCATTGATCGCATCAACAATCTTCGCCGTGCTGTGGATAGTTCCGGTTCCCTCGATGACCTGCAGGCCAATCTCAAGGCCCTCAAGGCCCCTGCACTCACCGAGTCTGCTAAATCCCAACCTTTCGCGGTGCTCACCATAACCCTGAAAGATCAGCTTGATCAGGCTGAGGTAATCGCCCAAGAACATCCCCTGCCGATGCTGCGCAATCAAGCCTGGCAACTGATTCAAAGTACTCTTCGGGTTACGGTCCTGTCTGTGGGTTTTGCGACTGCCTTTGCAGCCGCATCGATTGGCCGCAGCACGCGTCGCAGTCTTCGCAAGAATTTCCGCTCGATGCGAGATGGTATGTTGGGAGGTATGTTCAAGGAACAAGGAATCTCAAGTCGTAAAAGAATTCGCATCGACAGTTCCCGTTTCCCACAGGAACTTTGAGAACTTTACAGTTATTCTTTTTAAAGCTAATTTTCGCTTTTGACTAGTTTGTGCCGCCAAGGAATTTCCTTGGCGGCATTTTCTTTGATCGTTGACTTCCCTAAAGCTTTGGGCTGATGATGGATTTGAGACGTGGTCGTACGACACAACGAGATCAATGGTATGAGCTCCATACCTTCGCAATTCTGGGGGCTATTCGCGTCGCGATGTTTCAGTTTGCAGGGGCGATTGATGCTGCAAAAATTAGCAATGGTATCAAAATTAATCAAGTTCTACATATAAGCGCCGCTGATTTTGGCAATGCAGCTAGAAATCCGGCTCTTGTTGTGTGCATATTGTTAATATCTTCTCTCTATGTAGTACTTTTAAGGCGAGCTGCCATACCTGGCTTCGTTCTTGATGGACTAGGGTGCTGGGCCGTCGCCAACTTGGTGGTTCACTTTATCAAAGTGAACTATCTTTTGTTGACGGATTCATCAAATCCAAGGCTGTTGATTGGCCAGGTTGTAACTTATCTTTTGTATTTTGCCTTTGCCTGGGCTTGGATTTTCTGTCGAGTCGATTCCTTGTCTGTTGTCCAATCCCCCAGGGTTGTCGAATTGGAGGGAATGGACCCCTCCGATCGTGTGGGTTGGTTTGATTACTATCATACTTCATTTATAGCTTTGCTGAAGATCGTTCATTCCAGTGCCAAGGGTTTGAATTTTGTGGGGGTTAGCAAATTTGGACGCACATTGGTGGGTATCCATTCTTTTATGGTTTTTGATCTCGCCGGTATTGCTTTGGCGCGTTTCTACCAGTTGGTTCAGAAGTCGCTTTAATATAATGAAGACGTGTTGATAGGAAGGGGTTGGGAGGGAGAATTGGAAGGGAGAAAGCCGGTGACTGGATTTGAACCTGCGACCTACTGATTACGAATCAGTTGCTCTACCACTGAGCTACACCGGCAGCCTAAGGAAATTAGCATTCTTCCCTCCCCTTCTTCCGTTGCCATGGCTTCGCCACCGCGTCCTGATCTGGATCCTGAATTGCGTCGCCGCCTCCTGCTCGAGGCCCGCACCCCATGGAGAGGTCTCCGCAGGGCCCTCTGGTTCGCCTTGTTGGCCTCGGCCGGTGTAGGGCTGGCAACGATGGCTTTGAGGCTCTCTTCGGGCTCTGAGGTGGCTTCAACGGATCTCTTGATCCAGACCCTCGCCGTTCTCGTTAGCGGCGGGCTCCTCTGGTGGGATCGCAACAGGGAGGTCGGCGATCCCTGAAGCCTCCTGCTCAACGCCTTTGTCGGCGCTGCCGGCTTGGGTGGCTTTGAGGGGCGAGGAAGCCGGACGGGCTTGGACTTCCCCTTGAAAAGGGGCGAGAAGGAGCAGGGGCAGACCCAGGCTGAGCCGCTGTTGGGCCATGGCTTCGTTGGTCATGGCCGGCACCATGGCTAGGGTTTGGGTGGGCCGGCTGAGGAGCCAGAGGGCCTGAAGCAGTTGTTGCCATTGCCACACCATCACGGCCAGAACGCCGGCTGACATCAGGAGGGCCAATAGTCGGGGGCTGGCGGACAGGGGTGAATAGGGATGGGCCAATGCAGCGTGGTTGTCGATCCACCACAGCAAGGGCAGCAGGAGCAACGTGCCAAGGGCCAAGCCAAGGCGAAGGACCAACCCCTCCTGGAGCCGACTCAGGCGCAGTTGGATGGGTCTGCGTCCTCGTAGTGGGGTCTGGAGCAGCAGCAGCGACCAGACATCAGCTGGACGCCTCCATAGCAGTAAGGCTGGAGCCAGGGCCCCGAGCATCCAGCACAACAGCTTCTCAAGGCCAGGCCAGGGTCCGGGGTCCTGGCCTCCGAGCAGCAGCAGGAGCAACAGGGCCTCCAGGGGCAGAACCCCAAGGGAGACCAGTTGCAACCACAGCAACGGTTCAGCGCGCGGGTTCACGCGGTTTAGCCGGCCAGGGTGCGGCGTTGGGTGACCAGGCGGTAGGCCTCGACCCGATCACCGTTTTGCCAGGACGAGAAACGGTCGCAGCCGATGCCGCATTCAAAGCCGGTGGCAACCTCCTTGACATCATCTTTGTTGCGACGCAGGGAATCGAGGTCGCCCTCGTAGACCAGCTCCTTGCCCCGTCGGACGCGCACCTTGCAATTGCGCTGCAGCTTGCCGCTGGTGACATAGCAACCAGCCACGGCACTTTTGCCGATGCTGAACACCGCCCGAACCTCGGCTTCACCCAAGGTCTCTTCCACCAACTCGGGTTCAAGCAGACCTTCCATGGCGAGCTGGATGTCTTCCAGCAGTTTGTAGATGACGTCGTAGTCCCGCACATCCACGCCGGTGAGATCGGCAGCCCGTTTGGCACCAGAGGCCATCGAGGTATTGAAGCCGACAATGACAGCTCCGGATGCGGCTGCCAGGTCCACATCGGTTTCGGTGACCTCACCTGGGGCCGAGAGCAGAACCCGGACTTGGACCTCTTCCTGGGGCAACTGCTCGAGGGCCCCAAGAATGGCTTCCACACTCCCCTGCACATCGGCTTTCAAAATGAGGTTGAGCTCCTTGAGTTCGCCCTCGCTGGCCTTGCTTGACATGGAGGCCAAGGAGACCCGGCGGGAGGCCATCTGCTGGGCTAGTCGGGTGGCGCGGGCTTCATTGGCCCTGTCCCCAACAACGGCACGGGCCGACTTCTCGTCGAGATAAACCTCAAATTCGTCGCCGGCGGTGGGCACCTCGCTGAAGCCAAGTGCTTCGACGGCACTGGAGGGACCGGCCTCTTTGACCCGCTTTCCTGTGTCATCCACCATGGCTCGCACCTTGCCGAGCACAGGGCCAGCCGCCAGAACATCGCCAGCGCGAAGGGTGCCGTTTTGGATCAGCAAGGTGGCCACGGGCCCCTTCGCTTTATCGAGGTGGGCCTCAATCACGGTGCCGCGGGCCAGGCGATCGGGATTGGCCTGCAGGTCTTCGACATCGGAGACCAACAAAATCATTTCGAGAAGTTTGTCGATGTTCTCGCCCTTGATGGCGCTTACAGGCACCATCACGGTGTTGCCACCCCAATCCTCTGCCACGAGGTCGTGGCCGGAGAGTTCCTGCTTAACCCGATCGGGGGAGGCTCCCTCCTTGTCGATCTTGTTGATGGCCACCACGATCGGGACCTCGGCGGCCCTGGCGTGGCTGATGGCTTCCAGGGTCTGGGGCCGTACACCATCGTCAGCGGCGACGACGAGGACGGCGATATCGGTGACCTTGGTGCCACGGGCGCGCATGGCGGTGAAGGCCTCGTGCCCTGGGGTGTCGAGGAAGGTGATGCAGTGTTCTTCGCCTCCATGGGACACCTCAACCTGATAGGCACCAATGTGCTGGGTAATGCCCCCGGCTTCGCCGGCCGCCACCCGGGTCTTGCGGATTGCGTCCAGCAGGCTGGTTTTGCCGTGGTCGACGTGACCCATCACCGTGACGACCGGCGGACGCCGGATCAGGTGGGCCAGATCGCTGGCCTCGATCATTTCCACGGTTTTCTTGGCCGCGGATTCCACGTCGTCTTCGAGGACAGGAACGCCGAATTCGTCCGATACGGTCTCGATCGTGGGGAGATCGAGGGTCTGGGTCACGGTGGCGATGATGCCCTTGAAGAACAAGGACTTGATGATCTCGGAGCTTTCGACTCCTAATCGGTCCGCCAATTCCTGGACCGTGAGGTTGCCCTCCGGCACGATCAGCATCTCGGGCCGCTGGGACTTGGCTTCCCGGGCCGCCCGCAGCTCCATGGCGCGGCGACGCTGACGTTGGCGGGTGGTTTCTTTTTTACGCTTGCGAACGGCCACCGTTGGCTTGATCGCGGCCGCAGCGCTACTGCGGGGCTTGGCGGGCCTGGCCAAGCTCGCCTGGAGCACCAGTGCTTCCTGTTCCCCTGCATAGCCACTGGTTTCGGCCGTGAGGGCATCATCGTTTTCGCCGATGATGTGGACTTTTTGGCGCTGTTTCTGGGGCGAACGGCTGCGCAGGGCTTCCAGTTTTGCGCTGTCATCCCAGTCAGGACGGCGGGCCCGGGTGGTGGGAGCCCCCGCCACGGGCGCACGGAAACCGGGACGTTTGGGCGGAGCAGCCGTTGGAGCCGCTGTGGGGCGCACCAGCTCATTTTCAGTGCCGGCGCTTTCGGTTCCTTGGCGGCGGGGGGCGGGAGGCGCAGGACGACCGTTGGGCTTCTGCAACTGCATGAGCTCGCCGGGTGCCATCGGCTTGCGC
>Ga0194059_1000596_pt1 | contig 16770 bp, 19 predicted proteins | sample SepL6211m_MetaG_FD_163426 | JGI IMG/M metagenome (GOLD analysis project Ga0194059, IMG submission 163426) | Anoxic zone freshwater microbial communities from boreal shield lake in IISD Experimental Lakes Area, Ontario, Canada - Sep2016-L626-11m | ecosystem: Environmental > Aquatic > Freshwater >... | reverse complement strand
TGCTAGTAGATGTTGCTAGAAATGGCAACGGAGCAATCACTACGAGGCTTGCTAATTGAGACCATTTTTTGATGACGATACTGGCCATCTCTTTTTTTGTTAACTCTTGCCGCAATTTTTTAGTTTTAGCGCTGTCATGGTGGACTGTTTGAGGTAATTGAGTTGTTGCAGCTGGCGCAATTAGCGGAGTCGAGGAAGCGACTTTTGCTGGTGTTTTCTTAGTTACTGCCACCAAGACTATTTTTTTTGTAGCTTTGTGAGCTACTACTGGCTTCTTCTTTTTTATGGTTACCGCAGGCACTGCTTTTTTTGCTGGGCTTATCTTTTTAGATTTCGGAGCTACAGCCTTAGTCGCTCCAGTTGTTTTGTTTTTTGATTTTATCTCTCCCTTATTGCTTAAGAGAGAGATGGCGCTTAAGGGATTGATTTGGATTGTAGATTTTTTGGAGCGAGGCATAACAGTCCTAAGCTAGTTTAATAATTTCCTGCGCTAGAAGGCGGTAATCATTTGCTGCTCCAGAATGATCATCGTAAAGAAGTATGCTTTCTCCGAATGATGGAGCTTCTGCAAGCCGTACATTCTCACGGATCATGCTTTTGAGAACTTTATCGCCAAATTGCTCTTCAAGAGACTGGAGAATTTCTTTTGCATGCTTTGTTCTCAGATCTACGCGAGAAGGCAAGAATCCTAAAATAGTTAAATCTGGATTGAGTAATTCCTTGATTTCATCGAATTTAGTTAATAACTGAGCCACTCCAGAAAGAGTCATAATGTGAGTGGTGACGGGAATTAAAAGTTCATGCGATGTTGTGAGAGCATTAACAGTAATTAACCCCAAGGTTGGGGGAGTATCGATGAGAACAAAATCCCACCGACGTAAGTTGGTTGAAAGTAAGCGTCTCTTTAATAAGAAATCAACTCCCAGCTCATTAGCAACTACCTTTTCTATTGATGCTAGATCTTGATGCGCTGGAATGATGTCGATATTTGGGACCCTAGTTGTATGAATCAATTCATCAATAGGAAGCTTAGAGCTAAATATGTGGAATGCATTTTTATCGCTAGATACTTCGCTTAACCACTGAGTAGCATTTGCTTGGGGGTCTAAGTCTATGACCAGGATCTTTTTATTGGCCTCTGCTAGGGCCGCGGCTAGATTAACTACGGTTGTGGTTTTTGCACAACCCCCCTTTTGATTGGCAATGCAGATTACTCTCATGCGTTAATTTGCACCAAAATGGTACTAAGTGCTAGATTCGTTCGATGGCTTTTTGTCATCAAATTTCGCCTGATTTTTGATCTCCTGCTCCGCATTAGCAACGGCAACAGCGTCTGAAACCTCTTCTTTAACCTTTGAGGCAGCTTGCTTAGCCTCTTCCATGGTTTGATAGCCAAATTTAACTATCTCAATGAAGAATGGCCTCATCAGTGGGCGCAAAATTGGTGCCAAAAAAAGTCCAGCCAAAAAAGAAATGATTGCAGTAAACATGAGTACCTAAGGTCGAAAATTAAGCTTTATTATAAGATCGTAGTGTGTATTAATATATACTGTGATCGTCTTGAATACAACTTATACTGCTCACTTAAGTCTAATCTCACCTTATTTATAGAAGGAGTTTTTAATGTTTCCGCTAGCCTCTAAGCCTTTAGTTGTTTTTACACTTGGTGCAGTTTCTACATTCCTTTTGCCTAAAGTCATTCGTCCATTGTTGGTTGGAACTGTTAGCGCAGCTCTTACTGTTAAAGAATTCAGCCAAACGGTTTGGGATGATGGATTGGAAGAGGCTAAAAAAATTCGTGAAGAGGCGATGGTAGGTCGCGAACAGACCTTAGAGCGTGAAATTCATGATCTTCGTTCTGAGTTAAAGGATTTAAAGAAGTAATTTTTTAGATCTAGTCTGCAATAAAGGCACCATGTGCCTTTTTTGTTTTTTATTTATTCATCGAGATTTTCATTTAAGTTCCTGGATGTATGTCCCAAACTAACCGTCCAGATCCTTCCGCTGCTTTCCTAGAAAAGCTAGTTTTTTACATAAAACTGCCGTTCCGTATTGGAATTGATTTAGTCGAAACACTGAGAATCTTTTTGTTTCTGGCTTACACCATTACTGGAGTTTTGCGCTTTTGGATTTGGGTCCTCGAAAAATTGCTGAGTCTTTTACGATTGACGATTCGTTTCTTGACAGTACCGCTTGGAATCATAGCGGGCGTACATTTTTCTTCTGCATATATAGACAATAAAAATAAGGCTGCGATCAAGCAAATTTGGAAAGACATTTACGCCAACATATTTGCAGAGCTTGCTATTCATGTGAGGGCCGCCTTTATAGCTGTCTGGGTTTCATGGGCAATATTTTGGAGGGTATCTGTTTCGAGAAAAATGATCCTCCTCGTTACCACCTTCCTGTTTGTAGTCATACCTTTAGGCTACATTGTTCCCCGTCCAGAGTTTGTTAGGATTGAAGACAAAAACTCGATTGCGGATAACGTTGCAAGAGCGGGTAATGAATCCTACGTTATTTTGGCCACTGGTTTTGATGGCCCAGATGATTTTAGGCAATACGTAAACAAAGATGCCTGGTGGTTGACAAAATTTAATTCACAAAGAATTAAAACTATTCTCAAGCCTGGAGTAGACTATCAGATATGGGTGGTTGGATATCGTATTACTGTTCCGGTAGAGTGGTATCCGAATATCGTGTATGCGGTTGAATGCGAAGAACCTAAATGTGGGCTTTAGCCCTACTTGGCTAATCGCCTTGAATGAGGATTTCTAGCTTTCTAGGGCCGCGAATCTGCCCGTGACTCCATTCAACTCCGTTTGGATCGAGTAATTTAAATTTTGGAAAGCGTTTGATAAATTCAGTAATCGCTATCTTTAGCTCAAGGCGAGCTAAGTTTGAGCCGATACATCTGTGAATGCCAAGACCAAAAGAAGCATGTCTATTTACTTTGCGGTCTAAATGGACGCTTTTTGCATCATCAAACATTTCTGGATCACGATTTGCGGCTGGATAAGGCACTAATATCCATTCATCTTGCTTTAGTTCATGCCCGAAGAAATTGAAATCCTCAGTTACTAAGCGAGCCATTGTTACTGGGGCATAAGCCCTCAGAAATTCCTCGATCGCAGAATCCATTAGTTCAGGGTCTTGCAAAAGCTTGTTTAAGTCCTCCGGATTTGATGCCAAATGCCATATGGTTGAGCCAATCATGCTCCATGTTGTGTCAACACCTGCAATAAACATCAAAGCAATAGTGCCACGGATATGTTGGGCATCTAAAGGACGCTCATCAACTTCTGCTCCTATTAAATAAGAAATCAGATCATCGCGAGGATGCTCTCTATGTTCAGCTATCTGGATATCAAGATAAGAATCTAATGTATTACGATTCTCCATCAATTGATCAGGACTCAGATTAACATCTTCAATAATAGATTTAATAAACGAAAAGAGTAATTCGCTATCCTCTGGCGGCAGCCCAACCATTTTAACGATTACCTTCAGGGGTATAAATCTAGCGTAATTCCTGGATACATCGATTACTGGTTTGTCTGGATTAATGATTAATTTATCTAATTGATCATTACATAGTTGACGAATATCGTCTTCCAGTAGAGCAATTTTTTTACTCGAGAATGGGGGTAGCAGCAATCTACGTGCTTGAGTATGAAATGGGGGGTCACTGGTAATCGGAGGCGCTGCACCAGCAGGCCTTGGAACTATGGGCCTATCTTGACTGACAATAATGCCTTCACTCGTAAAGTGTTCGGTATCGTAAGCAATTGCTCGAACCATTTCATAGCTAAGCGGTAGCCATGTTCCTCCGTACCTTAAGGTATGGTGCATAGGACATTTTTGACGCATCTTCTCCCATAGCGGGTGAATATTTTTGTTGTACTCTGGATCGGCATGATCAAAGTCTTCATCCCAGTTCAACACTGGACCATTCTTAGACTGAGTCATTTATTTTGAGGTTTTACTTCTGAGATGGAAATAGCAAATTCGGGACAATTTTCCATTGCCAATACCGCTTTCTCTATTAAATTTTTCGGAATAGGATCATTTGAAATAACTTGAGCAAGGCCAAAGTCATCAACATCAATCAGTTCCGGACAAATAAGGTAGCAGCGGTTATGACCTTGGCATCGGGTGCTATCTACTTCGATAAAAAGGGGGATATTGGTATTTATATTAGACATATTTAGGCGTAGCTTTGAGATTGTTTATAAACGTCAAGTTACATTAAAACATCCAACTGCTCGCCCGTTTGGATCTTCCACATACCGGCATATGATTTATCTGCCTTGAGAAGTTCGGTATGAGTTCCTTGCTCACTAATACTGCCATTTTTAAGGACAAATATCGTATCTGCATTACGGATTGTGGCAAGGCGATGAGCGATAACAATCGTTGTTTTGTTTTGGGTCGCTGCTTTCAGTGAGCGCTGAAATGATGCTTCAGTTTCAAAGTCGAGAGAGGATGTAGCTTCATCAAGTAGGAGAATTGGACGATCAACCAAGATTGCACGAGCAATCGCAAGGCGTTGACGTTGACCGCCAGATAAATTGAAGCCGCCATAACCAAACGAAGTTTCGTATTGATTTGGAAGTTCCATAATAAAGTCGTGTGCTTCCGCCACTTTTGCAGCTGCTATTACCTCATCTAGAGTGGCATCCTTTTTGCCATAGGTGATATTCTCAAAAATGGTTCCTGCAAACAAAGTTACGTTTTGAGATACCAGAGCCATAGACTCACGCAATGTATCAATTGAATAGTCTTTGATATCTACTCCATCAACACTAATTTCTCCTGCATTGGTATCGTAGAAACGCATGAGTAGTTTGATGATAGTGCTCTTACCTGCTCCAGTAAGACCTACGATGCCAATCATTTTCTTAGGTGGAATCGAAAAGCTGAGGTTTTTAATAACAGATCGATTTGGATCATATCCAAATGACACGTTATTAAATGTAATCGCACCCTCTATTTTCTGAGTGTTCTTTGTTATTGGGCCACTCAGAATTTTTGGTTGTATTTCAAGAACATTATCTATTTGCTGTATAGAGTTAATCGTTTTTTGATACATATCTAAGCCATAACCTAAACGAGCGATGGCTGACAGTAATCGAAGCTGGGTTAGGGCCATGGTATTTAAGGCTCCGGATGAAAGGGTTCCTGCGCCCACTTTCATACCACCCCAGACAATAGAGGTCAAAAATCCAGTGCCAGCAATCATGCGCAAAGTTGGCACATAAATAGCTTCGAGCTCTTCAGCCTTTGTCATGCTGTTTGTGAATTGATCACTTGCTTTTTGAATGCGTAGACTCTCAACTTCTTGAGAGTTAAAGCTGGAAATAGTGGACATCCCCGCAATATTGCCACTCATCATTGAGCTTAACGAAACGCCATCATCATAGGCTTTAAGGAAGTTAGTGCGAATTGGTTTAAGCAGCACTTTGGATGCGTAGATTAATGGCGGAAGCATTAATAACTGTAGTAAAGCAAATCCTGGCGATACTAATAAAAATATAATCGCTACAGCAAAGATATTTGTACTGACATTGAAGAATGGCGTTATACCGTTGCGTATAAAGTCATGAACTTGGGCGATATCTACCTCTAAAACTGCCATCCATTCACTAACCTCGCGCGCCTCAATTTCACTAATGTCTAAGGTTTGAAGGTGGTTATATAGTTTTATTCTCAAGTCATGGCGAACTGCATTGGCCAACTGTGCTTTAGCTCGTTCATTTAAATACTCAATAACGGCGGCAAGCACCCAAATGGAGACGCCAAACCCTGCTAGAGCAAAAATACGAGAGCCTACCGTGGCTAGACCAAGCTTACCTAAAAATGAGCCTGAACCTAGAGCGATTGTGTCTACGGCCAAACCCAAGATTAACGGTGGTGTAATGTCCTCAATACCGTTCGCTGCAGACAAAAGTATTACTTTGCGACGTAATTTTGGATAGGCACTAGTCATATCCATGAATCGATTGATTGGATTTTCTCTAGAGACTAAAGACTTATTGTCATAGGATCTGAGGACTTGAGAGGATCGGAGTGCTCGCAACTGCCTTTCAAGCTGTCCAAGCAATGTTTTCTTGGTAATACGGATAACTTCGTCAGTAGACGTCTCTGCGGGGAAGAAAATGAGTAGGGTACCCGTTACTGGATTGGCAGCTACTTTTTGGAATGAATTTTTTGCTGATAACTCTTCAGCCAGAGATTGAGCCAAAAAAGAGTCTTTTTTCAGCGCTGGGATTTCAAGCCTAATGCGCCCTGGGATCTCTGAAAGTAAGGTTACTGAAGAATTCAATTGTAAAGCCCCAAAATTGTGCAAAACACTTTAAAACTTGAAAATAATTTGATAGATTTTACTTTATAACCTCAAATGAATTAACATTCAACTGAATTAGTTACATTCAAATTTGAAATTTTTGGAGCATTACATGACGGGTAAAAACTCCTGCTCAAAGGTTGTGAAAGTTGGAGATTTATCTGAACATGATCGTGAGAGTATGTTCCAAATTCTTGGCGAGCATTTTTCTGGATTAAGTCGAGTAGTTTTCAATAAAGATTTAGATGAAAAAGATTGGGTTGTTGTTGTCTGCGATGCCAATGACCAGATTGAAGGATTTAGCACTCTCAAGCTGTTAACACAGGAATTTGAGGGTGAGCGGATCCACGCGTTTTTTTCCGGGGATACGGTCTTATCAAAACGTTTTTCTGGCGACCCTACTTGGATCCCTGTATGGGGGGACCATGTTTTTGCTGAGGCTGAATCACTTATGCCTGAAAAGTCCTACTGGCTTTTATTAACTGCAACGCACAGAACCTATCGAATTTTGCCGACTTGTTTTAATGAATATATTCCGAATGCACATAAACCTTCGGATCCCAGGCTGAAGAAGATTATGGATAATTTTGTACGACAAAAGTTTCCTGATGAGTATGACGAAGAGAGCGGCTTGGTAGTATTGAAAAAATCAATACCCTATAAACAATTTGATGATGCAAAGGCTCAGTATGGGGATCATCATTTCTATACCGATTACTTCAAGAAGTTAAATCCCATGTTTATGCGTGGTGATTTTCTATGCTGCTTAACTGAAGTTCGGCCCGATAACCTCAATAGGGCTGGCGTTCGGGTGGTATACGGTATTAGGCCAGTAGTCGGAATCAGTTAAATTACTGCTCGAGCGATTGGAGAATTTCCTCTAGATTTGAGTCGGCAGTGAGTACCGCCTGAACATATTTATCTGGCCTAACTAATACCGCCTTAGCATTATTTTTGATTAACCAGTTGCTTATCTCAGGTACTGGATCTGTAATTTTTTTAATTGCAAATTTGTTAATCAGATCTTCAGACAGATTGCTAATTGGAATATCACCTATTAATGCAAAGTGATTTCCCAAATGAATATCGTGAAGCACGCCATCTGTCATTAGTGGTTGAATAAATGGTGCCGCAGATAATTCATTCTTTTGACAATAGCTTCCACCAAGTTTAATTTTTGGTGGATTTAGTTTTTTAGCGGATGGTGGGGCATTTAGTAATTGAGCATCGCGCTCATTTGCAATGGCTGCGCTAGTTGTCTGAATCATATCGCTTAACCAAAGGTCTGCGCGAATGACTTCTTCAACGAATGGCCTGCGTTCTGCTTCATAGGTGTCGAGTAAATTTGGCGATGCAATGCCTTTTAGAACAGCATCGAGCTTCCAAGCTAAGTTAGCCGCATCTTTAATTCCTGAGCACATGCCTTGACCAAGAAATGGTGGCATTTGATGTGCAGCATCACCAGCGATGAAAACTGATCCAGAGCGCCACTTCTCAGCAATCAGGGCATGGAATTGATATACGGTGCTGCGCGTAATTCGGTAATCCTCAGGCTTGAGCCATTTGGAGAGCAGTTCACTGATCTTATTTGGGTGAAGCATTTCGTCTGCAGACTCATCAGGCATCAACATGAGCTCAAAGCGTCTAAATAAACCTGGGGTTGGTATAAAGGTCGATGGCCGTCCAGGATCACAATATTGAACGGTATATTGAGGTAGCTCTATATACTTTAGTAGTTCTATATCAATGACAATCCAATCTTGATCAGCATGAAAATCTTGTACACCGGTTTCTATGACCGATCTTGTAATTGACCTCGCTCCACAGCAACCTACTAAATACTTAGCTGAATAAGTGCTCAGACCCTCTTTTGTCTCAACTTCTATCGTAACCAATTGTTTTGATTGAGATATCTTAGTGACTTCGGCTCCAAGATGGAGGCTGATATTGGGGTGGCGCTTCATTCCATCGCGCAAAGTTTTCTCTAAAGTGGGCTGATGAAACATATAGCCAGCATGCCATCCGGAGGGCTCTGGCGCATCTTCGGCAATATATTCCGCAAGCATTTCATCTTTAGCATTGAGTAACTGCATTCCCTGCACCTTATTAGTGAGGGTAACAATTTCATCACTCAGTCCGATCTGTTGAAATATACGCATCACTTCATCATCGAAAAAGACGGCACGTGGCAAATCGTAGATTTCTAGATTTCTCTCGAATATTGCAATATTCCAGCCATATTGAGCAAGTAAGCTTGCTAGTACTGCGGAAGTGGGTCCGCAACCTACAAGAATGATGTCGACATTTTCCATTCACACAACTATAATGAAATGATTCGCACTTAGTCAAAGCTTATAGGATGATCTATCTTTTCCCAACTTTTCCAATGCGCTCGCCTGACTTCGATGCAGCAAAAATTAATGGCTTATCTCAAATAATCGAACATTATTTTCAGCGCGCACAAAATTGCGTGCCATTGAATTTGAGTCTACTGGAGAATGTCAGTAAATCTAGTAGCCCATTGACTCAAGAACAAACTGAGCAGGCGCATTATGCCTGCATGATTGAAAACCTAGCAGTTGCAGACTGGGTGAGTCAGAACATAGGTCAGTGTGATCGAATTAGTTCTTACAGTATGGGCTTATTTTCAGCATTGATATATTCCAAAGCTTTGGAATTTGAGCCCACATTTAAGCTAGTTCATTCAATATGTAATCTAGTGCACTCACAGTTAGGTAGTCAAGCATGGAGTGTGGGAGCGGTCATTGATTTCCCTAAAGAGCGTTTATTAGAGTTAATGTCAGCCCAAAATGCCTCCCTTGAAATTACTGATTATTATGGCCCGCATACTATTTTATTTACTGGCCCAAGTAAAAATGTAAAAGAAGTGTTAGATCAAGCTCTCAGTGATGGCGCAAACATGACAAGGCTGATACCTTTAACCGCTCCTTTTCATACATCTAGACTGGATGACATTCAGACCCAGTTGGAGCCGTTGGTGCAGCAGTTAAAGATACAGAATCCAATGTGGCCGATTCTATCCTCATTGAATCAAAAATGGCTTTTGCAGGCCGAGGATATTAGGGTCGAGCTTCACAATAATGTTACTGCGCCAATGAACTGGTTTTCCACAGTACAAGAAATTGAAGCCTTGGGGTCGGATACGATTGCCGAGTGTGGTGCAAGCATTGGTTTATCTGACATGGTGCGTTCGATGCTTCCTGAATCTTGGAATTGTCTGGACTTTCAAAACTTTGCTTCTGTTCCGGTGATGAAATAAAAGTAATGGCTGATATTCAATTTGAAATAGAGGGCAGCGCTTTAATCATTACTTTAAATCGCGCCGATCAGGCTAACTCATATACTCAGGCCATGCTATCTAGCATGCAAGAGTCAATAAGTAATGCAAATCAAAATGACAGTATTCGCACAATTATTATTACCGCTTCAGGCAGTAAGGCATTTTGTGCAGGCGCAGATCGAAATGAAATAGATACACGTGACTGGCGCTCAATCTTAAATTTAAAAAGTGCTGCCGTTTTTAAAGCCTTACGTGAAAGTCCAAAGGTGAGCATTGCCGCAATCAAAGGCGCGGCTGTTGGGGGTGGATTTGAGCTTGCCTTAAGCTGTGACATCCGAATTGCAACGCCAAATGCAACATTTTGGTTGCCTGAGCTTGAGTTTGGGCTTTTACCGGCTGCTGCAGCCACCAATTTATTACCCAAATATGTAGGCTTATTAAGGGCCAAAGACATCATTATTGGGGGCGCTCGTTTAACTAGCGCTGAAGCATTCAATGCTGGTCTGATTTCTGAGGTATGCAAAGAAGATGACTTAGATGACTGTATCCTTCAATGGAGAGGGCGCATTGAGCAAAGAAGTCAGGACGCCATTAAACTAGGAAAACGAATTTTGGAAATGAGTGCCAACGGTATAGATACAAGCCAAATGGATTTAATTACACAGGCTTTATTAGCTGCTACTAGAGAAGTAAAATGAAACAAGTACCGTACGCGCGTTTACATAAAGTTGGCACAGCAAATCCAGAAACCTTTTATACGCAAGAAGAAGTGTTAGCTTGGTCTGGTGAGAAAAATTCAAAAATTCAAAATCTGTTTTTGAATAGCCATATTAAAACTCGAGCACTATATTTGCCTGAGTTGGTTGATGGTCTGCCGCCCGAAGAAACTCACCAATCATTACTGGATCGACATCTGAATGGTGCCTTAGATATTGGTAGTCAGGCTATCAATAAAGCGCTTGAGGCTGCTAATTTAAAGGTTGAAGATATCGACTTTATGGTGTGCACAACATCAACTGGTTTTTTATGCCCTAGCTTAACGGCGTATTTAATCCAGCATCTCAAGTTTAAGAAAAATATCCGTCGTATGGATATAGCGGGTATGGGTTGCAATGCCGCCATCAATGGGTTGCAAGCAGTATCTGCAATTTCTTCAGCGATGCCTGGAAAAAATGGATTGTTAGTTTGCATCGAAATTTGTTCTGCTGCCTATGTACTCAATCAGAATTTATCAACAGCAGTTGTCAATTCATTGTTTGGTGATGGCGCATCGGCTGTAGTGATTCGAGCTGATTCAAGTGATACATGGGAAAGTGGCCCTGCAGTATTGGATTTTGAGCCACTCATTATTACGGACTCTATTGGAGCAATGCGCTACCAATTAGAAGGCAGTCGACTTTCCTTCTTCCTTGAAAAAAATATTCCCTATGTTATTGGAGAAAACGCTCCAATTCCGATTGGAAATTTATTAGGCCGTCATGGTTTAAAAAAGGAAGATATTAAACACTGGGTTTTACATTCTGGTGGCAAAAAGGTGATTGATTCTATTGTTGAAAATCTCCAGCTGCCAGAAGACTCCGTGCGTCATACACGTCACATTCTTCAAAAGTATGGCAATGTCTCTTCGTCAGCTGTTGTGTTTGCTTTAGGTGAACTATTCAAAGAAAACATTGCCAAAGAAGGGGATTATGGGGTCATGATGGCAATGGGACCAGGATCTTCAATTGAAACTACCTTGCTTAAGTGGTAGCTAGTTTTCAGTTTTTGTGCTTTGAAAGCTATATAAAACCCATAACTGATTTTCTCTAATCCATATAGTCGTGACCAGGCTGTTGATAATCATTTTATTAGCCAGAATCTCTACTTCCCCTGTCATGTGCGAGTGCATGATCGCAACTTCATCGCTGATGTGAACATCTTTCAGCTCTGCATCAATAGCTTTATAAACTAATATTTTATTTTTTATTTTATCTAGATAGCTTTCGTAATTATCTAGGTAGGCAGTAGAGTGAATATAAATTAATTTTTTAGATAATATGCTGGCAAGAGTGGCATCATCCCCGGCTAACTGCGCTTCGCGCATTTTTTGTTCCAAGAGAATGATTTCTGCTTTTGTCATATCGTTAATTTACTGATTATCATTTACATTGTTATATTAAGGTATTCAAGATAAAGAAGTCAGAAATTTCCCCGATGAATACAAATAAAATCTCTGAACTACTGAGTAGACGTGTAATCCTTCAGCATGCACCTACACCTATTCGACGCCTTGATCATTTATCTAGCAGCCTCAATAAGGAGATCTTTTGCAAGGATGACAGCCACATCTCATCTATTTATGGCGGCTCTAAAGTAAGAAAGCTGGAGTTTATATTCCAAGATGCTCTAGATAAAAGAGCAAAAAAATTAGTCACTGTTGGAAGTTGGGCTTCGCATCATATCCTTGGGACTACATTGTTTTCTAAGGATCTCAAGCTCAATCTAGATGCAGTAGTCTTACCTCAGCCCCATTCAGATTTGGTCGATCATGCAATTCATCATGCTATTAGTGCTGGCGCTAATCTTTTTCCCGCTAGTAGCGAACTGATTGCCGCCCTCAAAATATTAAAAATCATGACCTTCTCTAGCATGCGAGGAGAGCGGCCTTATTTCATTAATCTTGGCGGCTCAAGCGCATATGGCGTATTGGGATCGGTGTTGGGTGCTTTTGAGTTGCTGGAGCAGGTTGATGCCAAAATGGCGCCAAAAGAGGGGTCAATTTATGTAGCCCTTGGTAGTGGTAGCACGGCGGCTGGGCTAGCTCTTGGCCTTGTTTTGGCTAATCGTCCCCGCCCTATTAAAGCAATCCAGGTTACTTCTAGCGTAGTAGTAAACCGCTTTGTCTTAAATCGACTATTGGTAGCTGCTGCAAAGCTACTGGTTGGGCCTGAGCAGCAAAAGGAGCTTGTATCAAAAGCTATGCAATTAATTGAAATTGATGACCAAATGTTAGGGCAGGGATATGGCTATCCTACAAGTCAAAGCACCTTGGCTTTGGATGAGGCTCGGCTCGACAACCTTCTTTTAGACCCTATTTATACGTCTAAAGTATATGCAGCCATTCAACATAGTCCTCAAGATGGTATGCCTATTCTCTATTGGCATACTGAATCATTTCCATTGGCTGCTATCGACTCAAACTTGTCTTTACCTGAGTGGTACAAAAAGGCCAGCCTGAAGACGGTCACGAGCTTATCGAAGAGCTAAGTCGGTTTTGATTGGTATTTTAAAAATACGAGTGAGACATCAAAAAACCCTTGGGTCAGTTCAAAGCCAAGGGTTTTTATCGAACAGATTAGGTAATCAAGTTACCGAACCTTTGGTTTCTCAGGAGTAAAGAGATGCATGCCATTCTCACCCCAGCGTAAGGTCAGCACGGCGAATACCGCAGTACCAGCAGTACGATTCTCTACCATACTTTCTTTATAAGCACGGACATTGAGGTAGGTCATAGGAACTTGCCCACCACCTGGGCTGATCAAGTAACCAATCTCAGGCCCAAGACCTAATACTCGACCCTTATTTGGTCCGACCGTATCACCACTGCCGCCATCTGCGGTCAACTGGTAATAATAGTAACCAGCTACGCCAACTGATAACTCTCTAGTAATACCTTTAGAGAAATCAAAGTCTAGGTGGGAGTCAATACCACTCTTGTAGTTAGTGTTTTTGTTCGTAAAGTTATTGGTTACACCTAACACTGCTGAAGCCTCAATCAGGCTTTGTCTATTGGTGTAGGTATAGCCAGCACCTCCATCAATCGCAGCATGTCCCATACCAATATTGGCAAGATTATTCTGACTGTAATTTCCTGTTGGAACGTCACCAGTAATGTATGCCATCACGTGATTTCTATCGCTATCCGTCCAAAAAAGTTGGGCGATTGGATAAAGATCCAAGGATCCTTTGGTCATTTGATTGCCAGAGAAGAGTTGCTGTCCACCGTAAAGATAATTAACGCCTGTGAAAGCACTTCCGCCGCCAACACCAATACCGATCGAAGGTGTTGCACCTAAGATTTTTGTTTCAAATGCATAGCTTGGTTGCAGCAAGATATCTGTCGCGGTAGCGCTGATCTTCGTGTTCACGCCATTGACAGTAGCATTGGAAGTGCCCTTATAGTTGTAATAAAGGGTTGTTAACGCAAATCCTGGCGTTGGAGGCAATGCTGCACCGCTAGCATATTGACCTGGCAACCAAAATCCCGAGCCATTTTCATCAGCATGCGCGATAGTAGTGATGCTTAACAAGCATGTAATTGCAAACAGCTTGGCATGAAAGCGCTTGTTGAGTTGTTGGGTATGAACCATATAGAAAAATCTCCTTAAATATTGAAAGTTATTTTATCTGAGATACCAAAATAAATTTGTCACAAACTCCATTTATGCACCGAAATGATTCAAAAATAAGTAAATCGCTAAGCCCGTCTTTAAATCAGATAAAAAATAAATTCCGAGGAAAAATTCGTCGCATTAAAGCGACATTTAGCTGGTTTGGTTGAGCTCGGAAGCCTTTGGGTCAGGATATGCCCGGGAATCTAGGGGCCCTTGCATTCAAGAGCCATCGTTGGTGGGCGCTGAATTCATTTGCGGGTGTTAGAAAAACAGCCAATAGCCATTGATCGTTAGTATCAAGCCAATCAGACCAAGGCCAACTCCGCCCCAAAACAGGAAGGCGCCTGTAGCAATGATGGATGCAGAAACTAGAACAATTGCAATTTGCAGGGCCGCTTCAGCATATTCAAAACGCTCGTTTTTAGCTTTTGCATTATGAATAATATCCTTCAGATCATTTAGTTTTGCTTGTAGGTCCTGCTTATCATCATCGCGACCGTCATCTTTTTCAATGCTCTGTATTTGTTTTTCGTAGCGACCAATAATCTCATTCATGCTTTTAGCCGATTTCGCGCTGATATTGGCGCTTTTATTAGATCCGGCATCAGCTAATTCGCTACTCAATAAATCAACGGTGGTGCTCAATACTAGTTGACGAAGTATTCTGAATTCATAAATCGTTTGGGTATTACTAATTTGGATATTATTGACCGTTAATATTTTGGTAGTCTTTGTTGATCCCAGGCTTGCAAATGCTAAGGTCAACGCTAATATAGAGATGACAATTGCTTTTTTGGCATGTGGCTGAGTGTCACCATCTTTTTCAACTACTTCAGCAGCTTTTTCGGGATTCATAAGACCTCAAAAATATGTTTTACACAATAACAAAATTATAGGTTATGGTATGTTAAACCATCAATCTATTCTATATAGAATCTATGTAATCTGGTTCAGGCATTGAATTCGAAACTACCTCTAAAAGGCTTTTCATGAGAAAAGTATTACTAACGATATTTGCTTTGATATTGCAATTGAGTGGCTGCTCAACTCCAAGCAAAATAGCTGTTCCGTATGTATATACGCCTGCAAACGTCGGTACTTATCCGGGTGTCATTATTTTGCATACTAGCGCCAGTTTATATTCTCATGAAACTGATTATGCTCAAATGTTGGCTAAGCAAGGTTATGTTACTGCTGTAGTCGATTACTTTGCTGAGGGTGGTGCTGAAAATATTACTAAGGCTTACGATACTTTGAGAAAAAATCCACAGGTAGCTGGAAGCACAATTGGTATGGTTGGATTTTCTCGTGGAGCATTTACAGCGCTCAATCAGCTAGAGATTTGGGGAGACAGTAGGCCTGTAAGTGCCATTGTTTCCTACTATATTGGACCAACTCTAAATAGTACTCAACGTAAATTGCCGCCAATATTATTTCTGCATGGAGATGAGGATAACAATACTGCTGTCGAAAAAATTCAGCTTTTTTGTGCAGCACAAAAATCCTTAGGAGGAATTTGTGATGTTGAGATCTATCAGCATGGTAGACATGCTTTTGATCATCCCATGGCACGCATGGGCGGTTATAACGAGGAGATAACAAAAAAAGCAAATATCAGGGCTATAGATTTCTTAGATCGCTATCTCAAAAATACTAAGTAGAAAATGATCTAATGCAGCCGAGTCATTTACAAAGCTAGGAATTTTCATTCAGTTTTCAAAGATGTTAATGAGGGCATGGGCGATTGCGCCAACTGGTACTATCGGTTTTGGCTGGAAATTTATATGGCCAAAGCGTGTCATTAAGTGGATTAATTAATTCAGGTGTATTAACTCAGGCAAATCCAGGAAATGCAATTGCAATTTCTGTGATTCTCTCAGGCCTATCGTTGAACAATCCGAATTTTATTATTTCAGGTTTAACCGCAGCCTTATTTGCTGATATCACTGCATTGCCTGTTAAGTAGTCTCAAGCCCAAACCGATTTGCCTTTCATGACTTTGAATCAAGTGGCTGCAGTTAATAAAAATGCGAGCGCCGCGGCTAGTTCAACTGCAGTAACACCTAATGGCTTGCCTATTCAGCCAGCTTTCCTTTATAAACCTGAGCTAATTTATGTACGTGATGTCAGTGCGCCATCTACGCAGAATTTCTTAGTCTTGCAGCGACCATCTAGCTGTTCACTGCGCTTCCCAGTGCCTGATAAGACTGTCCAGGATTTAATCAATATCTCTGGTAATGGCTTTACCGGAAGTATGGCGGCTGGGGCTACTCCAGGAGCCGTTAAATTGCTTCTATTGCCTGATAATTCAAAGGTTGAGGCAACCCTAGTGTCTGGCGAGCCATTGCCAGATGGCGTGCGTTTTAACCCTTCTAATAAGACCTTCTATATTGAGAAGCTCTCAGACGTAAATCTGCCAATCGAGGTTAAGTTGACCCTCAAGAACCAGTCTCAGACCCTCGCAGAGAAGGTGATTCTCGTTACTAAATGATGCCTATAACTTTGGTGTCCATTTGAGTGTATTTTTATCATGGCAATACTTTTAATAAGTGCCACTTAAAGTAAGGTTTATTCCCTAAAAATACTTTGGAGCAACGAAGTATGAAACGGTTGTTCCAAAATTCCTTTGGTTTTGAAAACCAAAGAGTGAGATTATTTTTGTTGTGATCTTGTTAATCTAGTCACACAAAACGCTACACACCGATAATGAAGCGACGTAACCTCTTGAAATCTTAATGGTTTTCTTTGAG
>Ga0194059_1000594_pt1 | contig 16797 bp, 12 predicted proteins | sample SepL6211m_MetaG_FD_163426 | JGI IMG/M metagenome (GOLD analysis project Ga0194059, IMG submission 163426) | Anoxic zone freshwater microbial communities from boreal shield lake in IISD Experimental Lakes Area, Ontario, Canada - Sep2016-L626-11m | ecosystem: Environmental > Aquatic > Freshwater >... | reverse complement strand
TGAATCGCGAGTGATTCCGGGAAGCAGAGTTCCAGTTAGCTTTGGTGTAACAACAGTCGCGTCTTTTCCAGAACCTTTAACGAAGTAAAGATTCATTCCGCCCATCTCTTCAACCCAACGGCGTTCAATAGCATCTAGCCAAACAACTTGATCGCAGCCTTGAGTCGCTGCTTGCTTTTGAGCTACAAGTGACGCTGCATAATTGCCACCGCATTTTGCTTCGCCAGTGCCACCGATTGCAGCACGAACATATTCTGTAGAGATCCAGACTGTTACTGCTTTAGCTGCATTGAAGTATGCGCCTGCAGGTGTAGCGATCAGCATGTACATCGCTTTATTTGAAGGCCGAACTCCAAGTCCAACTTCAGTTGCAAACATAAATGGTCGGATATATAAAGATTCCCCAACTTTTTGTGGAACCCACTTGCGATCCTGCTTTACAAGAGTTGTTACGGTTTCAATAAAATCTGCAACTGGAAGTTCTGGAAGTGCAAGGCGCGCAGCACTTCTGGCAAAACGCATCGCATTTGCATCGGGGCGAAATAACGAGATGCTGCCATCTGGTTGTGAATAAGCTTTCATTCCCTCAAATATTTCTTGACCATAATGAAAAACTGCAGTCGCTGGATCTAATGAGATTGGGCCGTATGCCTTAAGTTCGCCCTCGCTCCAACCATCTGCTTCACTCCAGTCGATTACCACCATGTTATCGGTGTAATACTTTCCGAATCCGCCTGCTTCTATCTTGGCATCGCGGTCCGCATCAGCAACAGGATTAGGATTTGGATTTAAATTTAATTTCATTTTGCACCAGATACGCCAGCTGCTAAAGCATCACCGATTTGAGTTGTGCTGCGTTTGGCATCACCACGAGTCAATAAATCTGCAGCAACTGCGCGCTCGATATCAGCGGCAGCATCGCTTAAGCCCAGATGTGAAAGCATCATTGCAACAGACATAACAGTTGCAGTCGGATCGGCAAGTGATTTGCCGGCAATATCAGGAGCAGAGCCATGAACTGGTTCGAACATTGATGGGAATTCGCCAGTTGGATTTATATTTCCAGATGCGGCTAATCCGATACCACCACAGATTGCGGCAGCAATATCAGTCAAAATATCGCCGAAGAGATTATCCGTTACAACTACATCGAAACGTTCTGGATTTGTAACAAAGAACATCGATGCGGCATCAACATGTAAATAATCTGTCGTGACATCGGGAAATTCTTTTGCAACTTCATTAAATGTTCTAGTCCAAAGACCGCCGGCACGTGTCAACACATTGTTCTTATGAACTAGAGTCAACTTCTTGCGTGGCCGCAATTGCGCACGAGCAAAGGCATCGCGAATAACGCGTTCAGCGCCACGACGAGTATTTAAGCTCTCCTCTGTCGCAATCTCATCCTTCGTTCCTTGGGCAAGAACTCCGCCGGCGCCAACATATGGGCCTTCGGTTCCTTCGCGAACAACTATGAAGTCAATTGAGTCAGAATTTACAAGTGGTGACTTAACGCCAGGGTGCAGCTTTGCTGGACGAAGATTTACGTAATGATCAAAAGCAAAACGAAGTTTTAGAAGTAGGCCGCGTTCCAGTACGCCACTTGGAACACTTGGATCGCCAACGGCGCCAAGAAGAATTACATCAGACTTGGCAAGTTCAGCCATTACTGAATCAGGAAGAGTCTCTCCGGTCTTGTGCCAATATTTTGCACCAAGATCATAATTAGTCTTCTTAAATTCCACACCATAATTTGCAGCAACAACATCTAAGACTTTAAGTCCTTCAGCAACAACTTCAGGACCGATGCCATCGCCACCGATTACAGCTAAATTAAAACTCTTCATGGTTACCTAACTTATCCGATCAGATTAACTGCTTGAACTTGCTTGGCGCCAGTCTCTTTCTTTAAATCTGCTACAACGTTTGCAGCGACTCCTGAATCAACAGTAAGAACCATTAGGGCTTCCCCGCCGGCGCTGTCACGTGCAACCTGCATTCCTGCAATATTGATATTTGCTTTGCCAAGTGCATTTCCAACGATGCCAACGATTCCTGGACGATCGGTGTAACGCAAGAACAATAGATTCTCGGTTGGCGCAAGATCTAAATCGAATTCATCGACAGCGATGATTTTTTCAACCTTGCGAATACCCATAAGAGTTCCATTAACAACAACTATGCGACCATCATTTAGCGCTGCATGTAATGAAATCATGCTGCGATATTCCGGACTCTCTGGATCAGTGTTTACAGATGAAGTCATGCCACGTGCTTCAGCAAGAGCTGGGGTGTTTACATATGTAACATCTTCTGCGCCAGTCGCAATCAACGCACCTTTAAGGGCACTCGTTGCGAGAACTGATGAATCATGGCCAGCAATGTCGCCACGAACTTGTACCTCCATTGATACTGGAAGTTCACCCGCAAGCGCCGTAGCAATCTGCGCCATCTTTTCAACAAGTGGCAGGCTTGGACGAATATCTTCGTGGATTGCTCCACCCTTTACATTTACTGCGTCAGGAACAAGTTCACCTGAAAGTGCTTTGCGAACAGATACTGCAACTGCAATTCCTGCGCGCTCTTGTGCCTCATCGGTAGATGCACCGAGGTGTGGTGTCGCAACAACACTATCCAATTGGAATAAAGGTGAATCAGTGCAAGGCTCAGTTACATAAACATCTAGCCCAGCGCCAGCAACTCGACCTTCGTTAAGCGCATCAAATAGCGCGGTCTCATCAAGAACGCCGCCACGTGCCGCGTTGATTATGCGAACCGTTGGCTTAACTTTTTTAAGTGCTTCTACGCCGATTAAATTCGCAGTTTCTTTGGTCTTTGGTAGATGAATTGTTATGAAGTCAGAAACTTTTAATAGTTCATCTAATTCAACAAGTCGAACACCTAATTGAGCAGCGCGCGCTGGTTGTAGATATGGATCGTATGCAACTACATCCATTCCAAATGCCTGCATGCGAGATGCAACTAATTGTCCGATGCGACCGAAGCCAACAATTCCAAGAGTCTTCTCGAAAAGTTCAGCGCCGGTGTACTTAGAACGTGCCCACTTGCCATTACGAAGCGCAGCATGTGCTGGTGAAATAAAACGAGCAGAAGCCATCAGCAATGAGATTGCTAATTCAGCAGCGCTTACGATGTTTGAAGTTGGTGCATTTACAACCATGACACCTGCGGCAGTAGCAGCAGGAATATCTACGTTATCTAAACCAACACCGGCACGTGCAATAACTTTTAAACCCTTAGCTGCAGCAATTGCCTCAGCATCCATCTTTGTTGCAGATCGAATTAGTACTGCATCTACGCCAGCGGCAAGTGCGGCAAGTAATTGCCCGCGATCTGCGCCATCACAGTTGCGTACTTCAAAATCTGGCCCCAACGCTTCAAGCGTTGCTGGGCTTAACTCTTCTGCAATTAAAACAACAGGTTTAGCCACGTGCAGCAGCACCTTCCTTATAATCATCTTTATTGTCGCCCTTAACCCATGACATCATCTTGCGAAGTTCACGGCCAACAGCCTCGATTGGGTGGGCTTCACCCTTTGCACGAAGTGCTTTGAATTCTGGCGCACCAGCATCTTGATCATCAATGAAACGCTTTGCGAAAGTTCCATTTTGAACATCAGCAAGAACCGCCTTCATGTTCGCCTTAACGCTGGCATCAATAACACGAGGTCCTGAGATGTAATCGCCATATTCAGCAGTGTCAGAAACTGACCAACGTTGCTTTGCGATTCCACCTTCGTACATCAAGTCAACAATCAACTTAAGTTCGTGTAAACATTCGAAGTAAGCAACTTCTGGTTGGTAACCAGCTTCAATCAAAGTTTCAAAACCATATTGAACTAGCTGAGAAGCGCCACCGCAAAGAACGGCTTGCTCACCAAATAGATCGGTCTCGCACTCTTCAGTGAAAGTTGTAAGGATTCCACCTGCACGAAGTCCACCGATTGCCTTGGCGTATGAAAGTGTTAGTGGCCAAGCGTTACCAGTTGAATCTTGTTCAACTGCAACTAATACTGGAACACCACGACCTGCTGAGTACTCACGACGTACTAAGTGGCCTGGGCCCTTTGGTGCAACCATTGCAACATCAATGTTTGCTTCTGGCTTGATGTAACCGAATCGAATATTAAATCCGTGGCCAAAGAAGAGCGCTGCTCCTGGCTTAATGTTTGGCTTAATTGAATCGTTATAGATATGACGTTGCACGTGATCTGGTGCAAGCAACATGACAACATCTGCTTCTTTAACTGCATCAGCAACAGATAGAACGCGAAGTCCTTCTGCTTCTGCTTTTGCGCGAGACTTTGAACCTTCTGCTAAACCAACTCGAACATCGACTCCGCTGTCGCGAAGTGAAAGAGCGTGTGCATGTCCTTGTGAGCCGTATCCAATTACTGCAACCTTCTTAGATTGGATAATTGATAGATCGGCATCTTCGTCGTGATACTGGGTTGCCACTTTTATGACCTTCCTCTTCCTGTTAGTTTCTCTTGGTTAGCTTGTGTAGATATTGGGTAAGCCTATTTTTTATTTCTTATCTTCTGAAATCGAGCCTGGTTTTAGCCCTCGAGACATCGCAACCAAGCCTGATTGGACGAGTTCGAGGATCCCATATGGCTCAAGGACGCGAAGTAGAGCCGAAATTTTCTCAGTATTGCCCGTGGCCTCGATTGTCACGGCATCTTGTGCAACATCCACGACTTTGGCGCGGAAAAGTTGAACAGTTTCCAGAACTTGAGAGCGAGTTTTCTCATCGGTTGAAACTTTAACCAAGAGAAGTTCGCGTTGCACTGAAACAACCGGGTCGAGTTCAGTGATGCTAATTACGTTAATTAACTTATCTAATTGCGCAATTACTTGTTCGAGTGCGTGATCTTCAACATTGATAACAATAGTCATCCGTGAAAAGTTAGGGTTTTCTGTTGGTCCAACCGCTAACGAATCTATGTTGTAGCCACGACGTGAAAATAGCGAAGAGATACGTGCAAGTACGCCAGGACTGTTCTCAACTAAGACAGATAGCGTGCGAGTCTTTGAAACAGAAGTTGATGATGAAGGTGCGTCTGGATGTGATTGTGTCATTTTATAGCTCCTGTGAATCCCAGATAGGTGCAAGGGAACGGGCATTTACGATTTCATCATTTGAAGTTCCGGCAGCAACCATCGGCCAAACCATGGCATCTTTGTGAACACTAAAGTCAACAACAACTGGGCGATCGTTAATCTCCATCGCCTTTGCGATTGTCTTATCTACATCATCAGTTGAATCACAAGTTAAGCCAACGCAACCCATTGCATCAGCAAGTTTTGCGAAATCAGGGATTCGCTTTGAATGTAATTGGGTATTTGAATAACGCTCGTTGTAGAACAGGGTCTGCCACTGACGAACCATTCCCAAACTTTCGTTATTGATAACTGCAACCTTGATCGGAATATTATTTAGCGCGCAAGTTACTAACTCTTGATTTGTCATCTGGAAGCAACCATCGCCATCGATTGCCCAAACAGTTGTGTCTGGTGCGCCAACTTTTGCGCCCATTGCAGCCGGAACCGCGTAGCCCATTGTTCCGAGGCCGCCTGAGTTCAACCAAGTTCTTGGTTTCTCGTATGAAACAAATTGTGATGCCCACATTTGATGTTGACCAACACCTGCAACATAAATTGCATCAGGACCGGAGAGTTTTCCGATTCGTTCAATTACATATTGTGGTGAAACGCTGCCATCAGTTGGGTGGTCATATCCCAATGGGAATCTAGAACGCCAGCTATATGCCTGCTTAACCCATGCTGAGATATCGGGTTGGCTCTTCTTAAATTCGTTTTTGATCGCTGGGATTAAGGCATCAATTGTTAATCGTAAATCACCAATCAATGCGACATCTGCGCGACGATTCTTGCCAATTTCAGCAGGATCAATATCAGCGTGAATTATCTTGGCATTTTGTGCGAAGGTAGAAAGTTTTCCAGTAACGCGATCATCGAAACGTGCGCCAAGTGTGATTAATAGATCTGCCTTTTGTAGCGCTGTTACAGCCGCAACAGTTCCGTGCATACCTGGCATGCCAAGATGTTGTGGATGTGAATCTGGAAATGCGCCACGTGCCATAAGCGTTGTAACAACTGGCGCACCAGTAAGTTCGGCAAGTTTCAAGAGTTCTTTATGCGCATCAGCCTTTATTGCGCCACCGCCAACGTAAAGAACTGGTGCTTTAGATTGTGCGATAAGGGCGGCAGCATCACGAATTGATTCTGGAGTTGCATCCATCCTTGGATGATATCCACCAAGATTTATTGACTTCGGATAATTAAATTCAGTCTGCATTTGCAGCGCATCTTTCGCAATATCAACAAGTACAGCGCCAGGGCGTCCAGTACTTGCGATGTGAAATGCTTCAGCGATGCTGCGCGCGATATCTGCAGGATCGGTTACAAGAAATGAATGTTTAGTGACAGGCATTGTGATTCCACGAATATCTGCCTCTTGGAATGCATCGGTTCCGATTGCACCTGATGCAACTTGACCTGTGATCGCAACAATTGGGACCGAATCCATCTGCGCATCTGCAAGAGGTGTAACTAAGTTAGTAGCGCCTGGACCTGAAGTCGCCATGCAAACACCAACGCGACCAGTTGCTTGCGCATAACCAGTAGCAGCGTGGCCCGCACCTTGTTCGTGTCTAACTAATATGTGGCGAATCTTGCTATCAAAAATTGGATCGTACGCCGGAAGAATTGCGCCACCAGGGATTCCGAACATGACATCGACGCCAGAAGCTTCTAACGCTTTCACGAGTGCACTTGCCCCCGTCATCTTTGTTGATTCACTCATGTTCATCTCCCTTCTCTATTAATTAATCACTCGATAAATGAGAAACCCCTCAGTTTCCACTGAGGGGTAGCACACGGACTAGTTATTCACTAGAGCGTGCGCTCACCAATTACCACGACTGAAGTCATGCCGTAATTCTCCCCTGCCCTTTGCATTTGGTCAACCCCTAAGTTGCCTATCTCACTATTTAAAACTAAAGAATTAACCGCAGACTGCGCCCTTTGATGCCGAACCCACGACCTTAGAATATTTCGCCAATACTCCGCGCTTGTATTTATGTGGGATTGGATTGAAATGCTTCCGGCGTTCTGTCATTTCTGCGTCATCGACCAAGAGATCTAGGGTCCGCGCAATAGTGTCAATGCGAATTAAATCGCCATCTTTTATAAATGCAATCGGCCCGCCATCAACTGCTTCTGGTGCAACATGGCCAACGCAAAGCCCAGTACTTCCACCGCTGAATCGACCATCAGTTAATAGCAAGGTTGATTTACCAAGTCCAGCGCCTTTTATAGCACCAGTAATCATTAACATTTCGCGCATTCCGGGTCCGCCCTTTGGACCTTCATAACGAATAACAACTACATCACCAGCCTTGATTGTTCCATTTTCAAGTGCTTCCATCGCGGCTTGCTCTCGTTCAAAAACTCGCGCTGGTCCTTCAAATTTTTCAACACCTATACCAGCGGTTTTGCAGACAGCACCTTCTGGAGCAAGTGATCCGCCAAGAATTGTGATTCCAACTGCGGTTGAAAGCGGCGACTTAATTGCATGAAGAACTTCGCCATCTGGATCAAGTGGTGTGATGTCGGCCAAGTTTTCGGCCATAGTTTTACCAGTAACTGTCAAACAATCGCCATGCAATAAACCAGCATCTAGAAGTGCGCGAAGAACAACAGGAATTCCACCTACCCGATCAATATCAGTCATAACATATTTTCCAAATGGCTTTAGGTCGCCAAGTAGCGGAACCTTAGAACCGATGCGGTGAAAATCTTCAAGTGTTAAATCGACTTCGGCTTCATTTGCGATTGCGAGTAGATGCAAGACCGCGTTAGTTGAACCACCAAGTGCCATAACAACTGTGATTGCATTTTCAAATGCCTTCTTAGTCAAGATTTGGCGGGTTGTGATTCCCTTGCGAATTAATTCAACAACTGCGGCACCAGCTTGAACTGCGTAATCATCGCGACGACGATCGACTGCTGCGGGAGATGCCGAACCTGGAAGTGAAAGTCCGATTGCTTCACCGACAGCGGCCATTGTGTTGGCGGTATACATGCCACCACAAGCACCTTCGCCCGGACAGATAGCACGTTCAATTTTATCTACTTGCTCTTGTGAAATTAATCCGCGAGCACAAGCACCTACGGCTTCAAAGGCATCAATGATCGTTACATCTTTACCATCAACAGAGCCAGCCAAAGTTGTTCCGGCATAAACAAATACTGATGCCACATCGATACGAGCCGCTGCCATCATCATGCCCGGAAGTGATTTATCACAACCAGCAAATGTAACCATGCCATCTAAACGTTCGGCCTGCATAACTGTTTCAACAGAATCTGCAATAACTTCGCGTGACACAAGTGAGAAGTGCATTCCTTCGTGACCCATAGAAATTCCATCTGAAACAGAAATAGTTCCGAACTGCATTGGGAATCCGCCGGCATCGATTACACCTTTGCGAGAAGCCTTAGCTAAACGGTCGAGTGAGAGGTTGCATGGTGTTATTTCATTCCAAGAAGATGCAATACCAATTTGTGGCTTGACCCAATCCTCGTCGCCCATTCCAACTGCACGCAACATGCCACGTGCTGGTGCACGTTCCATTCCATCAGTTACTAAACCGGAACGAGGCTTCATGGAATTGCTCATCTGATTTCCTATCCCTGACCTAGGTGCTTCAATAATAATTCACGAACCTTTGCAGCATCAGCTTGGCCGCCAGTCGCTTTCATAACTGCGCCAATAAGTGCGCCTGCTGCCGGAATATTGCCGCCACGAATTCGTTCGGCAGTATCTGGTTGGGCTGCGATTGCCGCTTCGATTGCAACCATCAAAGCTGAATCATCGGAGACAACTTTTAGCCCGCGCTTTTCAATAACTTCTGCTGGTGAACCTTCACCATTTACAACACCTTCAACAACTTGGCGGGCTAATTTATCTGTTAGATCTCCGCTAGTTATTAAGGCAATTATCTCTGCAACAAAAACAGTTGTGATCAGCGAAGTTGGTGCAACTTCTTTCTCATTTGCAAGACGTGAAATTTCTCCAAGCCACCAAGTGCGAGCACGTGTTGGTTCGGCCCCAAGTTTGATGGTCTCTTCAACAACATCAACGAGTTCGGCATTTATAAGTGAAGTCATTTCAGAATCCGGAACGTTCCACTCTTTCTGAAGACGCTTGCGACGATCGGCTGGATTTTCTGGCAACTTTGCGCGAAGTTCTTCAATCCACTTTGCATCTGGTGTTACTGGAACTAAATCTGGTTCTGGAAAATAACGATAATCCTCGGCTTGCTCTTTAGAACGACCAGGACGAGTCAAGCCACTCTCTTCTAGGAAGTGACGAGTCTCTTGAATAATTCGTTCGCCAGCTTCTAAGCGGTTTGCTTGGCGTTCAATTTCACCGGTAAGTGCGCGCTCGACTGAACGGAGTGAATTCACATTCTTAGTTTCACTTCGAGTACCAAGTAATCCGCTTCCGATAGGTGCAAGCGAAACGTTGGCATCGCAACGAAGCGAACCTTGTTCCATCTTTACATCGCTGACACCAAGTGAGCGAAGAATGTCGCGAAGTTGCGTTACATATGCACGTGCAACTTGTGGTGCATATTTGCCGGTGCCTGGAATTATCTTGGTAACAATCTCAACAAGTGGAATTCCAGCTCGGTTGTAATCAAGCAAAGAATATTCGGCCCCATGAATTCGACCAGTAGAACCACCGACATGCAGTGATTTGCCAGTGTCTTCTTCCATGTGAACGCGTTCAATTTCTACCCGAAATTCTTTAGGACCTTCATCAGTTTCAATTTCAACATCTAGATAGCCTTCAACGCAGATAGGTTCGTCGTACTGCGAAGTTTGAAAATTCTTTGGCATATCTGGATAGAAGTAATTCTTACGAGCAAAGCGGCTATACGGCGCGATTGAACAGTTCAGTGCCAAGCCAATCAAGATTGTGCTCTCGATTGCTTTGCCATTTACAACTGGAAGCGCACCTGGAAGCCCGAGACAGACCGGACAAGTTTGCGTATTTGGTGCCGCTCCAAATTCCGTTGCGCATGAGCAGAACATCTTGGAATTTGTATTTAATTCAACGTGTACTTCTAAGCCAAGTGTTGGCTCATATTTTTCTGTTGCACCTTTGTAATTAAGGGTCATTTTTGCACCATCAAATCTGGAGCGTTTGAAAGAATTGGCTTACCCCACTTTGAAAGAAGCGCTGCTTCTAGAGTTCCACCAACGCGATAGAAACGATCATCTTGCATTAGTGGCGCCATGATTTGAAGACCAACTGGAAGTCCATCTTCTTCCGCAAGACCAACGGGAAGACTCATGCCACCAATACCAGCCATATTTACTGGGATAGTTGCAATATCACTTAAATACATCGCAACTGGATCGTTGCTCTTCTCGCCAATTTTAAATGCTGTTGTTGGTGTTACTGGTGAAACTAGAACATCGGCCTTAGCAAATGCGCTTTCAAAATCACGTTTTACCAAAGTGCGCACCTTCTGCGCTGATCCGTAATAAGCATCGTAGTAACCAGATGAAAGTGCATAAGTTCCAAGAATAATTCGACGTTTAACTTCCTTGCCAAATCCAGCTTCGCGGGTCGCACTCATAACTTCTTCGGCGCCTTTGCTTCCGTCATCGCCAACGCGTAATCCATATCGCATTGAATCAAAGCGGGCCAGGTTTGATGAGGCTTCTGAAGGTGCAATCAAGTAATAAGCGGCAAGGGCATATTCAAAGTTAGGACAAGATACTTCAACAATTTCTGCACCGGCTGCGACGAGAAGTTCTAGCGATTCATTAATTCGTGCACTCACGCCAGCTTGAAAACCAGAGCCACTAAGTTCTTTAATAACACCAATCTTCATACCTTTAACGTCAAGACGCTTTGCAGCAGCAACAACTTGTGGAACAGGAGCATTTATACTTGTTGAATCCCGTTCATCATGTCCAGCAATTGTTTCGTGAAGTAAAGCAGTATCTAAAACTGTGCGACCAAAAGGTCCGACTTGATCAAGGCTTGATGAATATGCAATTACACCGTAACGAGAAACTCCGCCGTAAGTTGGCTTAACCCCGACGATTCCAGTTAGTGCAGCAGGTTGGCGAATTGATCCACCAGTATCTGTTCCGATTGCAAGTGGTGCTTCAAAAGAAGCAACAGCAGCAGCGGATCCACCACTTGAACCACCTGGAGTTCTAGTTAAGTCCCAAGGATTTTGCGTAGTTCCATATGCAGAATTTTCAGTTGATGAACCCATCGCGAATTCATCCATATTGGTTTTTCCTAGAATTACAACACCAGCAGCCTTTAACTTTGCAACGACTGTTGAGTCATATGGTGGACGCCAACCTTCAAGAATCTTTGAACCGGCAGTTGTTGGAACGCCTTTTTGCGCCAAAATATCTTTAACTGCAATTGGGACCCCAGCCAATGGCGAAAGTGTTTCACCCTTTGCACGCTTTGCATCAACCGCCTCGGCTTGAGCAAGCGCACCTTCGCTGTCGACATGTAGAAATGCATGAAGCTTTCCATCGACAGAAGCAATCCGATCAAGGTGTTGCTTAGTTAAATCAACAGCAGAAATTTCTTTCGCAGCAAGTGCGCTTGCCATTTCGGCAGCGGTTGAATAAATATTTGTCATTCTTCACCAAGAATTTGTGGAACCTTAAAGCGCTCTTCAGCTTTAGCAGGTGCCCCTGAAAGTGCTTCTTCATTTGTAAGACTCGGCTTTACAACATCATCGCGAAAAATATTTGACATCGAAAGTGGATGTGACGTTGGTGGAATATCTGCAGTAGCAACTTCTTGAACTCGCTTAACAGCACTTAAAATTTGATCAAGCTCGGTGGCCATGTGATCAAGTTCGTCTGGAGTCATCTCAACTCGTGCCAGCTTTGCAAGGTGTGCGACATCGTCACGAGAAATTGCGGCCATAGTCGAACCTTATCGCGAGCAGGTGCTTACTTATAAATTGAAGTTATGCGCGGATTTGGCCAGAGCCAGTAACAATCCAAGTTGTCGTGGTCATCTGTTCTAGACCCATTGGGCCGCGGGCATGAAGCTTCTGATTTGAGATCCCGATTTCAGCGCCGAATCCCATCTGTTCGCCATCAGTAAATCTTGTCGATGCATTAACCATTACTGCAGCGCAATCACTCAAGGCGACAAATTTTGCAGCGTTCGCTTGTGATTCGGTAACGATTGCTTCGGTGTGCTTGGTTCCATACTTTGAAATGTGGTCTGATGCCGCCAATAAATTTGGAACTACGGCGACATTCATTTCTAACGCGTTATATTCAGTGGACCAATTAGCCTCATTAGCAATACTCACGTCAATATTGTTTGCTTGGGCAATTTTTACTACGGCGCTATCAACATTCAACTTTACTTTTGCATCGCGCAGTGCGGCTAGTGCAATTGGCAAGAATTTCGCAGCTACGCTTTCATGGACTAATAATGTCTCGGCAGCATTGCAAACACTTGGTCGATGAGTCTTTGAATTCAAAACGATTGGCAGCGCTTTTGCTAAATCCGCTTCAGAATCTATGTAAACATGGCAGACACCAGCGCCAGTTTCAATTGTTGGAACTGTTGAATCATCTACGACTGTTCGAATTAGTGCGGCACTTCCCCGTGGGATTACTAGATCAACCTTGCCCCGTGCGTGCAACAAAGCAGCCACTGTCGAACGATCATTTGATGGCACAAGTTGAATTACATCTGGTGAAATATTTGTTTTAGTAAGAGCCCGGCGCATTACATTTACTAATACTTCATTGCTATTAGCAGCACTTGATGACCCGCGAAGTAAGGCAGCATTTCCTGACATAAGTAAAATCACTGCGGCATCAACAGTTACATTTGGGCGAGCTTCATAAACCATTCCAACAACACCAAAAGGAACGGAAATCTGTTTTAGATGTAGCCCATTTTCTAAAGTACTTTCGCGCAAGGTTTTTCCAAGTGGGCTAGGAATCTTTGAAACTTGGCGGGCGCCATCGGACATTCCATGAACCCTGGCGGCCGTTAACAACAAGCGATCTTGCATAGATTCGCTCATTCCTTCATCTTTGGCATTTGCCATATCTTTAGCGTTTGCTGCCAAGATTTCGACTTCACTTGAGACAAGTTCCTCAGATATACGAATAAGCGCTTCGACGCGATCACCATCACTTGCCGCAATTAAAGTGCGGGCAGCCAATCTTGCCTTTTCAGCAAGTTGATTAATAATCGCGGTGGCTTCCATGTTCCTAGCCTAGAGGAACATACCCTTATCTCATGAGACGTTTATTGCTAGTGCTGCGAAATACCGTAATTATTCTTGTCGCTCTTGCCGTTGCCTTAACTGGCTTCACGAGATTTATTCATTATCCAAATCCGATAGCGTCTATAAAACTTGGATTGGCTCCAGCATCGAAAACACCGACCCTTATGCCTTGGCACACCATTGCCCCATCAACGACTCCGATTGAATGGCCAACAAGTTCTGAAGCAGCGCCAGATACCGTCGCCTGGAAGGGTAAGCAAATAAAGTGGCAGGATTTCTTGGATCGCACAAATACCAACGCCTTTTTATTAGTCAGAAATGGCGTAATCACCTACGAGTATTACAAAAATGGTTTCAGCGAATCATCACAACTTCCTTCATATTCTGTAGCAAAAACAATGACCTCGATTATTGCGGGACAATTAATTGCCCAAGGAAAATTAAAAGAGAGTGACACCTTTATTAAGTATTTCCCAGAGTTAAAGACTGGTACCTCATTTGATCGCGTAACAGTGCAATCACTTCTAGATATGCAGAGCGGCGTTGGAGTTTCAGATAATTATCCAACTGGTCCTTCTGGTTGGGGCGTTGCGATTGCCCAAATGTATGCAACTACCGATATTGATTGGTTCATGAAGCACAATCGGAAGATGGCCTTTGAACCTGGTTCAAAGTCCGAATATCGCAGCGTTGATACCCAGATGCTTGGCATGATTATTAAAGCCATCACCGGTACAACTGTTGCTGATTACTTCAGCAAAAATGTCTGGCAACCAATTGGTGCAAAATATCCGGCGACCTGGAATGTTGATCGCGTTGGCGGCACTGAGAAAACTTTCTGTTGCTTCAATGCAACTGCAAGAGATTACGCTCGCGTGGGACTCGCAATGTTAAATGGCGGACAAGCGGGTGCAAAACAAATCATTGATCCAGTCTGGTTAAAGCGGATGGAAACACCAGTAACAAAACTTGATCACAATTGGGGTTATGGCGCATTTGTCTGGCATCCATTCCCTGGCATCAGCCAAGCCGAAGGACTTCACGGTCAATACATTTTCGTTAATCCAAAAACTCGAACATTAATTGTGAAACTTTCAGATAACCCAACTGGATTAGATGAGACTGTTTCGACGGCAAAAGTCTTGCTTGAGGTATCGCAAAAACTTAATTAGAAGTAAAAATCGTTCCGAAATCTTTTCCAGATAGTGCATCACTAAGATGTGCTAAATCAGTTAGCAGCATATTTGCACCGCTTGCGATTGCGATTTCGGCAGCCTGAATCTTTGTGACCATTCCCCCGCTGCCAACTCCGGAAGCGCCTACGCCTCCTATTTCAATTCCCTTTAACTCTGCAAAATTGGTGACTTTTGCAATGCGATTGCTGCCAGCCTGTGTTGGCGGAGCATCATAAAGGGCATCAATGTCTGAAACTAAAACCAACAAATCTGCGCCAATGAGTTGAAGTACAAGTGCGGCAAGGCGATCGTTGTCGCCTAGACGAATTTCTTCGGTGCCGACAGAATCGTTCTCATTAATGATTGGGACAACACCGAGTTCTAAAAGTCGCATCAAAGTTCGCTTGGCATTTTCTTTATGCAAATCGCGAGATAAATCATCGCCGGTTACCAATACTTGCGAAGAAACAATATTGTGACGAGTAAATTCTTCGCTGTATTTAGCAATCAATAAACCTTGGCCTACAGATGCAGATGCTTGTTGGGTTGCAAGATCTGTTGGGCGCTCAGTCAATCCAAGTGGTGCCATACCTGCAGCGATTGCAGCAGATGTCACAACGATTACTTCTTTGCCAGCGCTTTTTAATTCGGCGACTGCATCAACCAGCTTTGCAACTGCTTGACCATTTAGTGATGTACCGGCGCTTCCCGTAAGGGTTGAAGATCCAACTTTGATAACAATGCGCTTTGCATTCATTAGTTATCCTCCGTTTTCGCATCCACAACTACGCGTGGATCTTTTGGATTCTCGGTGTTGTATTCCCATTGCATTGCGATTTCATCATCACTTAATTGATCATCAACTAAATCTTCGGTGTAACGGCCAGCCCAAGGTGATTCCAAACGTAAATCGCCACCTCGAGGTCCAGCAAGTAGTTCTGCGCCAGCTTCAATTGATGGTTCCCAATCGAAGATGACTGCGTTATCGCCTTCACCAATTCGAACTTCATCCTTAGCTTTCGCACCCTTTTTGAATAGCTCTTTTTCAACTCCCAGAGTTGCAAGTCGATCTGCTAAATAACCAATTGCTTCAGTGTTACCAAAATCAGTCTGCTTTACCCAACGAACTGGCTTGTCACCTAATACAGTGAATGAACCATCAGTATTTGCAGTAACAGTAAATCCAGAATTTCCAACGGCGACAGGGCGCAGAACAATTCGTGCTTTTTCAACGAGAGCTTCAGCTTTACGAGCCTCTTGAATAATTCTTGCCATTGCATAATTAAGTTCAGTTAAACCAATATGTGATGCCGCGGAAATTTGGTAAACCTGGTATCCGCGCGCTTCCAAAATTGGTTGGACCATATCAGCCATAGCTTTTCCATCAGGTAAATCAACTTTATTTAACGCAATCAAACGTGGGCGCTCTGAAAGGCCGCCGTAATGTGAAAGTTCTTCTTCAATAATGTCGAAGTCTTTAACTGGATCGCGATCTGTTTCTAAGGTTCCACAATCCAATACGTGTACAAGTGCTGCGCAACGTTCAACGTGACGCAAGAATTCCAGACCAAGTCCTTTGCCCTCTGAAGCGCCAGGAATTAAACCTGGAACATCTGCAACAGTGAAGCGAGTGTCTCCTGCTTGGACAACACCAAGGTTTGGCGCAAGCGTTGTGAATGGATAGTCAGCAATCTTTGGTTTGGCAGAAGAGATAGATGCAATAAGTGAAGATTTTCCGGCTGATGGAAAACCAATTAAACCAATATCTGCAACGCTCTTGAGTTCAAGAATAAGAGTGCGCTCTTCACCTGGCTCACCTTTAAGTGCAAAGCCTGGTGCGCGACGTTTCGATGAAGATAGGCCAGCATTTCCCAGTCCACCTTTACCGCCTTGAGCAGCGATGAAACGTGTTCCGAATCCAACTAAATCTGCAAGAACAGTTCCGTGCACATCTTTTACAACTGTGCCATTTGGAACATGCAGAGTTAAATCTTTACCTTCGCGGCCATTGCAATAATCGCCATAACCAAGGGAACCATTTGTTCCGCGGCGATGTGGTGAATGGTGGAAATCTAAAAGTGTTGTGGTGTCTTGATCAACGATAAGAATTACATCGCCGCCACGACCGCCATTGCCGCCATCTGGGCCACCAAGTGGCTTGAACTTTTCGCGGTGAATGGAAACGCACCCATCTCCGCCACTGCCGGCAAATGCATGGAGAGTTACGCGGTCAACGAATGTTGCCATTTCACTTCTCCTTTC
>Ga0194059_1000593_pt1 | contig 16807 bp, 20 predicted proteins | sample SepL6211m_MetaG_FD_163426 | JGI IMG/M metagenome (GOLD analysis project Ga0194059, IMG submission 163426) | Anoxic zone freshwater microbial communities from boreal shield lake in IISD Experimental Lakes Area, Ontario, Canada - Sep2016-L626-11m | ecosystem: Environmental > Aquatic > Freshwater >... | reverse complement strand
GCTGGAAGAGATTTATTAAGACAAACAAAAGAAAAGCTATGATCACTCAAACAATGCATGAAATACATAATCCATTTGATGCTTATGCAAAAGAACTTGGAGACTGTCTTGTAATGTTTATGATTGGGGGTAGTGTAACATCTAATCCTCAGTTTATTGTACGTATATATCATTCAGGACTTATACGAACAGTGGATCAAAATGATTTAATAGTGTATGGTAATCCTACAACAGGAGAAAGCTTAACACCACCAATTCCAGATGATTGGAAACCAAAGAAAAGTAGATGGCCTAAGGGAGCTAAATTTAATATGGATTTTATAAAAGGAGGAAACAATGATTAGATTATTTGATGTACAGAATGGCAAGGTGATTCCTAGTGAACATTGTTACACTCTTAAGTTTCTTAAGGATATAATGGATGCCCATCCAGATGACCATGTACAGATATATACATATTTGTTTTATATGACTTGTCCCAACCCAGATATGAATCCTTTCTTTGATATAGTGGAAACAGATAAAGAAGAAATTATATTAAAAGAAATAGATGCTGACTTTAGTGTTGATGATGAATTAGTATTTAATGCATTAAAGATGTGTGAGAAGATGTATCAAACTCCTACATATAGAGCCTATTTAGGAATTAAAATATTCTTAGACAACATGGCTAAAAGTATGGCAACAGAAGCTTTGACATTTGGTAGAGATGGATCTAGTCCTGCTCTATTAAGAATGGCTGAGAAGTATGATGGTGTACGTCAATCATTTAAAGGAGTGTATAAAGATTTAATGGAAGAACAACAGAGTTCTGTTCGTGGTGGGCAGAATTTAGCATATGATCAATAATTAAAACCAATAAAAATGAGACATGTAGAAAAAGCCTTAAACAGGTATCACTTAGAAAACTATTTAGAAGAGCAATCTCCTTACATTCAAATAGAGAATGCAGAAGAAGGAACTAAAGAACCTCCTGTAGTAAAGTTTACATTACAAGCAGATTCTATACAAGAAGTGGGAGAGAATGGACTTCAGCCTATAGAACTACTTAAATATGTTAAGTGTTATTTTGAAAGTTTAGATAAGGAGTTTCCTTCTAAAGAAACAGCCTTCACTATTCTTAAATTAGAAGAAGCTATTAACTGGCAGTTAGCTAGACAGTTAGTTTGGGAAAGAGAAAACAAATCTAAATAATAAATAAGGTGGGTTGACCGAGGGATTAGGTGCCGGTCTGCAAAACCGTTTACGTAGGTTTGAATCCTACACCCACCTCTAAATTAAAATATATGTCAACAGAATTAGATTATTTAAATGATTGGGTGTTTCATTACAACTGCCATACAGAACAATGGGCTGCTGTTCCACGTGAAACATACAATGAATACTGGAGTGATTATAAACATCCTAGTGTTATTAGGAGTAAACAATTAAACACTTTATTAGAATTACTACATAAGAGTAAAGGAAGTATACCTAAAATAGAAGATATTGCAAGTGGAAGAAGTAAATAATAATTTATATAATTCTATTCCCACCTATAAGGATGGACAATGGACTACCACTGAATTTTCTACTAGAGAAGAGTTTAGGGATTTTCTATTACCATTATTTAAAGAACCTGGACAATATAACTTTGATGATGGGAGTTTAATATTTAATGCTGAGGGACGTAAGTTTCAAAAGCAAGGATATTACTGTCCAGCTCCTGTAAAAACTAAAGACTTTATAACTTATTGGGATGATCAAAAGAATAAATGCCGTGCTGGAATTATTGTACATAGTGGTGACAATACTTGGTATCTTAGCCGTGACTATTATATGTGGCTTAATTTCCTTCCCATCTATGATAAGGAAGAGAAAAGATTTGACTTTGCCAAGGTGAGGGATGCCCAGTATCACATGGCCTTATATGAGATACTAGGAGAACTACATTGGAAACATGCCATCATTCTAAAGAAACGTCAGATAGCTTCCTCTTATTTCCATATGGCTAAACTACTTAATCAGTATTGGTTTGAGGAAGGAGCTGTATTAAAGATAGGAGCTAGTCTAAAAGATTACATCAATGAGAAAGGATCTTGGAAATTCCTAGATGAATATAAGAACTTTCTTAATGAACACACTGCTTGGTATAGACCAGCTGAACCAGATAAGGTGGGAGCATGGCAACAGAGGATTAAGGTGAGAATGAATAACAGGGATACATATAGAGGATTAAAATCCACCATATCATCATATTCCTTTGAAAAGGACCCCACAAATGGTGTGGGTGGACCAGTTACATACTTCTTTCATGAAGAGGCAGGAATAGCCCCTAAAATGAACGACACCTATGGTTTTATGAAGCCGGCCCTTAAATCAGGTTTTATGATTACAGGTCAGTTCATAGCTGCAGGATCTGTGGGTGATCTAGATCAATGTGAACCTTTAAAGAACTACATCCTTAACCCAGAAGAGAATGGGTTCTATGGAGTGCCTTCAAACATTATAGATAAGGATGGATCAGTGGGACTCACTGGTTTATTTATTCCAGAACACTGGAGTATGCCTCCTTATATAGACAACTATGGAAACTCCCAAGTGGAAGAATCTCTTAAAGCTCTTGATGTTTACTTTGATAAACTTAAAAGAGACTTGGATCCAGGAGCATATCAGCTTGAAATCTCTCAGCATCCTAGAACTATTGAGGAAGCTTTTGCTACAAGAAAGGTGAGTGTTTTCCCTAGTCACTTGGTTTCCAAGCAGATGCAAAGGGTATCTGAAAAAGAATATTCAGTGGAATACCTTGATCTATCTAGAAATGCTGAAGGTAAGATAGTAGATAAGCCTTCTAGAAAGATTCCTATAACAGAATTTCCTATTTCTAAAAAGACGGAAGATAAGGAAGGTGTGATATGTGTGTATGAACGTCCCTGTAAAGATCCTACATTTGGTATGTATTATGCAGCTGTAGATCCTGTAAGTGAAGGTAAAACTACTACAAGTGATTCATTATGTGCTATTTACATATATAAGAATCCTGTAGAAGTTATAACAGATGAGGGAGATGGTAAAGTGAAGAACGTAATAGAAAGAGATGGTATTGTAGCTAGCTGGTGTGGAAGGTTTGATGACATTAATAAAACCCATGAACGGTTAGAATTAATGATTGAGTGGTATAATGCTTGGACAGTGGTGGAGAATAACGTAGCTTTGTTTATTCAGTATATGATATCTAAGAAGAAGCAGAGATATCTAGTTCCTAAAGATATGATATTGTTTCTCAAAGATATAGGGGCTAATAGGAATGTGTTTCAGGAATATGGGTGGAAGAATGTGGGCACACTATTTAAAGGAACTATTCTTTCTTATGGTATAGAGTTTTTGCAAGAAGAACTTGATAATGAAACACTACCAGATGGAACCATAGTAAAAACTATATATGGGGTGGAAAGAATACCTGATATGATGCTTCTAAAAGAGATGCAAGCTTATAGAGATGGATTAAACGTGGATAGGTTAGTAGCCTTTTGTTCTCTGGTAGCATTTGCTAAAGTGCAACAATCTAATAGAGGAATGTCTAAACGTGTAGAAGTTACAAACAAAAACTTGGATAACTCACAAAAATTTAGTAAATTAAGTTATAGCCCCTTTAGGCATATTGGGGCAAATAAAGGGAAGTCTGCAACAAGACCTTCCCGTAATCCTTTTAGAAACATTAAATAACAAAAATGGAATATACATCAACAAATACTGGAGCTGTAATATTCGTAAGTTTTATTTATACCCTATAATTAATTTATAACCATGCAGATATATAATGCCTTACAATTAAAAGCTGGTGCTAAGACAGAGTACAATAAAATGGGTACTTTAATTCAGCCTTTTCAATTTGTACCAGAAAAAGAAAAAGATGATCAATGGAGAGCATGGAATCTTGACTGGTTAGAATTTCAGGGAATGAAACAACTTAGACGTAATGCAAGACGTCTAATGAAGAACTATAAACTAGCTAAGGGTATTATAGATAAACAAGATTATATAGTAGAGGAAGATAATGAGATGGCTGACTTGATTGACACTCTTACTAAAGAAGATGTATCAGCATTTGAATTAAAGTTCTATCCCATCATCCCTAATGTAATTAATGTTCTTACAAATGAATTTGCTAAGAGAAGTTCTAGAATAATGTTTAGAGCTGTGGATGATACATCTTATAATGAGATGTTAGAATCTAAAAGACAAATGATTGAGGATGTTCTTCTTGGTCAAGCTCAACAGAAACAAATGATGAAACTCATGGAAATGGGTTTAGAAGTGGATAGTGAAGAAGGTCAGAAAGCAATGGATCCACAAAGTCTTAAATCTCTTCCTGAGATAGAAGCTTTCTTTAAGAAAGATTATCGTTCTATGATTGAGGAGTGGGCTGATCATCAGATGAAAGTGGATGAGGAAAGATTTAGAATGCAAGAACTAGAAGAAAGAGCTTTTCGTGATATGCTTATTACAGATAGAGAGTTCTGGCATTTTAATATGGGAGAAGATGATTATGAAATAGAACTATGGAATCCTCTACTTACATTTTATCATAAAAGTCCTGATGTTCGTTATATCTCTCAGGGTAACTGGGTGGGTAAACTTGATATGCTATCTATATCAGATGTTGTAGATAAGTATGGCTGGATGATGACAGAAGAACAACTAGAAGCTTTGGAAGCCATCTATCCTGCACGTTCTGCTGGATATGCTATACAAGGATATCAAAATGATGGTACATACTATGATCCTACAAGATCTCATGAGTGGAACACTCAAATGCCTTCATTGGCTTACAGACAATTTACTAGTCTCTATGATGCAGGCTCCCAATTTGGGGATATTGTACAATGGATCTTATCGGATTCTGAGGATCTTCAAGATTTTGGTAAATCATATATGTTAAGAGCTTCTACCATTTATTGGAAGAGTCAACGTAAGGTGGGACATCTTACAAAGATCACTGCAGATGCTGATATTATTCAAGATATTGTAAGTGAAGAATATGCTATATCAGATAAACCTGAATATGATACATCTGTATATAAACAAAAAAGTAAAGACAATTTAGTTTTTGGTGAACATATAGATTGGATATGGATTAATGAAGTGTGGGGTGGTGTAAAGATTGGTCCTAATAGACCTGCTTTCTGGGGTATGAATAATCCAGGTGGTATCAATCCTATTTATTTAGGACTTAATGGTGGTAAACCGGGTAGAGTTCCTTTTCAGTTCAAAGGAGATCAAACAGTTTATGGATGTAAACTTCCTGTAGAAGGATGTGTATTCGGAGATAGAAATAGTAGAAGTGTTTCATTGGTAGATCTAATGAAGCCTTTCCAGATAGGATATAATATAGTTAATAACCAGATTGCAGATATTCTCGTAGATGAGCTAGGCACGGTTATTATGTTAGACCAGAATGCTTTACCTCGTCACTCATTGGGAGAAGACTGGGGTAAAAATAATCTGGCTAAAGCCTATGTGGCAATGAAGAATTTCCAGATGCTTCCTCTTGACACTTCTATAACTAATACAGAGAATGCTCTTAACTTCCAACATTATCAAGTGTTGAACTTAGAGCAGACTGCTCGTCTTATGTCTAGGGTTAACTTAGCTAAGTATTTTAAACAGGAAGCATTTGCTGTCATAGGATTGAATGATCAACGTATGGGTATGCAGATAGCTCAACAACAAACTGCTACAGCTGTAGAACAGGCTCAGAATGCTTCCTATGCACAGACAGAACAATACTTCATACAGCATAGTGATAACCTTATGCCTAGGGTGCATCAGATGAGAACTGACTTAGCTCAGTATTATAATTCTCAAAAACCTAGCTTACGTCTTCAATACATTACAGGAGCAGATGAAAAAGTAAACTTTGAAATAAATGGAATGGATTTATTACTAAGAGATATTAATATATTCTGTACCACTAAGACTAACTCTCGTGCTATTATGGAGCAACTTAAACAACTTGCTCTCACTAATAATGCTACAGGAGCTTCTATATATGATCTTGGTAATGTTATTAAGTCTGAATCTATTGCTGAACTTACAGGTGTTCTTAAGAGTGCAGAAGAAAAAGTTAATGCTCAGAAACAGTCTGAAATGCAGCAGCAACAACAAATGCAGCAGGAACAGATACAAGCTCAGGAAAAACAAATGCAAATGGCTCAACAGTTTAAAGCTGAAGAATCTGCTAAGGATAGAGAAGCTAGAATCACTGAGGCTGAGATTAGATCTGCAGGGTATGGTGCCACTCAAGATATTAATAAAAATGAACAGTCTGACTATCTAGATGCTATGAAAGATATTAGACAAGAGACTAACTATCAACAGACTATGGATTTTAAACGTGAGCAGGAAGTAAATAAAAATAATCAAAATTTAGGAAAGCAAACTGTGGAAAGAGAAAGGCTTCAAGCTCAAAAGGAAATAGCTGATAAACAGCTTCAAATAGCTAGAGTGAACAAAAATAAATATGATTCAAAGGATTCTTCTGAAAAGAAAAAATAAGTTATAGCTCTATAATCCACACCTTAGGTATGGTTTATAAAAATATTTTAAATTTTTAGAGTTTAAATTAGTATATTTTAAATGTAGAGATACATAAAAAAACCAAACAATTATGGCTGATAATCAAACAAATGTACAGACTTCTGTACAACAAGTAGATCTAGATATTGATAGTTTATTTGATGGGGCTCCTGGAGCAGACAGTATTGTCACTCCTTCTATAGGTGAAGCAACAGAAATTAAACCTAATATCTTTAGTAAGAAACAAACAAATTTAGATTTTTTAGATGATGACGAAAAGGTCAATGATTCTAAAACTTTTAATTCTACCAGTAATAAAGTGGTAGTTTCACAGGAAACACTTAGTGATCTTAAAGACATCTTAGATGATGAAGTGAAACCAGTTGATCAGTATTCTGATGAACCAGAAACCAAATCAAAAAGTGGTAGACCTAAAACAGAGAAATCTGGATTGGTTGAATTCTTAAAGAAAAGAATAGAATCAAATGAAATGTTTGCATTTGATGACTATGATGAAAGCAAACAATCTCTTGATGACTATCTAGGTGGACTAGCTGAAAAGGATGTTGAAGAACTTTGGCAAGCTAATGTTAATAACATTAAACAAGAGGTGGCTTCTAATACACCAGCTGAGTTTTTTCAAAGTCTTCCAGAAGAACTTCAATATGCTGCTAAATATGTAGCTGATGGAGGTCAAGATTTGAAAGGACTATTTGCAGCATTAGCTCAAGTGGAAGCTGTAAGAGAAATGGATCCTACAGATGATGATGATCAAGAAGGTATTGTTCGTTCATATTTACAAGCTACTAACTTTGGATCAGCTGATGAAATTCAAGAAGAAGTTGAAACTTGGAAAGATCTTGGAGTTCTTGAGAAAAAAGCTAAACAGTTTAAACCTAAACTGGATGCAATGCAGGAACAAATTGTTCAATACCATGTTGCTGAACAAGAACAACGTAAACATCAACAAGAAGCTGCTTCTCAAGCATATGTACAAAATGTATTTGAAGCATTAAGACCAGCAGAAATTAATGGTCTTAAATTAGATAAGAAAACTCAAGCTAGTTTATATAGTGGATTGGTTCAACCTCAGTATCCTTCTATATCAGGTAAGCCTACTAATTTGTTAGGACATCTTTTAGAGAAGTATCAGTTTGTAGAACCTAACTATGAATTAATAGCTGAAGCTCTTTGGTTACTTTCTAATCCTGATGAGTATCGTCAAACTTTACAAAAACAGGGTAAGAATGCAGCAGTGGAACAAACAGTGAGACAGTTAAAAACTGAACAATCACGTAAGAATGTTTCTAGCTCTTATGAAGAAGATGAACAAAAACCTAGAAAAATTTCTAGACCTCAAAATATTTTTAAACGATAAAATAATTTATTAACCCTTAAATTTTAAGCCCTATGGCAACCCCAGTTTTAAACAATGGTATATTCCTACGTGACAACCAGTATCAAACTAGTTCTCATGTTGATTCATATCACCTTTCAAACTTATTGAAGTCTGCTGAACCTACTGATTTAGGTCCAGTTGATCTTTGGGCTATGGCACAAAAGGTAGAAATGCCTTTGTACCAAATGTCTAGTTTTGGTGGTAAGAACGTGATTATGGTAGATAATGCACGTGGTGAATACAAATGGCAGATTCCTGTTGCACAGGATCTTCCTTACATCGTTGAAGATATTGAACCAATGAATGCTACAAAAGGTGTAGATGGTCAAAACTTCAAGATTAAATTAAACAAACGTTACTTTGGACATGGTGATATCATCACTTATGACAAGTACAATGGTGTGGAGATGTATATCACTGCTGATGATGTTATTCCTTCAGGAGATGGTTTCATCTACACTGTTCAGTTGGTAAACAATGACAATAACAAATTTCTTGACAACAAGTATCTAAAAGTTGGTACTAAAGTATTCCGTAAGGGTTCTGCTCGTGGGGAATATGGTGAAAGATTTTCTGATATTGGTAATGTATCAGCTGGTTTCCGTGAATTCTACAACTACGTAGGAGGAGCAGAAGCTCACGTTCATTATTCTATTTCTAGTCGTGCTGACTTGATGATGAAAGGTGGAATGAAAGCTGATGGTACAGTTCCTGTAATTGAAATGTGGAGAAACTTCGATAAGAATGTAGATCCTTCAGTTACTAACTTGGAAACAATGGCTGATAAAATGGGTAAGGATTACGTTAAGAAGGCTTATGCAAATGGTCAACTTACACGTTCTTTCTTGACTACTTTAGAAGCAGCTCATTTGACTAAGATTGCTAATGATATTGAAACCTACCTAATGTGGGGACAAGGTGGACGTATTAAGCAAGATGGTCCAGATGATATTCGTCTATCTGTGGGTCTTTGGAAGCAGTTGGATAATTCTTACAAAAGAATTTACAACCGTGGTACATTTAACCTTGATTTGTTTAAATCTGAAATATTCAACTTCTTCAATGGTAAGGTTGAGTTTAAAGGACCAGAGCCTAATCGTGCTTTGATTGTTCAAACAGGTTTGGGTGGAATGAAGCTTGTAAATGAAGCAATCAAGAAAGAAGCAGTTAATTCTGGTTTAGTTCTTAATGCTCATGAACTTGGTGCTGTAACTGGTACTGGTATGGATCTAAATTTTGGATTTGCATACACTAGTTATATCATTCCTTTCTTGGCTAACATTAAGTTTGTATTGAACCCAGCTTTTGATAACGTTCATACAAATGATATTGAGAATCCAATTATTGATGGTTTCCCATTAAGTTCATATAATTTCATTATCTTTGATATCACTGATAACACTAATGACAATATCTTCTTATTGAAATTGTCTTGGGATAATCAATTGAAATGGTTCTATCAAAATGGTACTATGGATTATATGGGCCGTACACAAGGATTCCAGTCTTCTGGAAACTTCAACGGATACCGTGTATTCATGACACAAACAATGCCTGCTATTTGGGTTAAAGATCCAACTAAGGTTTTGAAAATTGTTATGAGAAATCCTATTACCGGTGGATCATTCTAATAAAAGAAATACACCTAGGTGGTGTCCCGTAAGATATCACCTAGGTCTTTTATATGTTTAATCACAATTTAAAATAAAAAATAATGGCTGGTAATCCAAAAACTTCAAAATCTGTTGCTCCTAAGTCTGCACAAGGCAAAGCTATGGGACGTGTTGGTGGTGGAAATGCAAAAGTTTCTAAACAAACTGTTCCTGGTTCTAAAGGTGTTTTTGTTGGTAAAAATGCAGGTAAAGGTGTTGTTCAATCTTCTGCTCCTAAGTCAGCAACGACTAAAATGAAAATGGGTGGTAGTACAAAAAGTAAAAAATGCTAATATAAATATGTAAAAACCCGTAAGTTTTTTATTATTATTTAAAATTTTTTAGTATTATGTATAGACAGGACATTCACACAAGGCCTCCTAAACCTAGGAAACCTACAAAATAATAATCCCTTTCTTAGAATTTATTCTAAGAATACCTAAAGTATGCACACCATTCTGATCAGATGAAGAGCTTGCAACTCTTATTAGGTTCCAATATGGCAACTTTGCCTTAGTTAAAAATAAAAAAAACCAAACATGAGTAGTGTAACAATCGTGGAGAAATACCCACAGAACAAAAAATCTAGTATTGCAATCCGTCCTTATTTTGATCCAACCGTGGATAACATGGGACTTCAGAAGTACGGACTAAGTCTTTTTGATGGTGCATTTCATGAAGAGACAATTGCTTGTTTAGAAATCAATGGTATCAAAAGATATCTAACTGGTTTAAATGAGTTTGCTCCTGATGTAAAAGATTTACCATTAGAAGAACAAGAAGCTAAGATTAAACAGATTAGACAAGTGGTAGCTCAGTTAGAAAAAGAACTTGCTGCTAACGTAATTGATCCTAATGATGAAATGTTCTGGAATAAGGTGAAACTACTTAAACAAGATAATGGTGAGTTCTGGGACAAGATTAAAATCCGTTGTAGTAATGAACCAGTGCATTTAGAACCTACTTCAGATCCTTATGATCTTATTAGACTATATGCAATTGAAGCTGGTGGGTTTTCATTAGTAGCTAAATCTTTAGATGATGCTCGTAAAATGTCTACACCTCCTAAGTTTTATTTAGATAGACTAGAAGAATCTGCTTCTCTTAATACAGAAGTTAAAAAACTTAGAAATAAAGCTCTTGCTGAACTTCAGAAGTTGTTTGATAAGAACCAAAATAAATTGTTCTATGTAGCTAAAGTGTTGGATATCAATGGTGCTCAATACAAGAAGTCTACTCCTAATGACATCATCTATGATAATATGGATAAGTATATCAATGGTGATTTAGTAGATAAGAACAAAAAGAAAACAGCTGAGAGATTTCTTGAAATATCTAATCTTGATATGGAATCATTAAAGATTAGAGCAATGGTAAAAGAAAGTAATTATTATAAGTATATTGCTACAAAGGCTGATGGATTTATTTATCATATGTCTTCTACAACAATGATGGGTCGTACTCTTACAGATGTTGTTGAATACCTTAAGAATCCTTTGAACGAAGAAATACTTATTGATCTTACTAAGAAGATTGAAAAACATTGGAATTTGTAATAGTGTAATTATGGCAGCTAAGAAAGATAAGAAGTGGATACAGAAAGCAATTAACCCTGCTCATAAAGGATATTGTACTCCTATGACAAAAGCTACTTGTACTCCTAAAAGGAAAGCATTAGCTATCACTTTAAAATCTATGGCTAAAAAGAAAAAATAATATGAAAAAAGTAATTTTAGGTTTAATCGTAGTATCATTAGTAGCTTGTCATTCTGCTTCTACAAGTGTTGAAGTAGTTTCTGATTCTGTATTAGTAAAAGCTGTTGATAGTGTAGCTACTATTAATGATAGTCTTAAAGTGGTTGATACTTTAAAAAAGTAATAATTATGGCTAAGCAAATGATTAAACGTAAGGATGGTTCTACCTCTCAACGTGGATTGTGGGATAATATAAGAGCTAATAAAGGTTCTGGTAAAAAACCTACAGCTCAAATGCTTAAACAAGAACGTAAGATTAAAAACAAAAAGTAATGGCAAAGAGTCCAGCTTGGCAGAGAAAAGAAGGTAAGAGTCCTAGTGGAGGACTAAATGCTAAAGGGAGAGCTTCATATAATAAAGCTAATCCTGGAAAGCCTGGTCTTAAAGCTCCTCAACCAGGAGGAGGCCCTAGAAAGAAGTCTTTCTGTGCTAGGATGGGTGGGGTAAAAGGACCTATGAAAAAACCTAATGGGGAGCCCACTAGAAAAGCATTAGCACTTAAAAAATGGAAATGTTAATATGAATAATAACCTCTTACAGATTAAAATAAAACAAAGGCTGAATAAGCTGGCCTCCCTGGATTATGATAATCTAGAGTGTTGGCAAATTCAGGAAGCTGTAAATAAAGCTCAGATAGAGTGGACTAGAAGACAGATATATGGGTATAATATACGTAAGGAAGGTGCTGAACAATCTAGTGGATTAATAGATGATCTACAAAGGTTGATGAAACATGAACTTCTTACAACCACTGACAAAGGTATTTATTACCAAGCAGATATACCGGCTGACTATCTTCACTATGTAAGAACAGACATATTTGCTCAGAAGGAATGTTGTCCTGAACGTAGAGTGGCTGTATATGAAGTGGAAGAGTCTAATATATCTATTATTCTTGATAACACTGATAAGCAACCAAATTTTGAATGGGCTGAAACAGTTTGTACAAGAATGAATAACAAGTTAAGAGTGTATACTAATAATGCTTTTGATATAACTAAATGTCATTTAATTTATTTTAGAAAACCACAAGAGATTCAGTTTAATGGCTGTATAGATATTACCACTGGATTTCCTTTTATACAAGATCAAGTGTGTGAGTTTAATGATGATATAGCTGAGATTATAGTGGATGCAGCTGCAAGTATATTAGCTGGAGATATAGAGTCAATGACACAGTATCAAAGGGAACAACAAGCAATACAATCAAACAGTTAAAATATAAGTTATGGCTATGCAAAAAATATCTAGATCAGGAATATTCTCAATGAATGGACCAAGTGCATCTAGCTTTACAGGATCTGAAACTGGTGGCTGTGCACTATGTATGCAAACAGCATCTTTAGCACAAGACTTATTAAATGCTGTAACAAGTGTACATAAGCTTCATTTAAAAGTAACAGGACTTGGATCTTATGCTGCTCATAAAGCTCTTGGAGATTTTTATGATGCTATTGGAGATCATGCTGATGACTTAGTAGAACATTTTCAAGGAGCTGAAGAGAAGATATTAGATCTTCCTAACACTGCTCCAGCAGAACTTAATTCTGTAGAAGAAGGAATTGATTTCCTTAGAAAAATGAAAACTAAAGTGGAAGCTTTACAATCTATCATGCCTTACACTGAAATAGTAAATGAACTAGATAATGTGAAGAGTCTTATAGATTCAACTAAATATAAATTATTATTCTTAAAATAAACTATTTTTTTTTATTAACCCTTAAATTTTAAAAACATGTATTTTAATCATGCCTTCCGAAAATCCTTTCTAGGTCTTGATGCAATGGGAACTCTTGGTCAATTGACTACGGGTAGTACCACTGATCTTGTAGCTGGTGAAATTGGATTATTTGATGCTAAATCGTATCAAGCTTTTGCTGATGAGAATGGTGGTCAACCCTTCATTCTTGCTCAAGGTTCTTACTTCACTAATGATATCATTGGTGGTAATAGATTCCTTGGTGGTTATCAAGAGTCTGTAAAATCAAAAGTGATCAACCCTAAGTACATCACTAGAGTATTTACAACTTGTGCTGTAGAACCTCAACCTCAAATCAAAGGTATTTGTGTGTGTGACCTTGAATGTGGTAACACTTACAGATTACGTCTAGATTTGAAAGGATCTCCTGCATTACGTTTCTTGTCTCACAACATTTACCGTACATTAGATGTATTCACAGGATGTTGCACAGATGATTGTTCAGCTACTTGTACTGGAGCTCTAGTAGATCCTACAATTGCTACAATTGGTTGGGCTAAACAAATTGTTGATAGTCCAGTTCTTAACCAATTCTTATTGGCTGAGGTTGTTGATTGGGATGGTAACACTGTTGCTACTCAAGCTTCTACATCTCCTGCTGACATTGCTACATTCTTAGAAGAATTAGCTGCTTATGTTAGTACATTTGATCCTACTACAGATGCTGGTAGTTCATCTTGCTTGAACTTGACTGTTGCTTACGTAGAAACTAAGTTTGGATATTGTACTTTCACTCCAACTGATTTCTATGAACTTCAGCCTTTACAAATCTTCCCATCTTTAACAGATGAGTCTGGAGATCCTTGTAATGTACAATGTGTTGAATTCATTGATGTTCAAAATCCTCGTCAAGCTGAGGGTGTTGGTGAAACTGTACTTCGTGATCTAATCCTTACTGGACGTTACCGTCAAGAAGCTTATCCTGATAGCTCAAGAGTTGAGTCATTAAGGATGAGAGAGATTGAAGCTAATCCAGTATTGGCTGCTGTTGATCGTAATGGTTTATACAATACTGTTAACATTCTTCATTCTGTTCCTCGTTTTAACAACCCAACTGGAACATTTGATAATGATCAGTATTTATTGACTCTTTGGATTGAACGTACTGTAGATTATTCTGCTTTCACTACTCAATTACAAGACATTCTTGATTATTGCTGCCCAGGATTGCAAATTGAAGACTACTGCACAAATCCAGCTCCTACAACTACTACAACCGTAGCTCCTACAACTACTACTACAACCGTGATTCCTTAATTAATTTTAATGTAGATAATAAAAGGGGAGAGGACAACACGTCCCCTCCCTTTTTTATTTTAAAATTTATAATATGAATAAAAGTCTTTTAGGTAGAAAGTATGCTAAAGATGTTAGAGATTTAAACTATTTAATTAAAGATAGTAGAATTCTTACAGCTACTGCTGCCACTTCAAAATATTGGGATGATGAAGAATGGTGGGGAGATCAAGGATCCACTCCAAAATGTGTAGGATATGCTTGGGCTCATTGGGTGGAAGATGGTCCTGTCACTCATACAGGAACTGCTCCTATATTAAGTCCAGATGTTATATATCATGATGCTCAGAAATTAGATGAATATGCTGGGGAAAATTATGAAGGAACCTCTATTAGAGGAGGAGTTAAAGCTGTTCAAGCTAAAGGATATATTAAAAGTTACCTATGGGGCTATGATTTACAGACACTTATACAAAGTGTACTTACCAAAGGACCTGTTGTTGTAGGTACAAATTGGTATGAGGGGATGTTCTATCCAGACTCTACAGGGCTTATTAAGTTAACTGGTAGACTAGCTGGGGGACATGCTTATGTAATAAATGGGGTGGATACTACTAGAAAATTATTTAGAATTAAGAATAGCTGGGGAAGAGAATGGGGAGTTAATGGCAGAGCATACATCCGTTTTTCAGATATGGAACAATTAATTAAAAGAAAGGGTGAAATCTGTCTAGCTATAGAGAAGCCTTAATACTATTTTTATTTTGGAAATCTGACCAAAAAATAGTATATTATTATAGAGGGATAGTGTTAAAATTTTCAATAAATTTATAAAGTTTATATAATGTCTTACAAACACCAATTAAGTTTAGAAGTACCTGAAACAAACAATTGTGGTATACTTCGTGTAATTGACACAAGTGTATATGATGAACATGTTCCGGTTACTTGTGGTCTACTAGAAATTACAGCTCCAGGCTTTAATGAGCCTGTTCGTATTGATGTAGAACCAGAATTTAGTCTTATTATCACTGCATGTGATTTAGGACTTCAAACTATGGGATGTGGAGAGACATTACAAACCCTACCTGATGGTGTATATGATATTAAGTATTCAGTGAGTCCTAATGATAAAGTGTTTGTAGAATACCATTATCTTAGAATTTGCCAAATAAATGCCATTTATTTTAACGAACTTTGTAAATTAGAACTAGCAGCATGTGAACCAGAACCTGATGTAAAAGATGCTTTGGCAGAACTTAGAATGATCAGAAACTTTATTGATGCTGCTAAAGCTAAAGTGGAATACTGTGATGATGTAGAACAAGGAATGGAACTTTATAAGTATGCTAAATGCAGATTAGATAAGTTTAGAGGTCAAGCATGTAGCACTGGATGTTAATAAACCAAAAAACCAAACATATGAATTGTCTTAATTGTGACACAAAGTTAACTTGTGGTTGTCAAAAAAAAGTAGCTTCAGATAAGAAACAAGTGTGCACTAGTTGTGTTCAAGTTTATGAAAGAAAGCTTAAAGAAAAAAAAGAACAAGCCCTGAATAATTTAAAAAAGCCCTAATTAATGAGAGATCTTTTACCTAAGAAGGAACAATACCTAATGAATTTTGCAAATTCAATGTATGCTGAATTTCGTCAGATGAAGTATGGTATACAGACTTGTAGAAGAAAAACTAAAGCTTGGCTTGATGAATTACGTAAGGATATAATTGAGTATGAATTGAATCCAGATACTACCATTACAGGTAACTGTGGAGAGTGTGGATGTAAGTCTCAATGTTCTTGTGGATGTGGTTGTTCTACCATATAGATTTTGGCTACCTCTTAAAAATTTAGTATATTATATTGTAGGTGTGTTCACCTATATACTATACTTTTATAAGTCATTAATACTCAATCCTTTACATTGATATAAATATTTTATTATAATATGAAGCCCTATAAATCAAATACTGAAAAAGAAAACTGTTCCCCTATATCATCTAATTGTGTGATATGGCAGGGACCAGATTTGCCTTGTATTAACCTTTGTAAAGGAGATACTGTTTCAGATGTAGTATATAAATTAGCTGATGAGGTTTGCACTCTTAAGGATAGCATTGGTCTATCTGATGTAGATTTAACTTGTTTATTGCAAGTGTGTTCTACCACTCCAGAACCTGTTAAAACTTTAACTAACATCCTTGATCTTCTTGTATCTAAGGTGTGTTGTTTAAATGACATAGTGATTAATCTTCCACCTGCTGGAAATAACTATACAGAACCTATTCTTAATTTACCAGCTTGTCTTCAATATTCAGATGGTATGGGTGGAACAGTTACCCAACTTATTCATCATGATTACACTCTTAGAATAGCTACTTTTCTTTGTGCTCTTTATACTACTGTAAATACTCATACAGGACAAATTGCTTCTTTACAGCAAGCTGTA
>Ga0194059_1000592_pt1 | contig 16837 bp, 22 predicted proteins | sample SepL6211m_MetaG_FD_163426 | JGI IMG/M metagenome (GOLD analysis project Ga0194059, IMG submission 163426) | Anoxic zone freshwater microbial communities from boreal shield lake in IISD Experimental Lakes Area, Ontario, Canada - Sep2016-L626-11m | ecosystem: Environmental > Aquatic > Freshwater >... | reverse complement strand
CCCCCAAGATACCGCTCCCCGCCGCTCCTTTTCCGCCTCGCCCGCCCGTTTCCGCCTCCTTTGTAACCCGTTGGCTATCAACGACTTTAAACTCTCCGAAATAAGGTAATCTACTGTGTGGGTGTTACCATACAGCCACACAGTAGCCTGGCTAATTGCAAAGCGTTTGCATCCTGATGGAGTAGTTTTCGGTTCCGGTTTCCATACCTAAGCGACTCGCTCATCATTGCCCGCTTCCCCCGCCTAACCGCCTTTCCATCAACCACCTGGAATCCTAAGCGACTTGCTCATGATTGAACCTGGCTGCGCTTCCTGGCGCTGCCTTTCCCTGCGCTTCCCTGCGCTTCCTGCGCTCCCTTGGCGCTTTCCCGTTCCATCTAGCCGTTCCCGTTCGTCCCGTTCCTTCGGGCTGGTCCCGTTGGCTCCTTGTTTCCCCTCTCTTTCTATGGGATCCGTGACGCGCAACTTCCGCCTTGACGCGCTTTCCTAGTGCAGCCTGTAACCGATCACCCCCAACACTTCCCGCTTATGCCGTTCAATCCACAATCCATCCTCTGCGCCACGGCCAACCGCCGTCGCGTCACGTCCGACCATGTTGAATGGTTCAACGGCCGTTGCCCGGGCGGATCCGAGATTGCCATCCTTTCCGATGGAACAATTGCCGCCGAGGACGAATCCGGATCCTGCGAAGCGTGCGATGATCGATTCCTGTCCGACGATCTCGTGTCCGTGACAACTCCTCGGCGCTCTGGTAGTGGCATGCGTCGTCCGTCCGCCGTATGGTGCGCGCCTTGCGTCCGTCACAACGGTTTTGAGTGTGCCGATTGTCGTGAGACGTTCCACTCGGATCTATCTTGCGGGAACAACACCGCAGATGAATCCGTGTGCGAAGGATGCGCGGAGTCTTATTTCTTTTGCGAAGGATGTTCTACTACTTGCCACAACGACAATTACGGCGAAGACAGTCAATGCCAAGATTGTTCCGACAAATCGGCGCACATAAAGCCGTATTCGTTCAAAGACTACGGCCGTCCCATCGGGAAAGGTCCGTTGTTTTTCGGAATTGAATTAGAAGTTGAGGCTGGCGACAACCGAGATTCAGCGGCCGAGGATATATCGGACAAGATGGACAATTTTGCCGTGCTTAAAGAAGACGGTTCGATTAAAAGCGGATTTGAGATTGTCACAAGGCCCGCTTCCATGGCCGCTCAGCGCGATGGATGGAAGGGTTTTTTCGCGGATCTTCCCGCCGGCCTTCTAAGCTTCAAGACAGAAACGTGCGGCCTGCACGTCCATGCCTCCCGTGCCGCTCTTTCTCCTTTGCAGATAAGCAAGATCGTTTGCTTCGTGAACGCGCCGGAAAACCGGGACTTTGTGGAACGTATCGCAGGACGCAAAGCGTGCGACTGGGCAAAATACCACGGAAAAAAACTAGCTACTGCCGGCAAGCGCACCGGGCAACGCTACGAAGCCGTTAACCTTGAGAACTCCAAAACAATCGAGTTCCGCATCTTCAAGGGGACGCTCAAAGAAGCTTCCTTTTGGCGCTGCATTGAATTCTGTGACGCTTTGATCTCCTTTTCCGCCCCTGCCTCCCGCACGATGGACGAGAGCCTAGATTGGAAAGCCTTTGCCCGGTTCGTGCGGGAAGGCCGGAAGCAATGGCCGAACCTGCATGCCTTTGTCGATCAACGGATCCTTGGCAATGTTCCCAACCAGCGCGCTATAATCAAAGTCTCCTAATTTTCCCGCAGTAAACAACCAACGAATATACTTATGTGTCTCGCTATCTATCGCCCCAAAGGCCGCAAGGTTTCCCGCGCTCACCTTTCCAACGGCTTCGCAGCAAACTCCGATGGCGCCGGCTTTGCCGTTGCTGTCGGTGGAAAGGTACTGATCCGCAAGGGCTTCTTTGACTTTGAATCTTTCTATGCGGCGCTTTCTGAATTCGACGGCGCGGCGGCTTCCATTCACTTCCGCTGGGCAACGCATGGGCGGAAAGGGGCGGACAACTGCCATCCCTTCCCCCTTGTGGGCGGGAAGTATGCCCTGATTCACAACGGGATTCTAAACATCCAATCAACCGATGACGAATCGGACACGGCTATCTTTGCTTCCCGCGTGCTTTGCCCTCTCCTATCGGCCGGCCTGAAGCCGGGAAGCGCCGCGCTCCGCTACCTTGTGGAAACGTCAATCGGATCCGGTAACAAGCTCGTCATCTTGGACGGGAAAGGGACCGGCCACATCTTCAACGAATCGGCCGGCGCTTGGGAAGGCGGAGTCTGGTACTCAAACAACGGTTACAAGCGCAGCAAGCGGTTGGATATGCTAGACGACTGGGATTGGCGGGAAATCGAGGCCAACCAGATCATGCAGGGTGAGGACGGCTTCGTTGCCCCTGAAGACGTTCACTTCCGCAAGTATTGACTTGTAACCAAGCAACCGCAACCGCATACTTCAAACCATGAAACAACGCAAGACAATCGAAATCGCCAAGCTCCGCGCGTACGCCAACGCTTTCTTGGCAAACAGCGCGGACGAACAATCGGAGCAACGTATCGGCGTGCATGGCTTGGTTGCCGGCCTGCTAATGGACGCCGATGCCTATTGCGGCTTCCGCTACTTGGGCAAGGCGGACGTTCTTCCGGGCAAGACGTTCGGCATCACTCACGGGAGTCCGCCCGTATTCCATGACGAGACTCGAACCCATCTATTCTGATTCTCCGCGCGGTTCCCTCGGCAACGGGGGAACCTAGCGGGTAATCAGGCCCGGAAAAACTACGGATCAATATGCGAAACGTCCTAAAATCCTCCGAACTCCCCCACGCTTGGGCGCACCAAACGCAACCAAGCGCGCGGTGCGCGGCAAATATGTCCTTTGACGGCCCGGTGATCCGCTCCTACGGGACGGCGATTGCCCGGCACATCACAAGCAAGCGCGGAGAGAAAGCCGTGCTATTCAACGCTTCCCGCTACTCTAACAGCACGGCAAAGCACGCGAGCCGGATCCGGGGCGCGTTGCCTCCGGGCGTGCTCGTGTTTTGGGTTGGGAATCAGGCGCGCGGTGCAAGCCTTCAAGACTGCGACGGGTCCGCCCCGTTTGACTACGCCATGCAGCAAGCGGCCAAAGCGCGCGCCAAGCACGATGCGGCCCGCACCGACGGAAACCGCGTCTTCTACTTGGGCTCAGAATGCGGGTGGATGAAAAACGCCGCCGCCGTGGCCAAGTTCTACGGACTCCGCCGCAAGGTGGACGAAAAGGCAATCGAACGGCTTGCCGCCGCCGAAGTGAGCGCCAAAGCGGCCGAGGCTAAGGCCCGCCGTGCGGCGGAAACGGCCCGCGACGCGAAGATGGCCGAGGACGTGGCCCGATGGCTGGCCGGCGCGAACGTGAGCGCCTACGGGTTCTCCCGCGTGCTCCTCCGGGCCGAGGGTGCCGAAGTTGTCACGTCCCGAGGCGCACGGGTGCCGCTAGAAGATGCCGCCCGCACGTTCCGCTTTGCCATCGCGGCACGGGAGCGCGGCTGGCATCGGAACGGCGAGGCCCACAAGGTTGGGCCGTACCAACTGGACGCGGTGAACTCGGCGGGCGTCGTAGCCGGGTGCCATCGGATTGATTGGCAAGAGATTGAACGGTTTGGGAAAGCGATGGCTTGGGCCTGATTCAGTGTCCAAACAACCGGCCCGCCCGCGGGCGAGGCCGACGTTTGCACAATGGAAAACAACCAACCGTAAATTGAATGAAAATCACGCCCTCACAGTACAGCCATATCCTTGAATCTATCCGCCCGCTTGTGCCTAAATTGCAGGCATATCGGGAGCTGATCGCGGAGAATCCACGCGCGGCCACGTCCCCGATGCGTGTCCGCTGGGACGCTAGCTATGCGGCCTCGGGTTTGACGGCTTGGCTTTGCGCCACGGTTTACAAATCGGACTTCAACGATAGCCATCTGGACACGGCTTTGCGCCGGGTGATGAACGAGCTTGGATTCCCTGAATTCTCGAAGTGATCTACTAAACCAAACACAATGAAACCCAAACTCACCCCGGCGCAGAAGCGCGCCCTTTCGGCATACAAGGAAGCGCAGCGCCAAGAGGATCGCTATATGGGCAGCGTCTTCGTGACGGCCCACGGGCAGCGGGCGCAGGAAGCCAAGACGCAAGCGGCGTACAAGGCTTGCAAGGCCCTTGGCATGGACTTCAACCACGGGCTTTGAATGACTACCCCGATTCTCGGCTCCGACGAGTACAAGGAAGCCTTCCATGCCCACACGCGGGCCGCGGCTAGCTACCGGATAGCGGCCCATTGCCACCGGGCAGGAGCCATCACGAGCGAAGAGTTCATCGGACTGCAAAAAGAGTACAAGTTGGCGAACAATCGGTTCGACGAAGCTTTCAGGAAAGAGCAGGATAAACAGCAATCAATCAACTAACTACCACCATGAAGAACATCACTGAACAGAAGGCCGACTTCCTCGAATGGCACGGCTACGAGGCCCCGGCCGCGCTCGTCGCGGCTTGGCAGGCTGGAACGATGGCGCTCCCGGAAGTGCCAGTGCTCGCGAAGGGGTTCTCCCGGCTTATGCGGGAAGCCGTAAGCCCGAAGGAACTGGACCTCGCCAACCACCGCAACCACATGGACCCGGACTACGCCGGCTGTTGCGCCACCAATGACTTCACCGACAGCAACGTCCTGATGAGCGAGGCGTTCGCGGTGCTCGGGTACGACACGGCCCCGCCCGATGGCGTTAGTCTGGACGTGGCCACCGATGCCTACTCGGCCACATGGAACGCGGCTTGGGATCTCGCCAAGCAGGAAGGGTTCCGGTTGTGAAGCCATTGGTACTCGTTTGCTGTGAGTTCAGCGCCACGGTTCGGTCGGCTTTTCAAGCGGCCGGCGCTGACGCTTGGTCCTGCGACCTCCTCCCCACGGAAGCGCCCGGACAGCATATCCAAGGGGACGCGCTCGCGGCACTCCGGTCCCGCCCTTGGGACATCATTATCGCGTTCCCGCCATGCACATACCTGTGTTCATCCGGGATGCATTGGACGACCCGCGGGCTACGCGACCCGCAGCTCACAGAGGACGCGCTGGCGTTCATCCGGGCCTTCATGGACTCGGACTGCCCGCGGGTCGCCATCGAGAATCCGGTCGGCGTGATCTCCACCCGCATCAGGAAGCCCGACCAGATGGTGCAACCGTTTGAGTACGGGCACGATGCCTCGAAGCGGACGTGCCTGTGGCTGCGGGGACTGCCGAAGCTCAAGCCTACCGAGTACGTACCGCCGAGGACAGTGTGCAAGCGGTGCAAGGCGGTCTCGCGGGCCCAGGACTTGCAGGCGTGCCCGTCCTGCGCCTTGGATGGGGCGTGGTGGCGGCCAAGATGGTCCAATCAGACGGACAGCGGCCAGAACAAGCTCGGCCCTAGCGCGGACCGATGGGCGCTCAGGTCCGCGACCTACCCCGGAATTGCCGCGGCAATGGCCGCACAATGGATGGCCGTCCTAACTTCAACCACTAAAGAACACCATGAATAAACTGCAACAATTGTCTCGCCGCATCGCCCGCCTACAAGCAGAGTTCGACCTAGAAAAACAATCCGCGCGGCAGCTAGGGTCTCCGTCTGTCACGGTGTACCAGGTGCGGGAAACGATGGTGAAGCGGCACAAACGCCACGGGTTCACGGCGGTACGAGTGAAACGATAAGCACAACCAACAGCCGGCACGCCCGGCCTTTCAAACCTGCCCGTCGCGGCTTTATCCTCTAGTAATTCACACACTTCTAATACCTGCCGGTAGTTTCCACATTACCCGGCGGGCAGGTTTGAGAGATATGAAAACACTTTTATTCCTCCTCATCGGCGGCGCAGCAATGGCCGCCACGGACGACGAAATTTGCTCGGCCATATACAGGTTAGAGGGCGGTCCAAAGGCCAAAGCGCCTTATGGCATCTTGTCCATGAAGGTCCGTGACAAAGCTCATGCTAGGCAAGTCTGCCTTGCCACCATCCGCAACAGTCGCGCGAGGTGGCTCAAGGCCGGGCGGCCCGGCGATGAACTAGATTTCCTTGCCGACCGGTATTGTCCTGTGGCAACTGATCCAGTTGGGAATAGGAATTGGAAACGGAACATTCACAAACTCACTAAATAGAATTATGAACTACCTATACTGCGCCTTGGTCTACGCGGCCACAATCACCGTCATGCTGTATGGATTCTCCAAACTGCGCCGGACGTGTCCGGTGTGCGATGGAACGGGTGTCAGCCACATCCGACAAAGCGGCCTGTGCCGGGCCTGCCACGGGGAGGGCAAGCTGTGAGAATCTTGGACCTGTACGCCGGGGCTGGTGGAGAGCGTCGTCGAGCGCGAATCGAGGCTCGCGGTCATACGTACTTCACGCTGGACCTGGACCCGAGATTCAACTGCACGCTGTCCTTGGACATGATGACCCTTTATCCGGCCGAGTTCATGGACAACTACGGAGGGTTCGACCTGGTGTGGGCCTCCCCGCCCTGCGAAGCGTTCAGTGTGGCTTCCATCGGCCACCACTGGACCGGAGGGAAGGGAGCGTACGTTCCCAAGACTCCCGAGGCGACCCAGATGCAGGCCCTGGTGGTGAAGACCATCGAGTTCATCAGGCACATGGCCCCTACCGGGTGGATCATGGAGAATCCAAGGGGCGTTCTCAGGAAGCTCCCGTGTGTGGACGGGCTTCCGTTGAATACTGTAACCTATTGCCGTTACGGTGATACATCAATGAAACCGACTGACTTGTGGGGCCATGTGCCGGGCTGGGAGCCACGTCCGATGTGCTGCAATGGCCATCCCGATCACGATGCTGCCCCGAGGGGCGCTCGTACCGGGACGCAAGGGAAGAATGGGGCGGCTGAGCGGGCGGTCGTTCCTTGGCAGCTTTGGGCGGACGTGCTGTGGGCGATGGAAAACAACAGCAAATAACCAACAGAATACATGACACTTACTTGGAAATCTAACGGGCATACAGAGACGTACGAGACGAAAGCAAAGCTTCTCCACGCCACTTGGAGGCTGTGCATGGCCGGGTTCATCCTCGGCCGGGACTTCACCATCGACACCGGAGACAGCAAGTGAGCGCATCGGACGAGCCTCTGGTGGTGGTGATGGAGGTGGTCCCGACCGTCTCGACCATCCCGCAAGTCCAGGTCAAGGCCACCATACCCACCCTCAACCGGGCAATCCAAGAGTACGTGGCTGAGCTGAAGTCCATGGGGTATTCCGATACCGTCATCAGCGGGGCCGAGACAACCCTTGAGATGTTCGAGCTTTGGCTGGGCAAGAAGTCCGTGTCGCGGGAGACGGTCATCGGATTCCGCCATCACCTAGACAACCACCCCACTTGGTCGGGCCGCACGGCCGGGTGGAGGTGGGGCTGTGCGGTGAAGTTCTTGGATTGGCTGGTCATCGGTGGATACACCCAAGTCAAGATTGCGTCGGGGATCAGGGCTCCGTCTGCCAAGCCGGCCAAGTACAAGAAGCTGCCCATCACCGAGCACACCTACCGGAAGATCATGGATGCGGAGACGAGCCCGGTCAGCCGGTGGTTGTACTGCCTCATGTGGAACACCGGGATGGCAGTCGGTGACGCTGCCAGCCTGCAATGGGACGAGGTGGACATGGACACCGCCACCATCACCCGGGTCCGCATGAAGACCAATGCCACTGACCGGCCCTGCATCATCCCCGTCCAACGTCCAGGAGAACTATGGGACATGTTGGTGGAGAGGGATGGGTTCCGAGAGTCCGAGGAGGACCGCTACCCGAACATCAATGGGAAGTGCTACGTCCACCCGAAGGCTTGGCTTGATTGGGAATCCCAACGAGTCCACAACAGGTGGGTCCACAAAACCACCAAGGCTGCCGGCATCGTCGGGGCCGGGCTGTCTCTCCACTCGTTCCGCAAAGGGTTCGTGTCGAGGATGGCCAAGGGCGGGATCAATCCATTCGTGGGCTGCCAGATCACCGGGCACAAAGACCCGAAGATGTTCCAGCACTACGTCCAGACAGACCCCGAGTTCATCCGGTATGAGGTGGAGAGGGCATTGAGTGAAGCGGCGCAGAGGAAGTGAACCTACCATGAGCAATCTCTCTATCGTCATCGGGTCCTACCGGATGTCTCCGTTCGTTCACCTGAACATCCTGCAATGCCGGAAGGTGTTCGGGGACGTACCCATCTTGGTGTCGGACGATCGGTCCGACGAGTCGCCGGCTGTGCAGGCGGTGGCTGAGAAGGAGGGGTGCGCCTACATCTGCCCACCTTCCCGTCGCTCCCATACCTCTGGCGACCTGCAAGCGTTCATCAATGGAGCGGCATTCGCTGAGCAGATGGGCACGGAGGTTGTCCTGAAGCTGTCTCAACGGCTCATCCCGTTGACCGGGTTGGACAGGCTCATCCTCCCGCAGTTCGAGAACCCGGACACCTGGGTTGTGCTGCCTGGACAGCCTGAGAAGAAGACGTTCGCTCGTGCATCGGCCATGTTCTTCAACAAGTTCACCGCCCTGACGGACATCGTGGCTTGGCGTCCTGAGCGGCTGACTGCCGGGATGATTATCCAGAGGTACAAAGCTCAATGCTCCGGGGCCAAGCAGAGGAGCGACCAGTTCATCGAGGTGTTCTGGGGCACCATGACCACGGGTGAATACAAGGACCACTCGGTGTACGTCCATGAGCTAGCCAATCCCCTGCTTGGGAAGGCCAAGGCGTTCTTGCGGAAGGCTCAGTCCCACGAACACGAGTACGCCAACCTGGCTGCGTCCCGCGGGATTGTCGGGGAGTTCTCCACAGCGGAATGGGCGCACATCGAGAAGAAAGGGTATCTTGCGCTGGCTCCTCAGTTGTGAGCAGGTTTGCGAAACTTGCGACTTGACAGATTCAATCACGCATAGATAGTCACGAACATAACGGGCGGTGGCAGAATGAGGATGCTTCAGAGCGGGTCGCGACCGCAGCGCAGTTGACGCGGAGTACCAGTCAACACCATAGGTTTAATCCCTATACGCCCGACCAATCTCCACAATGAATCTGCACAAATTCCATCGCGCCTACGCGCGCTTCAACAAGAAGCGTTGGATGAAGCTGGCATTCTTGCGGCGGCAATGGAGGCGCGCCGATGAAGCCTTTGGCCCTTATCGCCCTAACTCTGAACTCTGCAAATCGGCATGAGCAAACCCACCAACACGTTCATGCGGGGCCGGCTTGAAGCAGCGACCATCAAGCTCTCCATCGTCACCAAGAAGTCGTCCTTCCCGGGCGCGTACCTGTTCAAAGGGTCCACCATATCGGTCGCGGGCAATGAGTCGCAGGCGATGTACGACTACGGCGCGGAGGTGGATATGGAGGAGGCCGTCGTTCCCGCTTCAGCCATCGCCATGTTCCTCCGTGGCGACAAGGACGGCACCGTCACGCTCCATCGCAGCAGCCCTGGCCGAATGGTGATTGAGTCGGATAACGCCAAGTTCCAGACATCCCTGCTAGACCCATCCTCGGTGACCATCCCGACCATCACAGTGGACAACTGGATGGGCATGGACGGGTGGGCGCTCGGTCAGGCGATGAAGGACGGAGGCGTCTGGTGCGGATCCCACAACATCCACAACGAGTACCGGCACGTCCAAGTGTCGCCGGTTGAGGGTGGGCTTGTGGTTCTTTCTACCAACAGGTCGTTCCTATCCGCCGCGTTCCTGAAGTGCGACCATTCTTTGGGGGAGGCTCAGTTCGTCCCGAATCCGATGGTGGACCTGATGGCCGGCGCGTCCCTGAAGGTGGAGATTGCGTTCTCGTCTAGCCGGGTGTCCTTCCGGTCGAAGGAGTTTGTGGCCCACCATTCACTGTGTGCCGAGGGCCGGGAGGTGGCGCTTCCGTTCATCACACGAGCAAGGACAGTCCCTTTGGCTGCAATCGTGGACCGTAGGCGTCTATCAGAGTTGATGGCCATGGCCTACTCGTCCTCGCAGGACAAGGTCAAGACGGGTATAGATGTGCTGGTCTCCGAGGAGGGGTTGGTGGTGACAAAGACTTCCAGCGAGAACGAGTTCCGGGCATCCATGCCGGTGGAGTTCAAGGCCGGCGCGCTGTGGATGTGTGCCAGCGACAACGTCTCTAGGACGCTGGACTCCATGAGCTGTGAGAAGGTGGAGATCAGGACGACGAGCGATCCCGCAGATCCGGTGGTCATTGTTCCGGCTGGTGAGGAATGGCCAATCCATGTGGCCTCGAAGATCCGATATGCGTAAAGGAAACCAATGACAACAATCTACGAACAGTTGGTCAGGGATGGGTGGAGGGAGTATCCGAACCAGTTCCGGTCATACTCCCGCTGCTTCTACAAGAAGCTCGATACTTCAACGAGATGCCATTGCAACGACGACAAGCCCGGCATCCAGATAGAGATTGCCGTGTCTGAACATGAGGGCCGCGTCTCGATGGAGCTTGAGCTGTGCGCGGGCGTGAGGGACGAGACTTGGTTCAAGATTCAGAACTACTCCCTACCAAAGACCCTTGATGGCGTTTACCTGTTGATTCCGAGGATGATTTCTGCTTGGGAGCTGGTGGCCAATTTCCAGACTCGGCCCGCCCAAGAGCTGGCTTAAAACCGAAACGAGACGAACCCGAAAGAAGAAGTCCCCCAGAACAAGTAAGTGAAGTAAAGGAAAGAGAAAACCAGAGCGTCGGAACCAATGGGTCGGCGCTCACGTTTTCCCTCTCTCAAAGGCCGGTAGGTCGGGGCGGGTCTCCTGCGTGCCTTCAAACCTCGGTCCGCCTGGAGCGATTACCGTAAGGCTGGTCTTTGCCAGCGAGGCTGGCCTGGAGCAGCTTCCCGCCCTGGGTACAACCAGAGCCGGAAGCTGCTCCCGACGACAGGACTATGGCGAATAACCGCCAACCGTCAAGTCATCAAAGCTTCCCCGCAGCCAGCTTCTTGATGGCTCCTTGCAGGTGGGCAGGGTCCTTCTCGTTGTGCAGCACGAAGTCGATCAGGGCTGCCTCGTGCAGCTCCTCAATCCACCGGCGCTCCACCTCGGTATGGGCATCGTTGTCGGGCCGGACAATCTTGACGATGATTCCTCCCCGGTCGCGCCACATACGCCCCTCGTCCGCCCGGCACAGCCTTGAGTTGACGCACTTGGCAGGAAGGCTCTCGAAGAACCGCTCCGCCACCTCCTCGTACTTCCAGATGCCGTAGTCTTCGAGGAGTGGGCGGAGCTGGGCCTTCACGTCATCGGCTTGCGTGAACGGGCTGTGGCCGATGTCCTTGAGGAGCGACCAAGCGTTGGCGATGGAGGAGATTCGGTCGCATCCACGCCCGGTCTCTTCGAGCCAGTTGTGCATCTTGGACCACTCCTTCTCACTCGCGTCGTCCACCATCTTCTTGATGATGTCCCCAAAGCAACTCCTCTTGTATCCGATGGAGACGAGGGCGTCGGCGGCTGTGTCTTTCCCGCAGCGGGAGTATCCGGTCAGGGCGATCAGGGGGTAGGGCATGTGGTGGTAGCGGAGAGGTCTAGGGTTGGGATGAGCCCGATGCCGACAGTGTAGATGGACAACCACTGGGCAGGCGTCGGGAAAATCAGGCGGGCCTTGGTTAGGCGGGTACGTACCACGCGCTTCCAAGTGGCGATGGGTTGGCGGACAGACTTTGGATCTACCGGGCGCTTGAACATGAACCAAGCCCCGGAGGCCACGAGGATTTCCAGCTCCTTCTCTGTGGGGCTGGACAAACTCTCCACCACCACATCCTCGATGATGGCCGGGTCCACCGGGTAGTCCTTGGCAAGGGCTGCCACATTGTCCTCGCCGGCCTTCAGGTGGGCCAGCAGTAGGTCGAGCTGCATCACCCCCTCGTACACCTCCTGGTTGTGCAGGAGGTCAGGGCGATGGGTGAAGATGGATTGGGGGGTCACTTGGTAGGTTCGGCTTGTTTGCGGATCTGGCGGACACGCTCACGGGAGATCCTGTGAATGCGGGAAAGGTCGGCATTGGACAGCTCCCAGTTCCACTTCTGGCGACGAGCAACGAGGGACGCTCCGGGATGGGACCGGTACGAGGTGGGCCTCGGCATGGACAGGAAGCGCCTCCAACGCCAGATGGTGGCAGGAGATACCCCCATCTTTTTGGCGAGGACGGCGTCCTGTTGGGACCAGTCCAATCTGCCCATTGTTTTAGGACACAGCTTCTTTGGCATCGGCGACTTCAACCTGAGCGCCGAGAAAAATCTGTCAAGGCGGAACTTGACAGGGCCATTTAACTGACCCATTCTCGTGACGCCATAAAGGACGCCAAGCTGGAGCACTAAAGCAAACCAGCAGTCCAAAAAGGCACCAGTAAAACCATGAGTGAAAAGTCAAATCCGTTTGTTCCCGGGGCGCAGAAGATGGCCCCTCAAGTTGAAGCCGGGCTCCACCCCGCAGTCGCCATCGGCGTGTACGACATCGGACACCGAATGGACATCCGCTTCGGGAAGGTGAAGCACGAGTACGTCCTCGTCTTCGAGCTTCCTGCCGCTGAACCGTTGGTGATTGATGGGGAGACGCTGCCTCGCACCTTGTCCACCACGCTCACCGCATCCATGGGGTCGAAGAGCAATCTCCGCCCGCTCTTGGAAGGCTGGCGCGGTAAGGCGTTCACAGATGAAGAGGCCAATGGGTACGACATCACCCGCATCCTCGGAGTGAAGGCGCAGGTCAACGTGGTCCATGTCGAGCGCAACGGGAAGACCTACGCGAACATCAAGAACGTCCTGCCGGCCCCGAAGGGCTCGACGTTCGCCGCCTCCACGAAGCCGGTGGCCTGGTCGGTCACGAGCCTTGAGAGTGCAGCCGAGCTGGAACAGTTGGACCTCCCTCCATGGATCAAGAAGAAGATCGAGGATTCTGACGAGTACAAGGCGCTCAAGGGTGGTGGTGGAAGCCAGCCGGACGCGCCTGTGTCCGACGACAACGTCCCTTGGTGATGGGATTGATTTCTGATTAGCAGACAACAAAAAACATGAGCAACGAAAACATCAAAGTTCAACCCTCCTCGGCCATCCCAAGCGGTCGCCGCGGTCGCAAGCCGGGCCACTCCAAGTATCCGTTCAACAGCCTCACCATTGCCGATGACGGCGAGGGCAACTCCTTCGAGGCTGAATCCAAGACCGCCTCCGGTCTCTACTCGTGCGGCAAGCGGGCGGTGCCCGGTGCCAAGTTCGCCATCCGGAAGCTCGTGGGTGCCGATGGTGCCCAACGCATCGGCCCCAAAGGCAAGCTGGTGTGGGGTGTGTGGCGGGTGAAGTAACGGCGGTGGCCGGGGCGCGACGGGATACGCGCACCAATTTCGGGCATGACGCTGCGTGCAAGCAGCTAGAACTTCGAGCCTGCGTTGTAGGTTCAACAGTCCACACGGTCTACTCTGAAGGTTCAAATCCTTCCATGCCCACCAATCACAACCAAAGCGACCAACCATGACCAACATCACAGACCCACTAGACGACCCTGAAACCCCCACCCCCAAGCGCATCGAATCCTCGGACCAATGGGCCGTCTGGGACATTGAGAGTGCCCCGCTCCCCGACGAAGTCCTGCGCGCCCAGATGCCCTCCTTCAAAGCCGCAGCGAACCTGAAGGACCCGGCGAAGATTGAGGCGGACATCGAGGAGAAGAAGGCTAAGTACATCTCTCAAGCTGCCCTGTCCCCGATGAGCGGCCGGGTCATCGCTGTGGGCATCAAGCATTCCCACGACGGCACCCAGCTTATCCACGGTGAGGACGAGGCTGACGTGCTACGCAAGACGTGCCGTGTCATGAACAATTGCATCGGTGAACGCATCCGCTGCGTCGGCTTCAACATCCACGGGTTCGACCTGCCGTTCCTGCGCTTCCGAGCGATGGTCCATGGGATCAAGACGCCCCTCTGGACAACCTACAACGGTCGGTCCTTCTGGTCGTCCCATTTCCGGGACCTCCTCCCTGAGCTGGTGATGGGCCGGGACTTCGCCGGGTTCAACCTGAACGCTGTGTGCAAGGCGATGGGGCTACCGGGGAAGACCGGTGACGGGGCGTTCTTCTACGAGCAGTACAAGGCCGACAAGCAGAAGGCCCTGGACTACTTGGAGAACGACCTGAAGGCCACCGAGGCGCTCGGGAAGCGCATGGGGGTGATCGAGTGAGCCCCGAGGAAGAATTTGACGACGAGGAGGCGGGGCGCGTCGAGCGTAGGGAACACTCCTGCTCCGACGGGATGTGCGGGGCAGAGGATTGCAAGCGGTGCCGGCCCGGGTGGAGCTGGGATGAACCAACCGAATGACAGCGAAGCGCACCACCCTCTCCTCCATCCTCGCCGAGTTCCCGCCTTGCCTTGTGCGGATGGCTGGCCGGTATCGTAGGTCCACCCGGAGAACCCCGCTCACGGACACTGAGATTGCGGTGCAGTCTGGGAGGAAGCTGGGAGAGGTGGTGCGCTGGGGCAGGCTGGAGTCTTGGGATTCCTTTTCGGTAAAGGATGTGGACGACTTCCTGCGCGGCTGTGGGTACAGCTACGGGGAGTTGGCGGAACTCCGCAGGTACATCAAGCGTACCTTGAAGTCCGCCACTCCCTTTGCCCACCTGAACCATCTCAACCCAAGGACGATTTCCTCAATCGCGCGGGCTTGCGAGCGCGCCTCAAGCTTGAAGCCTTGCGCCCCCGACTCGAAGAACTCCGCAGCTTGAGCCCCTTGCTCTTAGATTTCTTCCGGAGGTTGAAGCCTTCCCGAGCACGCTGAAGGGTGGATGCCTGCCCGGATGTGGACCGACCGATGATGGTGGATGCCTGTTCCTCGGTCGGAGTATGGCCAAGGACAGACCGGAACGGGTCGCGCCCACTCACCGAAGCATTGAACCGCTTCTCGGCCTCCTTGGTGGACAGTCCCTTCCCGACGAGGTAGTCGATGCCCCGCTGCTTGGCAGCTTGGAACTTCACGTCGTCCTTCTCGTAGATGGCAGCCACCGCGTCCCGGACAATCGGGGTCATCGGGGTGGACTTGACCGAGGCGGGGGCTCCACCAGATTCCCGCACTTCCATCCCGACAGCGCCGGTACGTACCGCACGCTTTGCCTCACGGGCAGCGGTATCACCCGGCATCAGCGCATTGACGATGGGTTGGCTGAACCAGAGCTGCTTGCGAGCGAAGTCCAGGGCCGGGTACACAAGATCACCGGACTCATAGGCGTTCTGGATGGCCCCGATCATGTTGTTTGCGGCACCAACGAGCGGGTTGTTGTCCAAGACGTTGGCGCTTACAGGACCCATCAACGGCTGACCAGAGAACGCGGCCCCGACCAGCGAGGCTCCAAGCGGCATCACGCCACCAGCAGCAGCAGTCAGGTACTTCCCGACAAGCTCTGGATTATCAGCGACCTGCGCGATGGTGGGACTGGTCAGTGGCTCATTTTGGATGTTCGACTTGAAGAACTGCTTCACCGGAAGGGTTGCGGCCCCGGTGAACAGGGTCATCGCAATCATGAACAGGTAGGCCATGGCCTGACCAAACTCCTTCTGCCATCCTGCGCCACCCTTATTACCGAAAGTGCGCTTCTGGGCACCCAACAGTTGGAGCGCATACCGCTGGAACAGGTACAGGGAACTCCTCGCGACACCGGCCACACCGGATCCACCCTTGGTGATCTCTGCACGGGTAGAATCCACCTCTTTGTTGGTCAACGAAATCAGCTCGAACACCACCGTCTCCCGTTGTGCCTTGGTGAGCAGGTCTCCCTTGGCCCCATCCGGGTTGCGCTTGTAGTAGTCGGCAGCCAACCGCTCCAATGACCCGGTGGATTCGTAGGTGGTGCGATAGTTGGACAGGTTCTCCTCGGACATACCAATGTCCGATGCCTTTATTGAGGCGGACTGCGAGGACTGAATCTTCTCGTTGATGGTGGAACCTTCGAGGCTGTTGACCCACAACCACAGCTTCGACTTGATCCGGTTGGAAAGCTCCGTCTCAATCATCGAGTTCATCTGGTTGACCATACGGTCACCGGATCCGGGGAACCGCTGGCGGATGTACTCAAACGTGGCGGGGATGAGCCCGCGACCGAGAACCGGGCTGGTAAGGATGCTGGAGATGGCCCTGGAGGTGGCGGTTTCTTTTGCTCGTGTGGTGTCACCGAACGACATCGGGTTGGATTTGTACCGACTCCACGTATCGGAGAACGACTCGGCCGCATCCAAGATACCGGAGTCTTCCAGCTCCTGCCGGCGAGTCAGCATGTCCGAGAACAGATTGGAGGACAGCTCCGCGATGGCTTCTTGCACTTTCCTTGGCATGAACAGGCCGAGCTTCTTTGCGGCCTTGTAGATGACGCGCTGGAAGACGTACTTGACCGAGGAGCCAAGCTGCTTCCCGTACAGTGCTGCGGCGAACCCGATGTTCCCGTGCATCAATCCAGCCCGGAGCGGGTCTAGCACCACCGCGGTCATGTTGTTGATGATCGGGGCCGGCATGGACAGCAACACGGAAGCGACAGCTCCCTTGGTGAAGTTCAACACCGCCACCTTGAACGCTTCCTCCTCAAGCACGCGCTGACGACCCAAGGCATCCTCGCGGTCCTTGGCCAGAGTCTCCAGCTTGTCGGCCATCTTCCTGAGCATCGAGTAGGTGATCTGCAACTCGCCCGCCTTGAACTGCTTTCTCAGCTTGGCCTCCAGCTCTCGGGTTGCGGACCATGTTCCAACTTTCTTCCCGTTGCGACCAAGCTCTTGAGCACGGGCCTCAATCTTGGCGTCGTACTCGGCCAACCTTGCGCGCATCGCCGAGAGCATGTTCCGGGCAGCGTTGATC
>Ga0194059_1000590_pt1 | contig 16861 bp, 22 predicted proteins | sample SepL6211m_MetaG_FD_163426 | JGI IMG/M metagenome (GOLD analysis project Ga0194059, IMG submission 163426) | Anoxic zone freshwater microbial communities from boreal shield lake in IISD Experimental Lakes Area, Ontario, Canada - Sep2016-L626-11m | ecosystem: Environmental > Aquatic > Freshwater >... | reverse complement strand
TTGGTGCCGACCCTCAGGATTTAGTCCCATTTGAAAAATATGCTGCTGCAGCCAATGGATTGGGAAGTCCCTCTTCTGCTGCAAGGGCCTTATTTGGTGGCGCAAAGAATATTGAGCGGGTGGATAAATTAGTTCAGTTCATTGCTAAACAAAAGGGCAAGAGTCTGCCTGTCATTGACGAGGTTGTTACGCTGGTCAATGCCCAACTTGAGAAAAACCGAGCGCAGTAAAACTTGCTAAGGGGGGCCATTTGACCCCCTAAAGCCTATATTGGCCGTCATCAATCTGTCATATATATTTCGATATAATTGGAAATATGAAAAATGCAGATGCTATTTCAGTTTTCCTAGCCCTAGGGCAAGAATCCCGCCTTAACGTTTTTCGCTTGATTGTTCAGCGAGGCGATGTTGGCCTAACCCCAAGCCAAATCATCGAAAAGCTTGGTATTCCCAATGCCACATTGAGCTTTCACTTAAAAGAATTGGTTCAATCGAACTTACTGTTAGTAGAACGTCAGAGTCGTAATCTCATATATCGCCCCAATGCCAAGATGGTTCAAGATCTCAGCGAGTTCTTGTTAGATAACTGTTGTGGCGGCAAGTCTTGTGCAAATACTAAATCTATGAAAAAGGCTAAATCACTATGAGGCAATACAACATCCTCTTTTTATGTACCCATAACTCCGCAAGATCGATCTTGGGAGAAGCCCTTGCTTCCACTCACGCGAGTGGTAAGTTTGTGGGCTACTCAGCTGGCTCAACTCCAGGCGATACGGTAAATCCTTTCGCTGCTGAGATTGCGATAGGGTTGGGCTATCCACAAGAAAAACTCAGAAGTAAGAGTTGGGATGAGTACGGTTTACCTAACGCGCCAGAAATGGATTTCATCATCACGGTGTGCGATAACGCAGCCGGTGAGGTTTGCCCATTCTGGCCAGGTAAGCCAGCTACAGCTCACTGGGGATTTCCTGATCCATCACAAGTGCAGGGTAGTGATGAAGAAAAGCACAGGGCATTTAGGGATGTCATGATTGGGCTTAAAAAGCGCATTGATTTGATGGCAGATATGCGCCTAGAAACTTTGGACTCATTGAGTCTTCATCGAATTCATTCACAAGAAAATACTGCTTCATGAATGCCTTAACTCAGAAACTATCATTCCTAGATCGTTATTTGACGGTTTGGATCTTCGCTGCCATGGGATTTGGGATTGGCTTTGGCTACTTCTATCCAGGGGTAGAGGGCTTCATTAATTCCTTTCAGGTGGGCACAACCAATGTTCCCATTGCGATTGGTTTGATCTTGATGATGTATCCCCCTTTTGCGAAGGTGCGCTACGAAGACTTGCCAGATGTATTTAAAGACAAACGCATCTTTGGTATTTCATTCTTGATGAATTGGATTGTCGCTCCAGTCTTGATGTTCTTTTTAGCAATTACCTTCGTTCCAGATCAGCCTGAGTATATGGCTGGCCTGATTCTGATTGGGATTGCACCTTGCATTGCCATGGTGATTATTTGGAATGACCTTGCAAAAGGCTCTACCGAGTATGCGGCTGGCTTGGTGGCTTTTAATGCCATTTTTCAAGTTTTATTCTTCAGTATTTATGCCTATTTCTTCTTAACTGTCTTGCCACCATATTTTGGTTTAGCCGGATCTCATGTCAGTGTAAGCGTGAGTCAAATTGCCCAAAGCGTCTTTGTCTACCTTGGGGTACCTTGTATTGCAGGTATCTTGACGCGTATGGTGATGCTCAAATTTGTTACTAAAGACTGGTACCACGAGCATTTTGTTCCGCGCATTGGCAAGATTACTTTGATCTCCTTACTTTTCACTATTGTTGTGATGTTCAGTCTCAAAGGAAATCTCATACTGACCCTGCCAATGGATGTAGTGACGATTGCTGTTCCGTTGCTGGTTTTCTTTGTGGTGATGTTCTTATTAACCTTCTTTGTGACGGGTAAGATGGGGATTGATTACAAACGCTGCTGCACCTTATCCTTTACTGCATCAAGCAATAACTTTGAGTTAGCGATTGCTGTAGCAATTGCAGTATTCGGAATCAATTCTGGAGCTGCCTTTGCGGCTGTTATTGGACCCTTGGTTGAGGTACCAATCATGATCGGCTTAGTGACTGTGGCTTTGTGGTTTAAAGAAAGCTTCTTTTCGAAGCCGTCTAAACTGAATTAAGGACGATACTTTCTAACAAGCTCTTCAAGAGAAAAGGCATCATCCTGCTTTCTGAGTTGATTGATGGTTTTTCTCAGAGCAACAATCTCTTTGTATTTTAGTCGTCCTAGCTTCTTTTTATCCATGCCGTAGGTATCTACGAGATACCGCACTCTCGAGCTAGAAATAATATATCGGATGACGGCATAAGCAGCCAGGAGTAGCGTGGATAAAAAGGCTAATAACATTTATTTTAGAAATGCGTCGTAGAAAGTCTTGATGGTGAGAGCCGTTACAGAAATAAAAAAGGCCTTACGAATAAAGCTGTTGCCATGTTTAATCGCAATCTTACTACCAATCTGACCGCCGGCAAAATTGGCTACGGCCATAAAGATGCCTAATCGCCAGTCAATCAAGCCCATATAGAAGAAGACACATAAAGCGCCAAGATTAGATGCGATGTTTAAAAACTTGGAAGGGGCTGCAGAGCGTAAGAAGTCAAATCCTAAGACTCTTGTATAAAAGAGCTTATAAAAGGCGCCAGCACCAGGTCCAAGAAAGCCATCATAAAAACCAATGACACCCGCCCCTGCAGAAGCGATCGCATTTTGCTTGTGATGTTTATGGCGAGGCTCATGAATGAGGCCGGCATTTGATTTGATATTAAAAATGAGCAGGGCGACTAAGAAGAACGGCAGGGCACTTCGTAGCCATTGGTTTGGTATTTGGGTAACTAGGTAGGCGCCGCCAACGGATGCTAAAAAGGCGACCGTAGATGAAATGATCACCAGCTTCCATGGGCTCTTATTGGCACGGGTGTATTGCATGGCTGAGCCAGCAGTGCCGATGATCGAGGCAATCTTATTGACCCCTAGAAGACTAGCAGGAGCCATACCCGGCAATACAGAAAAGAGAGCTGGAACCTGAATCATTCCCCCGCCGCCCATGATGGCGTCAATGAGGCCTGCGAGCAAGGCGCATGTGGCCAGTAGACTTAAGTCGAAAAGGGATAGATCAAACATGAGCAACAAGACTAGTAAAGCTAGAAGCTTACTACTTTATTCAGTAGACTGAACTTGTATGGGCAGTGATTGCTGTGAAGGTATTACTGCCTTCTTAGAAAGTGATGCTCCCATTTTTGGTCAAGCTTAGGGTAAATAGCCTTTTAGACCCACTGAGTAGAATGAGACAATCAAATCTTTGGGGCTCTTAGCTCAGTTGGTAGAGCAGAAGACTCTTAATCTTTTGGTCGCGTGTTCGAGTCACGCAGGGCCCACCAAGAAAGCGCTAAACCACCAGAAGGTGGCTTTTCATTTAGTATCTTATTGTGCTAACCAAGCGATTTATGCCGTAGTAAAAAGCTTATAGACCAAAGTGCCGCAGGATATTGATCAATGATGCCAATTTTGTATTCTTACCGAAGATGCCCTTATGCAATGAGGGCTAGGATGGCATTGACATACGCAAGTATTCAGGTTGAGCATAGAGAGATTTCATTAAGAAATAAGCCGCAATCCATGCTACTGGTATCACCCAAGGGAACCGTCCCAGTGTTATGCGTTGCCGGACTCATCCTAGAACAAAGTGTAGATATTATGCGTTGGGCTTTGGAGCAGTCTGATCCGGATGGATGGGGAGTGGTCGATGAGAGCATCGCGCAAGCTTGGATTGAGAAAAATGATGGACCATTTAAAACGCTATTAGATCAATACAAATATCCGAATCGATATCCTGAGCTTGATCAAGAACAGGTTCTGGGTGATGCAATAGAGCTGATGCTCAAACCCATGGAGACCTCTTTGCAATCCAAGCAGTATTTAATGGGAAGTAAAATGACTTGGGTGGATGTGGCTATTTTTCCCTTCATTAGGCAGTTTGCAATGGTTAACCCACAAAGGTTTGAAGAATTACCATTCACCTTGACTAAAAAATGGCTAAATCAATTGATTGAATCTGAACTATTTCATTCGGTGATGCATCAATATCCAAGCTGGGTAGATTGAGTGGGGGCCTTACATGCAAGTTAATGCCGAAGGGGTCTCTTCATCGCGCGTGTATTTGCCGGCTGGGCAATCTTATGCAACCCTGCTAGATTTCTTTGTCGCCAATTTCCCCCATATTGATTCTAGTGAGTGGGGGGCTCGCTTTAGCGAAGGCTTGGTGATGACTGCAGATGGTCAGCCAGTAGGAGCTAGCGATGCCTATCAATCCAATACCCATTTACTATACTTCAGGCGCTTGGCACGTGAACCCGAGATTCCTTTTGAAGAGCAGATCCTGTTTCAGGATGAACATATTCTGGTCGCTGATAAACCCCACTTTTTGCCAGTTACACCGAGTGGCCTGTATTTACATCAAACCTTACTCAACCGCCTCAAGCGAAAAACAGGCCTACAAAGCCTAAGCCCGATTCATCGGATTGATCGTGACACTGCGGGACTGGTGATTTTTTGCATCGAGCCAAATGAGAGGGCTCGGTATCACAATCTTTTCCGGGATCGAGCGGTCACCAAGGTATATGAAGTGGTGGCACCCTATTCAGAAGAGCTTAGCGCCAAATTGCCGATGAGCTATCGCAGCCGACTAGAGGAGTCCGAGCACTTTTTACAAATGAGGGAAGTTGCTGGTGAACCCAATGCAGATACCTATATTGAATTGATTGAAGTGGTCAAGCCCTGGGCTAAATATCGCCTAACTCCGGGCAGTGGCAAGAAACATCAACTGCGCTGCCATCTCAATGCCTTGGGTATTCCTATTAAACATGATCAGATATATCCAGATCTAACCCCTTATCAAGAATATGACTTGGACTTTTCAAAACCCTTACAACTTTTAGCAAAGCAGATCATCTTTACAGATCCAGTAACAGGCGCGAACCGGTCTTTTGTGAGCCAAAGGAAAATCTGTTTGATTTAGATCATGAGACTATTAAATATGGACCTTCTTAATCTCCAAATGCTGTAATGAGGGCAATAAAGGTGTAGGATTTGAAAATGAAGAATCAATATTAGGAGGTTCTGATGTCGTTCAATCATGCAGTCATTTGGATCGATCACAAAGAAGCACACGTGATGTTTCTCAGTCAAGATGCTAGTGAAGCAGAAATCATCAAAACGAAATCTACTCACTCCCATTTGCATCATAAGGCTCAAGAAATAGGCAGTGGCAGACTTGCTTTAGATGCTAAGTACCTTCATTCAGTAATCGAGGCTGTTAAAGAGTCAAAAGAAATTCTGATCCTAGGGCCTGGTTCAGCAAAATTAGAGTTGATTAAGCATGCCCATCAACATGATCAACGGATTGCTGCAAATATTGTTGGTGTGGAAACGGTTGATCACCCAAGTGATAAAGAGATTCTGGCTTATGCACGTAAGTTTTTCTACAAAGCAGATCAAATGTTGTGAAGGATGGTGAAAAATGAATCAAGAAAAGAATCGAGAACCAATAGGATTGAATGGTCTTCCAAGCCATGATTACTTCTTGGATGCAGTCAATCATATTGATCAAGCGGTTACTAGCAAGAGCATTGCCCTTAGTGCTGCCAAAGGAATCATCTATAGCATTACTGAAACTCTGGGGTCAATGATGGGTGATCCTGATTTACCCAGCCATTTGCGATCTGCTTATGAAGGGGTGCTGGAAGTAGCTCGCGAACTAGAGGCGAAGATTGCCAATTTGAAATAGCGATAACGGCATTGATAGGGTGATGAAAGGCAACTTCGGTTGCCTTTTCTTTTGCTCAATTGCAAGCAAGGGGCTAAGAACAGTAACTCATCTAAAATGACAAACAACATGACTTGAGATAAGCATTGCGTTGATGGGCAACATATTACATAAGCGGTTGGCAGTTGCCCCCATGATGGAGTGGGGCTGTATGCGCTTCTAAGCCATATGGAATATAGGATAACTAACTCTTAACTCGCATTAGGGTCAAATAAGGGAGCAGCATCTGCTAAAACATGCGCGTGTTGACTGCCTACAGTAGTCAATACAGTCTTAACTGTCCAATAATAAGACTTTATTCATTTCGGAATAAGACTTTATTCATTTCGACCTGCAGGCTACTTAACATATGCCACTCTGGCAATAAGACTTTATTCATTTCGGAATAAGACTTTATTCAACGCCCAATAAGACTTTATTATTTTCAACACTAGAGCACAGCACAACACACCAAAACACAACTTTCATCCAAGGATATGGTGCTTTAAGCTCCAATCTGCTGGATATACTTGGCAAAAATCCCATCAAATACGTCGTATGAGTGCGAAAAATAGCGATGATTTCTCTTTGGTTGTGTCGTCGAAGCAAACGACAGGAGAAGTATTGGTTGTGTCGTAAAGCAAAGTCGAAGGGTAAAAAATGCTCCTCGCACTTGTTTACAAGGGCTCGGCTGAATTTAATCATTTTTCGTACCTCAATAATTCACTATTGACTGCTCGTAACACGTACCCAAAGAGCTCAGTTTTGATTGTCAACTGAGTTGCATAGTGAAGCTTTCGGTAGCATTCCCTCCATCAATGTATTTAAGATTTCATATTCAACTAATCGTGTACACGCTTTAAGAAATAATTATCGATTTGTCGCGGAGTAGTCGCCCAAATAAATTCCTAAGTAATCTTTTGTAATTCACTCTCCATTTTCGTTGCGTGTTCACGCTTTAAGTAATTGCTAATGTAGCTACATTTTTCTGATCTCCATAATTTATGTTGCCGACGTGCATCGTTATCTTGCTAGACATTCCTTATAGCCGCGCTACGTCACACATTGTTCAAAGTTAAGCACAGGGCTATTCTTTTCTCGTGAGAGCGCATAAGGACGTCTAATGTGTTTTGAAGGCCATCGCTGTTTTATCGATGGCAAAAAAAATTGATGTAAGTATTCAAGCGTATGAATATCTTTTAGTCACAACAGATTATTTGTATAGCCTCTTGAGAGGCTCAAGTCGAGATTTGCAGGAACGAAATTCATGATGTCCGGCTTCGATGTAACTTGCCTATATTCCTGCGGAATTAAAAAACCCAGGCGCATAGTTTTGTGACATTGATTCCAATGCTGAAATTAGCTGAATTGATATAGCCCCCAATCGAAGACTGCTTGAAAATTACAGCTCACATCCGATTTTCTTAAGTAGGTTGCCTGGATTCTATTTGGGTCTAATCCGGTCTTTATTCGGGTTATTGAGTAATTAGAGTGGTGAGCTTATTCAGGTCTATTCCGGTTGACATTCCGGTCTAATCGGGTCTATAATTAGCCCTATGAATACCGAAACCATTGTTATCACGCCTGAATTGCTCAATCTCTTGAGCGAAGTCGATGAATTTAAGGGCGCTTGGCGTGCGTTGGGAACTTTGGCGCCAGAGCGCCTCAATGCATTGCGACACGTGGCGACCATCGAAAGTGTTGGTTCTTCAACCCGCATCGAAGGTAGCAAGTTGACTGACCGCGAGGTTGAGAAACTACTTTCAAAAATACAGATTAAGAAGTTTGATAGTCGTGACGAGCAAGAGGTTGCTGGTTACGCCGAGACGATGGAAACTATTTTCCATTCCTTTGATGATATCCCGATTACCGAGAATCATTTAAAGCAACTGCATCGTGATCTTCTGCGTTATAGCCAAAAAGATGAACGACACAGAGGTGAGTATAAGAAGTTGCCGAATAATGTGGTCGCATTTGATGCTGATGGAAAGATGGTTGGCGTAGTTTTTGAAACAGCAACTCCGTTTGATACTCCGCGTCGCATGACCGAATTAGTTGCCTGGCTCAAAGATGCGCGAGAGCTAGGGCGATTACACCCACTACTGATCGTAGCTGTTTTCATAGTCACGTTCTTAGAGATCCATCCTTTTCAAGATGGTAACGGAAGGCTCAGTCGTATTTTGACGACGTTATTGCTTTTACAAGCCGGCTATATTTATGTTCCCTATAGCTCGCTTGAAAGCGTTATTGAGCAGAGTAAAGATAATTACTATTTAGCTCTGCGCCAAACTCAACAGTCGATACATACTGAAACTCCAAATTGGCAACCGTGGTTATTGTTCTTCATGCGTGCACTACAGCAGCAGAAGAGGCGACTGGCCGCTAAAGTTGAGCGTGAAAAAGGATCGCTGGCGTTATTGCCGGAATTGGCCGTTAAGGTTCTGGATTATGTTCGCGATCATGGACGCGTAACGACGCGTGATATGGTCCGTGAATTTGGTGCAAGTCCGAACACTCTAAAAACAACGTTTAGTAGTCTCGTTAAAAAAGGGTTATTGGTGCGGCATGGTGGAGGGCGTTCAATATGGTACGGCTTACCGTGAAAGTGTATAGATAGGAAATATTGTGGACGTAGTTCTGGACTAAGGCATTAAATTAAAGCTAATGTTTGATTCATGCTAAATTGTCCAAATCTACTTAACTACCAGCTGTTTTCTACGCCAATGCATTTAAGTAGATTTGCGGTTGTTTAATGTCTTGAAGGCTCAAGACATCTAAGTTACCAACTTCTGCTTCTTTTGTTATGTACGTAATCCAGCCACGGCTATCGCTTAGTGGCTTTACAACAATGTCGTGATCTCCAAAATCGCAACCTTTCCAAGCTTGTGCTATTGCAGAGTAAATATCAACATTAGGCGGCAAGTTGCCAATTGCAAGGTGTGCATGCAGTCGCTTACCGTTATGCAAGCCCTCTAAGCTCGAAATCATTAGTGGGACTGAAAATGCTTTTGTAGACGTGCGTTTACTGTCTTTGCCAAAAAGCAAAGATGTAAGTAGCTGATAAAAATAATTCAGAGTGCTTATTGCAATTTCTTCATTTAGATAAGTCAACCTACCTTTAACTGGATAGTATCTTTCGAAGCTTCGAGGCTTTACGTAGGCCTGTGTCTTAAACGTCAATGTGACGGCATGTGTGAGATGCGGTTTAAATTGACTGATTGTTTCTACCAGCGCCTCGTGAAGTTGAGTATTTCGCATTGAGTCTTACGAAAACTATTGGACAAATGCTGGTGAAGAGTAGTTTCGTTTTGAAGCGCGAGCTACTCCATTCGTATTGAGTGGGCTTGAATCTAAGTACTTATGTTTGTCTGCTTCGATGAACTCAGCTAGATCTCTAAGATCGCATACCCAAGACTTACCCGCCTTATAGAAAATCTCAGTCAGTGGTGTATCTTTTTTTTCTATAATTTTCTGTAATGTGTGTTCGCTGTAGCCGAGATATGCAGCGACCTCTCGTTTGGTGATAACCAGGCGGTTACCAAAATACTGCAGCGCAATGTTGATTACGCTGACATGCTGAATCCCTCGCATGTTTACTTTTTTTTCCGAATTATTCATATTTGTCTTCTGTAGGTATTGATTGTTTTATTGCTAATAAAGTTGATATTTGTATACAAATAGTATATAATTAACTTAATATATGAATATCAACTTGATACAAAGTGTATCAATTATATTCGAAGAAGTCAATAAATACTTTTTGTAAGCCATTAAATCAATGGGTTAGGAGCTGCTAAATGGAAATAAACTGGAAAAAACTAGGTGAGATTATTAAAACTCAGCCTTTTGTTGGCTATACAGACTCCGGATTGGGCCGCGCTATTGGGGCATCAAGGATGGTTATAAATAACTGGCAGGCAGGGGAGCGTGATTTGCCCTTTTTACAAAAGGCTCGAATGCTTGATTTTGCTGGGTATCAGGAGGAGCTGTCACAAATGCTGTCAATTCTTCCTAAAGACAAGCAACTGATTCTGCGCAAGAAGCTTCGTACCTTAAGCGTTTCTTGGAAGGCATATGTTGAGTTGAATTATCCAGGACCAACCCCATACCCACCATTTGGTGAATTGATTCTTCAGGACGATGAGGTGGTTGAACTTCCGGATGGGCCTTCTAGAGCAATGCTGGATAAGTTTGGATTTCCACTTAGCCTTGAGGCTGTCAAAGAAAAGAAATCTAAAGCCTAAAGCCTGTCAGCTTCAATCAATTCCATTTGGGCTATCAGCCCAAAGCAAAATAACTATGCTGCCATCAGATGACAGGGTTCAATCATCTCAAGTACTTTACTTAAGTTTTTTCGAGCTATCGCTGTGTCATAGTTAACTTGACCGCGTAACCACCATCCATCACTTAATCCAAAGTATTTGCAAAGACGTAGATCAGTATCAGCCGTAATCGCTCGTTTTCCCGCAACAATATCTCCAATGCGTTGGGGTGGCACGCCAATGTCTTTGGCTAGGCGATATTTAGTCAAGCCTAAGGGCTTCAAAAATTCTTCTTCTAGCATCTCACCAGGCGAGACGGGTGCAATAGTTCTCATCTTGTTTCCTCTTAGTGATAATCCACAATTTCAACATTTTTAGGTCCGTCGATGGCCCAAACAAAACAAACCCGCCATTGATCATTGATGCGAATGCTGTGCTGTCCCTTACGCGAACCTTTTAAAATTTCCAATCGGTTTCCCGGTGGCGCTCGTAAATCTTCTAGAACCATGGACCAATCTAACTGTTCTAGTTTTCGTAGCGCAGGGCGTTCAATAGAAATCCAGCGCTTCACTCGATGACCTTGGAACAGTTTTTGTGTCTCTGGGCACTTGAAGCTTTTAATCGACATTGTGTATATTAACGTATGTCGTTAATAACGTCAAGCGTTAATATTGTGGAATCATCAGAGGGATGTTGCATTATTAAATTCCTTGGTTAGGTTAGGTTAGGGTATGAATTGATCCAAAAAGAGCTCACATTGTTGATGGATCCTGAGTGGCCTAAGTAAGGGCAACCCAACCACTGGGTTTTTCCTCATGCAGATTCTTGGAGACCATATTCATATAGCGCTGCATTGAGCGTAAATCTTTATGCCCGCTATTGACTTGGATCTTTGGTATCGTCCAGCCGAACTCCACCATGCGAGAGCAAAACTCATGACGCAAATCGTGAAAGTGGAGGTTCTCAATTCCCAGTCGTTTTACTGCTCTTGGAAATACGCTTGAGATAGTGTCTGCTGAGTATGGGAAAACTAGCTGAGGGTGTTTCCCTTTTTGCGCCATCAGAATATCGAAGGTGTCATATCCCGTTTGCCAGATTAGAGCAATTTCACTATCTTTACCCTTTTTTTGCCTCGGATCTTTTCGATCTCTAATCCAGATGGTTTTATTGACTTCGTTAAGCTCTTTCCATTCTAGGCGCACGATTTCGCCAAGTCGCAAACCTGTGCCTACTGCAAATCGCGCTAACACTCCGAGTGGAATATCGCGCTCGGGTCTAATGACTTCAAAATAGTTAATAAGGCTATCAAGTTCTTCTTGCGATGGTCTTCTGGATCTTTCAATGCCATCGTGGATGAGGTGGTTCATTTCCAAAGCTCTTCTAGACTCCGTAATGAGATTTTCATTGACGGAGTATTTCTCGGCTTTTGCCCACTTTAAGACGGTTCCGATATAGCTAAATTCGGCATTCAATGTGCTCCCGCCAGCGCCTGGCGATTCTTTGATTGTTCCGTCTTTGAGTGTTTGAGTTTTCGGCAGCTGCCTTTCTCTGCCATGCTTTATTAGGTCTAGCGTAGTGAGACTATCAATTCTCTTTTTGGCGAGATTACTTGCCTTGATTAGCTTATAGGCCCCAATCTTAGATCGGCCAAAATTATCACCTACTGCACCAATGTATTCATCGATTAAGTCAGACAGGGATCTTTCACCATGGATGTTCTGGTTGATGGTTCCCTGTAAAATCTGAGCAAGCGTTATCTTTTTGAACGTCTCAGCTTGCTTGCGTGTTTTAAAAGATTTGGAGACTTTGATGGTTTCGCTGGTAACAGGGCATTTCTGTCTAATGCGAACTTTATAGGTTGTTCCCTTGATGCCTTCTAGCTCAATAATAAAATCTTCTTGTTTTTCCATTTACCATTCTAAACGAATTAGGGGCAAAAAAGGGAGCAATGTTTGGGGATTTAGAGCTAGTTATAACTAGTAAGTGTTAGTAGAAGCGAAATTAATTCCAATTAAATCAATAAGATGCAAAAACAAAGCCCTAAGAGATTAGCCGTTGCGCCCATGATGGAGTGGACAGATCGTCACTGCCGCTCTTTTCATCGCACGCTCACTAAAGATGCCGTTCTTTATACGGAGATGGTCACTACGGGGGCTCTCATTCATGGAGATGTGCCGCGCCATTTGGATTACTCCCAAGATCAGCATCCTGTGGCTCTTCAATTGGGTGGATCGGAACCTTCTGACTTGGCTAAAGCAGCAGAGTTAGCGCAGCAGTGGGGCTATGACGAGATTGATCTCAATTGCGGCTGCCCATCAGAGCGCGTGCAACGTGGCGCCTTTGGTGCTTGCTTAATGGCTGAGCCACAATTGGTTGCTGATTGTGTGAGGGCGATGAAGTCTGCTGTAGACGCGCCGATCTCCGTAAAACATCGCCTTGGTTTGGATTCCATGGATCCCGCCAACTCAGAAGTGGATTATCAATTTGCGCTGAACTTTATTCTTGCGGTAGCTGATGCGGGTGCTAGTCAGGTAACCATTCATGCACGCAATGCCGTACTCAAAGGCTTATCGCCCAAAGAGAATCGCAGCAAACCACCACTGCGTTATGAGGTTGCAGCAAAACTTCGCTTAGATGCACAGAAAAAATTCCCCAATCTCAAGGTCTTGCTCAATGGTGGGCTGGAGAGTAATGATCAAATTGCCGGTCATTGGGATGATTTTGATGGCTTTATGGTGGGAAGGGCGGCTTACCATTTCCCAGCCATGTTGCTCGGTTGGGATGACTTAATACAAACTGATGGAGAGGCCGCAGGCTATCTCTTTAGCGAGACTGAATGGCATCGTATTCAGATTGCATTGGTGAAGCAGGTTCAGGCTTGGTTTGATGAGTGCCAAGCCAAAGGTAAACCTTTTTATATTGGGGCATTTACTCGCCATATCTTGGGTTTGGCCCACGGCAGAGCGGGTTCTCGTTATTGGCGTCAACGCCTCTCAGACCATCACGCTTTGGCGAAAGTTCAAAGCAAAGCCGCTATTTTGGATTTCTTTATCGATGCGAGCTTAACCTTGGGGGACTGGGCTGCCTTTGAGTTTGAAGGCGCCTAAATCCTACATCTAGGGCTTTTTTGACAGGGTTTTTCCTCAAAAGCTATAATCTGAGATCTTCAGTGGCGGACGTAGCTCAGTTGGTAGAGTCCCAGATTGTGATTCTGGTTGTCGCGGGTTCGAGCCCCGTCGTTCGCCCCACCGAATATTGCAGTTTCTAAAGCTCCCAATCGATATTGCGGAGCTTTTTTATTACTCTCAAACAAGTATTTACCATCTCATGGATCAGGTGATATGCGTTTGAAAAGACGGGTGAGCTAGCCTACGGTTTCGGTGTTGTATTCGAATCAGAGCTAAATAAGCAAACTTGATTTCTGCCTTGAGATTTAGCGCGATACATTGCTTCATCTGCATTTGCGGTGAGTTCAGCCTCAGTCTGACCATGCTCTGGGTAAATTGCAATCCCCATGCTTGCCCCCGTAACGAGCTCTTCATTGTGAGCCATAAATCGTTCGAATAACTTACCCCTAACTTTCTCGGCAATTGCTAGGACGTTTGCCACATTCTCAATATTGGGCAACAAGATAACAAATTCATCACCACCAATACGAGCTACTGTGTCAGAGGATCTGACGCAGTGAAGCATTCGTTTAGCTGCTTCGCGAAGGGCAATATCGCCAGCGGCATGGCTATGGTTATCGTTGATTGACTTGAGGTTGTCTAGGTCAATAAAGATAAGGGCAAATTTTGTTTTATTGCGCTTAGCTAGCTCTAAAGTTTGCTGAAGTCAATCGGTAAAAAGTAAGCGGTTAGGCAGATTGGTTAAATGGTCATGATTGGCAAGGTGTTGATTCTTGCCAGCAGAATTTAAGGCCCTTAACAACAAACTCAAGCCAATCACGATAAAGATGAGGCTTAACACCGTTGCATATAAAATTCCATAGACGCTTTTTCTCCAACTGGCCAGATACAGTTCTTCAGTGGCTACTGCAGCAACGACTAGTGGATGGCCTGGTACTGAGCGGAATGAGATCATGCGCTGTACATTGGCGCTATCTCGGATGGTCGTTTGAGCGTCGGTAAAAATTACACTTCCCTCTAGCGCTGGATTTTTTACGACTTCATCAAATATCTTGCTTGTATTCTTTCGGCCAATCCGCTCGTCTAAAAATGGCCAGCGGGTTAGCAAAACTTGATCTTTCTTAAATAGGGTTAGGGAAGAGCCTTCACCTAAATTGGCCCCAATCTTTTCATAAAATCTAGAGAAGACCTCTACTGAAATCCCAATCAGGGCCACCCCAAGAAATTCATTTTTTGAATTGCTAATTCTTTTGGCTAGATAAAAGACCCACTTACCATTTCCTTTGTTTCGAACGGGGTTGCTGTAGTACGTTTGCGCAGAGTCATGGGTGCTGAGATATTGGAAGTAGTCTCGATCAGATAAGTCGATGCTGGGGGGTGGATAAGACCTTGAAAAGTTAATGACCTTGCCATCGGGGCCGATATAGGTTGCTACATCAATAATCGTATTTAAGGTTGTTTTATCCTTGAGATTAAGAAACTGCTCTTTCTTGCTCGCGAATTCTCGATATGCTTTTTCTGTTTGAATATTTGCGGAGCTTACCGCTTCAACTAAGCTTTCCAAGGCCGTGTTTCCAGAATACATAGTCTGGCTAGCGTGTTCTGCTAAAACAATGGTGAGATTGGAAATTTGTTCTGAGCGATCCTGAATAGAGCTTTGCTTCAGGATGTACGCCGATACGACAGCGCTTACAATAAACACCAGCGCTAAAGTCAAGCCAGCCATCATGGTGAGGCGTGCTACACGCTGATTTCTAGAAATTAAATCCATATTTAATTTTAACGAATAAAAATGATGTTTTTTAAGGGTAATACTTAGGCGAATGAAAAAAGTAGATATCTACCAAATTATTTTTGGTCTAGTTCTGTCGGTAGTCGCCCTGTATTTCATGTTGAGACCTTCAACTGCTACTAGCGCACCCGCATCCACTATTCCCATTGTAAAAATTGGCAATCTGTCTTGGGATCAAACTGAAATGACGATTGCAGATGTCAAAACCTTTGCTGATGCCACGGGATTTGTGAGTCAGGCCGAAAAAAATGGTGGTGGCCTCTCTTACGAGGCTGGCTTTGTACAAAAACCAGGTTGGACTTGGAAAACCCCTTATGGCGTTCCTGCTAAGAGTAGTGAGCCAGCAGTGCACCTTAATCAAGCGGAGGCTCAATTAGTTTGCCGCTTCTTTGGCAAGCGCTTGCCTACGAATGATGAGTGGATCAGTGCCGCTTTTGTAGAGCAAAGAGCCAATCCACCCGAAGGTTTTACTAAGGGGCAGCGCTATCCATTTCCGGGTGGCAATACACCTGTTGTTTCCCATTGCTTAAATGGTTGCGGTGATTATCAGGGTGTTGCGCCTGCAGGCGCCCTGAATCGTGGCACAGGACATGTGTCTGCTGGTAGTACTAAACCGGGCGTAAATGGCTTGCTCGATATGGGTGGCAATGTCTGGGAGTGGACCGCCACTGAGCGTAATGGCGGATTTATCACTCGAGGGGCATCTTGGTGGTACGGACCGGAGCGACAGAAAGAGTCTGATGTGGAGTCTAAGCAGGGAGATATCGCGGTGGTCTATATCGGTTTTCGGTGTATCGCTGGGAACTAGTAGATAAATACTAGTTAATCAGAATATCCTGAATATTTTCAATGTATTGACTTAAATAGCTGGTATTGCATTTGCATTGTTTTTATCATGCACTCTATAACTTTAGTTGCCACTTATAACGCCCAATGAATCTCCTCCAATCTTGGACTAGTCCTTGATATCTTCAATCCTGTCACGGTTATTGCTGGCCTACTCAAAAAAGTCGATTTTCAAGGCTTTGCTTTGGTCGATTGCCTACGCGGGCATTTCCACGTTTATCCTGAATTCCTTCACCGGGGTGGCGGGTGAGAGCCCAGTATGGATTCCGGCGGGCATTGGTTTGGGGGTGTTGCTGACTCTAGGCCGTCGTTATTGGCCCTTCATCTTCGTAGCTGCGGTGGTTGGAGAAATGGGTGGTGGTCATGAGTGGCTGATGGCAACTCAACTCGCCTTTGGGTCAGTCTGCGGATTTCTTGTTGCCGCTACGATTCTTAAGCGGTTTACAGTCTTTAATCCCAACCTTGAATCCCTTGGCGACTATCTGCGCTTGTTATTGGCGAGTGTAATTGCTGCGCTGATTAGCACTTCGCTAAACATTCAATTTTTGATCTGGGGCGGCTTGATGCCGCTCGATAATTTAGACTCTGTTTATGGGCGATTACTTTGGAATGGCTTTTGTTGCACCAGCGCTATTAATTTTGAATGGAACTTGGCCAAAGTCTTGGACCAAGAAAAAATTTATTGTTTTGAGTCTGTTCTTAATGGCTATTTTTATTTTAGGGCAGGCAGTATTTTTTGGATGGTTTAAAGAGTATGTTGATGTAACGGGTAGGGGCTATTTCTTTCTATTCACGATGGCGATCATGGGTTTATTTTTTGGACGTCAAGGCGCCATGTTGTTATTTATACTGCTGCTGTTCCAGGCAATTCTCGGTGCTTTTTATGGGAATGGTTTCTTTGCCGCAAATATGATGAGTAGGGCAGCCCCTACGATGCTCTGGTTCTATCTAGGCCTCCTATGT